>Ga0055584_100005030_pt1 | contig 12948 bp, 14 predicted proteins | sample OSDHelmetaG_FD_58716 | JGI IMG/M metagenome (GOLD analysis project Ga0055584, IMG submission 58716) | Pelagic marine sediment microbial communities from the LTER site Helgoland, North Sea, for post-phytoplankton bloom and carbon turnover... | ecosystem: Environmental > Aquatic > Marine >... | reverse complement strand
TAAAAAATTAATAAATATTGATGCTTCAAAATCAATAGTATTAATTCATAAGAAAATAATTGATATTTTAAATAAAAAAAAATTTTTCAAAACCTCCCTCCCTTACTCGATATAAAAAATGAATTTACAAAATATTGTAGGACATGAAAAACAAATCAATTTCTTACGAAATTTAACGTTTGACAACCTCCATCATTCTTGGATCTTCTATGGGAAAAAAGGAATTGGAAAGCATTCAACTTTAGTAAGCTTTTTAAAGGAAAAATTAGTTAAAAAATCAAATTATTTAGAAAGTATATTTAAATTAGAATGTAATATAAATACATCTATCGAAGATATAAGGAATATTATTAGATACTCTAATTTAACTAATGCAACCAAAAATGGTAAAATATTTATAATATTTGACGATGCTGACTATTTAAATTTTCAGTCTTGGAATGCTTTATTGAAAACAATCGAGGAACCACCCGAAGATACCATAATTATTCTTATTTTAGAAAATCTTAAAAGAACACCAAAAACAGTAATTTCTAGATGTAATCTACTAAAGTTCAATAACCTGACTAACCAAGATCTAGAAAATTATTGTAAAAAGAACAATTTGACGGTGGATATAAACATTTTAAGGGAAAATGAATTTTTAATCAGAGGGAGTGTTGAAAGACTCAACATTATATTTAAAGATGATAATATAACTATTATAAATAGATTGATAAAATTCATGGATGACAATATTTTCAAATTTAAGGAATTCGAAAGTTTATATAGTCTACTTTTTAAAGAATCTAATAACCTAAGATTTATTCTTATTGATATGGTTTATTATAAATTAAAAGAGATCTTTATAAGTAATAAAAAGGATGAGAAAAAAAGAAAATTAACTCTAGAGCTATTAACTTTTATAAAAGAAAATTTTGATGAAAATTTAAATCAAGATAAAAAACAAGAATTGTTAATAATCTTTACAGAATATTTTAAAATTAAAAAATAATGAAAAAAATTTATATAACCACTCCAATTTATTACGTTAACGATTTACCCCATATTGGTCATGCTTATACCTCGGTTATCTGTGATTCAATTGCTAGATTTTATAAACTTCATGGATTTGCAGTTAACTTTACAACAGGAACTGATGAACATGGACTTAAAGTTGAACAAGCTGCCAGAAAAAGTAATAAATCTCCTAATGATTTTGTTGATAATGTTTCTTCGAATTTTTTAGAACTTACAAAAAAGCTTCAATTATCAAATAATGATTTCATAAGAACTACAGAGAAAAGACATCATATAGCTGCAAGACATTTCTGGATAAATCTCGAAAAGAATGATCAAATCTATATTGATAAATATTCTGGATGGTATTCAGTAAAAGATGAAGCATATTATCAAGAAAAGGAATTAGTTAAAAATAACAACGGTGATTTGGTAACTATTGATGGTGGGAGTGTAGATTGGGTTGAAGAAGAGAGTTATTTTTTTAAATTATCAGAATGGCAAGAAAAACTCTTAGATTATTATGATAACAATAAAAACTTTGTATATCCTGAATCAAGATTTAATGAAGTTAAAAGTTTTGTAAAATCTGGACTAAAAGATTTGTCTATTTCTAGAACTAGCTTTAGTTGGGGAATTAAAATTCCTAATACAAAACATGTGATGTATGTCTGGGTTGATGCGCTAGTCAATTATTTAACCTCTCTTGGGTATCCAGATATAGGTAAGAATCAAGACTATTGGCAGAATTCATATCATATTATTGGAAAGGATATATTGAAGTTTCACGCCGTTTATTGGCCTGCATTACTCTTAGCAAATAAATTAAATTTGCCAAAAAGAATAATAGCTCATGGATGGTGGACCAATGAAGGTAAAAAAATTTCAAAATCAATAGGGAATACGATTGATCCTAATGAAATAATTAATAAGTTTGGCTTAGACCAATTTAGATACTTTTTAACAAGGGAAATCTCACTTGGAAACGATGGAGATTTTTCAGAGAAAGCTTTTTTAAATAGAATTAATTCTGATTTATCAAATAACTTAGGTAATTTAATACAAAGAGTTATGAAATTTATATATAAAAATTATAACAACTGCTTACCTTCAAATATTGATTCAAAACTTAAGGGGTATAATTTAATAAATGATGGTTATGAGCTCTTACCATTTATTGATGCAAAAATTGCAAACTTTGAAATCAGTAGATGTTTAGAAGAAATTTTTACATATATTGACAAGCTTAATAAATTTGTAGATGAAAATGAGCCTTGGAAAGTTTTTAAGATTGATAAAGATAAAGCGGGTAATGGTCTATCTATATTAGTTGAGACTTTTAGAATTATTGGAATTTTACTTCAACCCTTTATCCCCAATTTTTCTAGAAATCTTCTTGACCTACTAAACATTAATGATGATGAACGAAACTTTAAATTTCTAAATATTGAAAATATAATAAAAAAAGATCATATATTTAATAAACCAGTGGCATTATTTCCTAGATATGAAAAATAAAATTGTTGATTCTCACTGTCATCTAGATTTCGATGATTATAATAATGATTTAGATAGCGTTATTCATAATGCTAGATTAAATGACGTTGAATATCTATTAAGTATTTCTGTAAATTTAGAAAAATTTAAAGCCATCCATGATATAACAAAAAAATATAAAAATATTTGGTGTACAACAGGAATTCATCCAAACAATGTTCCAATGAATATATCGGATGATAAATTTGATTGTATAATTAAACAACTTAAAGAAAATATAAGTAAATCTAAAGTTGTAGGTTTAGGTGAAACGGGATTAGATTATTTTAGAGAGTCTGATAATAAATCTAATCAAATAAAATTTTTTGAAGGACATCTAGAAATTTCGAGTGCAACTAATAATCCTGTTATTGTACACACAAGAAATGCTGAATTAGATACAATCAGTATTTTAAATAATTTTTTAAAAAAGAAAGATGTCAAAGGTCTAATACATTGTTTTACTTCTACTAAGGAAATGGCAGAAGCTGCTTTGGATATTGGATTTTATATATCACTTTCAGGAGTCATAACTTTTAAAAATGCCAATGATTTGGTAGATATTGTAAAGTATATTCCTTCAGATAAATTGTTAGTCGAAACAGATTCACCATACTTATCGCCTGTTCCTTTTAGAGGAAAGAGAAATGAACCATCAAATACTAAATTTACTTTAGAAAAGTTAGCTGAAATAAAAAATACTTCAGTTGAGGAAATGGCAAAAATTACAACAGATAATTTCTTTTCTCTTTTTAATGGCATTTAATATTGAAATTATCAGTTCAAATATTAGGTTGCGGAAGTTCATCAGGAGTCCCAGCTGTTGGAAATAACTGGGGTGCCTGCAACCCTAATAATTCAAAAAATAGAAGATTAAGATCATCAATTTATGTTAAAGCAGGAAAAACTGATATTCTAATTGATGCAACTCCTGATTTAAGGCAACAGTTACTAAATGCTAATATTACAAACTTAGACGCTGTTTTTATCACTCACACGCATGCTGACCATATAAACGGTATCGATGATTTTAGATTTCTAAATGTTCTTATGAATAAACATATAAACCTTTATGCCTCAAAACAAAGTATAAGTGATATTAGAAAAAGATTTTCATATGTCTTCGAAGAGTTGTCTCCCGAGGCTAATGGTTTTTATTACAAACCCTGTTTAATACCAAATGTAGCTAAAAAAAAATTTTCATTAAATGATCTGAATATTTTGAGTTTTCCACAGAATCATGGATTTTCAGAATCAACTGGTTTTAGAATTAATGATATGGCTTACTGTACAGATGTTATAGATTTTTGCGATGAATCTTTTAAATTATTATCAAATCTAGATTTATTAATTATAGATTGTCTCAGATTTAAACCTCATAAGACTCATGCACATTTTGATAAAGTTTTAATGTGGATAGATAAATTGAAACCAAAAAAGTCTGTCTTAACCCATATGAATTATGATGTTGATTATGATTATATAAATTCACTTTTACCTAAAAATTGCGAGCCAGCCTTCGATGGACTTATTGTGGAATGCTAATTTTGAAATTTAAATCTTGAAATTTTCTCTAATTATATCTGTTAAGAATGTACAAACCACTTTAATTCTTTGTAGCTGAAATAAATTTTCATGAATAATCATCCAATACTCCCTTTTTATATTGATTTGATCCTCCAAAACTTTTTTTAACTCAGGTTCTTTATCTGCAATAAAAGTGTGGAGAAGACCCAGTCCAATATTATTTTTTACTGCTAATAATTGCGATCTTAAATTGTTGCTACTAAACTTTATGTTCGCATTTATCTTTAAATCATTTAAGTAATTTAATTCTGGAAATTCGATGAATTCATTTACGTAACTAACAAAGTTATGCCTTTTTAGATCCTTAATAGACTGAATTTCACTATGATTATCTAAATAATGCTTTGTTCCATACAAATTTACATAATAATCACATATTTTCCAAGTTTTGAGTCTTCCTTTAAGTGGCTGTGAAAAAGATATTAAAATGTCAGTTTCTCTATTTGATAAACTTCTTAACTTTGTATCAGCTAGTAATTCAATTTCAATATCAGGATAAATTTTGTAAAATTTAAAGAGGTTTTTACTTATAATTTCAACACCTAAACCTTCTCCTACACTCAATCGTACTTTTCCTTTAATGCTTAAATTGCTTCCTAAAAAGTTTTCATTAATACCGTAAACTTCATTTTCAATTCTTTCTACATATTTTAAAAGTTCAAAGCCCATTTCTGTGAGAAAGTATCCTTTAGGTGATTTATTAAAAAGTTCTAAATTAAGTTTTTTTTCTAATCTTGAAACCCTTCTCGATATAGTGGTAGACTCAACTTTGAGCTTTTTAGAAGCTAAATTTAATTTACCTGTCCTAGACAAAGTAAGAAAATAATATAGATCATCCCAATCAAACACTTTGATATAATAGCAAAAAACAAATTTTATCATATTGCTTTTTTGCAATATGATAAATAATTAATAAATCTTGTATTGCATTTTAATTATCTTTATATTCTCAAATATGAAAAATATTGACGTCGGTCATATTATATCTGGACAAGAATTCAAAGATAATGGAAAAATAATTGAGGTTATTAATCCAACAAATGAAGAAAAGATTGCAAGAATAACCTCTGCAACAGAAGAAACTATTGATAAAGCTATTAAAAGTTCATTAGAAGCTCAAAAAATATGGCAAAAATATTCTGTAGCTAAAAGAACACAAATTCTTTTTGAATTTAAGGAATTATTAGAAAAAAATGAAGATAAAATTACTCGTCTTATTAGTGAAGATTTAGGTAAAGTTTATGACGATGCTAGAGGGGAACTAAGAAGAGGTATTGAAAATGTAGAGTATGCATGCGGAGTAGGAGAGATACTGAAAGGAGAATATAATAAAAATATTAGTTCATCAATTGATTCTTGGAGTGAATTTTCTCCAGTAGGAGTTGTTTTAGGTATTACTCCATTTAATTTTCCAGCTATGATCCCTTTATGGATGTTTCCACTTGCATTAGCGGCAGGAAATTCGTTTATTCTAAAGCCCTCAGAAAAAGATCCGTTAGCAACAATATTTATTGCTAAATTATTTAATCAAACTAAAGCTCCCAAAGGATTGTTAAATTTAATAAACGGTCAAAAGGATCAAGTTAATCAAATGTTAGAAGATGAAAGAATAAATGCTGTTAGTTTTGTAGGCTCAACTGATGTTGCCAGACAAATTTATACAAATTCAACAAAAAATGGCAAACGATGTCAGGCTTTAGGTGGGGCTAAAAATCACGCCTTAGTTTTATCTGATGCCAAAATAAGTCAAGCTACTGATCAATTGATTTCCGCTGCATTTGGCTCATCTGGACAGAGATGCATGGCTTTATCAGTTGTCATGGTTGAAAAGAAAATAAAGAAACTTTTTTTAGATAATCTAATAACTAAAGTGAAAGATCTAAAAGTTGGACTTCAAAAACTTGAATCAAATAGTTATGGCCCATTAATATCTGATGATCATCTCAACAATGTCCAGAATTACATTAAGTTAGCAAAGGAAGAGGGTAGTAAAATTATTCTAGATGGTAGAGAAATAAATGACAGACGAAACAATAATAAAAAGGGTTATTTTCTCGGCCCAACTTTAATAGATTCTGTAAGGCCAAGTATGAAGTCATATTTAAATGAAATATTTGGTCCTGTTCTTCAAATAATTGAAATTGATAATGTAGAAGAGGGGATAGAAATCATTAATAAAAACTCATTTGGAAATGGCTGTTGTATTTTTACAGAAAATGGTAACTATGCCAGGGAGTTTTCTGAGAAAGTAGAAATCGGAATGGTTGGTGTTAACATCCCACTTCCAGTTCCCTCATCCTTCCATAGTTTTGGAGGATGGAAGAGCTCTTTATTTGGTGACTTAAATATTTATGGACCAGATGGATTAAGGTTCTATACTCGAAGAAAAACTGTAACACAAAGATGGTTTGGTAATTCTGATATTAGTGAAATTAACTTGTCAATGCCAAGTAATCAAAAAAATTAATTTTAAAGGAGAAAATAAATGAAAAAAATTAATAAAATCTTTGCAATTAGCTTTTTAGTTATTGCAACTTTTAGTTCAAACTTATTTGCTAAAGATCATCAACTTGAATTGATGTGGGAATCTGAAAAGGTTTTCAATTTACCAGAATCAGCTGTTTTTGATGAAAAAAACAATATGATATATGTTTCAAATATATCAGACCATCCTTTTAAAAAAGATGGAAGTGGCTTTATTTCTAAGGTTGATTTGGATGGAAAAATTGTTGAATTAAATTGGGTTGGTAAACTTAATGCCCCAAAAGGCCTTACAATAGTTAATGACAAGTTATATGCTGCTGATGTCGATGAGTTGGTAGAGATCGAGATAAGTACTGGAAAAATTATCAACAAATTTAAAGCGTATGGAGCCGTTTGTTTAAATGATGCTACCCATGATGAATACGGTAATGTCTATGTTGGTGACACGTATAATGATACTATTTATAGATTAAATCAATTTGGTCAATTACCCTCGTGGTTTTATAGTCCTCAATTAGCTCCTAATGGCTTGCATTATGATACTGAAAGCAAGAGCATAATAGTTGGAAGTTGGGGAGCTGTTATGGAAGGTTGGGGGACACCTGAGCTTCAAGGAAACTTAAAGAGTGTAAATATTCATTCCAAAAAAATTAAGAACTTAGGTAAAAAACCGATTGGCAACTTAGATGGTGTTGAATCAGATGGCGATGGATCTTTTTATGTAACTGATTGGAGTGGAGGAAAACTATACTTAGTTAAAAAGAATGGTAAATTTAAGACTCTCAATGAAGTTGGAAAAGGGGCCGCAGATCATGAGGTTATACTTGATAAAAAAATGATTATAATACCAATAATGACTGAAGGAAAAATCATCGCATTAAAAATTGACTAATGTCTTGGCAACGAATTAAATCTCTGGATAGCCTTGCTCAACCATTTGTTAAATTTGTTGATAAATGTTATCCAGATGCTTTCTTATTTGTAATTATACTCACCTTTATTACCTTCTTATTATCACTTAGTTTTACAGACTCCAGTAGTATTGAAATTATTAATGCTTGGGGTAATGGACTTCCTAAACTTTTTACTTTCACTGCACAGATTTGTATTATAATGATAACTGCACATGCCCTAGCGCATACAAATCCCATCGAAAGATTATTAAACAAAGTTGGTTCTCTTCCAACATCAGCTAATCAGGCTTATGCTCTCGTAGCATTTGTCTCAGGTGTGGCAAGTCTATTTGCATGGTCATTTGGCCTAATAGTTGGAGGTTTAATAGCTAAATTTGTTGCTACAGGGTGCCAAAAGAAATCAATTAAAGTTCATTATCCTTTAATTGTTGCCTCAGCTTATTCAGGTTATGTTATTTGGCACATGGGCTATTCCTCATCAGCAGCATTGTTTGTGGCTTCTGAAAATCACTCATTGATTGACAAAATTGGAGTTCTGCCTGTTACAGAGACTATTTTTTCCTCCTTTAACATTATTATGGCATTAGTTACACTTTTGATAATAACAATACTAGCCCCACTAATGAGACCGAAGAATTCAAAAAATATTATAGAAGTTAATGCAAAAAAGTTATTTAAGAAAGAAAAAAAGGGTGTAAATAAGATTAGTAATATCGCAGAAGTAATTGAAAATAATAGAAAAATAAGTTTTTTATTTGGTTTTGTTATTCTTTTTTTTATATTAAATACCTTTTACACAGAAGGTTTTTCTTTAGATCTCAACATTGTAAGTTGGACTTTTTTATGTCTGGGTTTGTTACTTAGTAATTCGTCAATCCATTATGTAAAATTAGTAAATAACGCTGCTATCACGGTAGGGCCAATAATACTACAGTACCCATTTTATGCTGGAATTATGGGCATTATGGCAGATACAGGTTTGATTAATATATTAGCAAATCAAATCGCTTTAATCTCATCAACGGAAACTCTTCCATTCTTTTCCTTTTTATCAGGAGGTCTTGTAAATATGTTCATTCCTTCAGGTGGAGGGCAGTGGGCTGTTCAAGGTCCAGTTATGATTGAGGCTGCAGAGATGTTAGGAGTTAATCCAAGTTTTGTTGTTTTAGGCGTTGCTTATGGTGATCAATGGACAAATATGATTCAACCCTTTTGGACAATACCACTTCTTGCTATTGCAGGTCTACATATGCGCCAAATAATGGGTTATACGTTTGTTGTGTTTATTTTTACAGGTCTTATATTTGGAGGATCATTATTACTTTTAGGTTCATACGGTTAAACTTAACCATGAATACATAAGTGCGTGTCCATTTAATTTATTAAATATTTGCGCATAATATATATTATGTTAAATTATATATACGTATCAGATAAGCACTTTCTAATTATATTCGTATCAAGATCTTTTGTAAAAGCTATGAAAGCCTGATTTTTAAAGTTATCTTTTCCATATTGTAGTTTATTTAGTTTAATATCAAATATATTTGCATTTGCAGTATTGAGAACTGCGTTTCCTGCAGCTACATCCCATTCCATTGTATTTCCAGTTCTTATATAAACATTGGCTAATCCTTCGGCTATTAAACAAAATTTAAGAGATGAGCCAGCTTCAATAGTATTTACAAGTTTGTCTGTGTTTTTTTTTAAATTTTTAATAAATTCACTTGTTTTATCGTCCTGATGAGATCTGCTAATAGTAATTACATAATCTGTCAAATTTTCAGTGGTAATAATTTTTTCTGAATTTTTGACCTTTTTGTAAGATTTATTTCCATCACTATAATACTGTGTGTAACTAACTGGTAATTCAACTATTCCTAAAACAGCTTTCGATTTTTGTATCAAAGCAATATTTACAGTAAATTCTCCATTTTTCTTTATAAACTCTTTTGTTCCATCTAAAGGATCAATGATAAAAAATTCTTCTGCTCCTTGAAGTGATCTTTCATTTGATTCTTCTGATATTAGCTTTATATTTCTGAAATTTTTTGAAAGTTTATCAATTATAATTCTATTTGATTCAATATCGGCAACAGTTACTGGAGAATTATCTTTTTTTCTAAATTCCTTAATGTCGTCGCTATAAATCTCGTTAATCTTTTTTGAAGCTAGTGAAGATATCTCTTTAAGAATTTCTGTCACTTCAGTATAATTATTTACATTTATTTTCAATAATCGAACCTCTATATTTTGATTAAAATTCGTCCCATAACTTGACGATTAATTATCTTAGAGCAAATTTCCTTAATCTTAGTCAAATCTTTAGATGTTTGAATATTTTTTAGAATTTTTTTATCCAAATAATTCTCAAGGAATTTCCAAGCATTTACTCTTTTTATATAAGGAGCATAAACGCAGTCAATTCCTGAAAGCGTAATATTTCTTAATATAAATGGAAAAACAGTAGTATTTAACTCATGACTTTTTGCAAGTCCTGTTGATACTGCTATACCATTATATTTAATTTCTGTTAGAAATGATGAAAGAACATCACCCCCTACAGTGTCAATAATTCCTGACCATAACTCTCTTGATAGTGGCTTTTTACTATATCTATATTCCTTGGGATCTATTACTTTGTTAGCACCAAGTTTTTTGAGATAGTCAAAATTTTTTCCACTAAATGCTACGACTTTATATCCTAAATTAGATAGTAAATTTACCGCAATTGATCCAACACCACCTGATGCTCCTGTAACAATAACCTCCCCTTTTGATGGAGAAATCTTTTTTTTTAATTCTTGAACACATAGCGAAGCTGTGTAACCCGCTGCTCCAATTATCATCGATTGTTCTAACGTAAATTTATTAGGAAGATGTATTAACCATTTACCATTAACTCTTGCATATTCAGCAAATCCTCCGAAATGCTTTTCACCTATTCCCCAACCATTACATAAAACTTTATTCCCCTTTTTGAACCTTTTGTGGTCAGATTTAACAACTATTCCTGCAAAATCCGATCCTGGAATCATTGGGTATCTTTTTATAATAGGACTTTTATTTAATACTGCTAGTCCATCTTTATAATTCAAACTACTATATTTGACTTTAACTAATACATTGCCTGACATTAGTTCATCAAGATCCATAGATTCTATGCCACTTTTATTTTTATCACGGACTACAAATGCTTTAAATCTTTGATTTTTCATGAGAAAGTTTATTTAATTATTATTCTGTTATAAATTAATATAACTTTTTTTAATTTTAATAATAGACTTAAATACCAATGAAAAGACATAGAGGAAAATTTAACCCTAGTAATGATCAACCATATGAACTAAGTAGATCTAGAATAGAAAACTTCTTTAAATGCCCTGCATGCTTTTATATGCAGCAGGTAGAGGGAATCGTTTTTCCATCAATACCAGGTTTCAATATAAATGAAGCTACAGATATCTTATTAAAAAAAGACTTTGGTTTTTATAGAGAAAAACAAGAAAGTCATCCATTCCTAATCAGTAAAGGTTACTCATATCTTATTCCTTTTCAACACGAAAACTTTGAATTATGGACCCAAAGTTTACATTTTGGTGCAAAAGACAGAATGCATATTGATCACCTTGATACAAATTTAAGGGTTGGAGGTGGTTTAGATGATGTGTGGCTTAACCAAATGACCTCAAAAATTCACATAGTTGATTACAAAAGTACATCTCAAAAAAAAGACAATGGCCCAATAAATCTCGATGATCATTGGAAATCAACATACAAAAGACAGATGGATCTTTATGCTTGGATTATGAAGAAAAAAGGATTTGATGTTGATGATGTAGGTTTCTTTTTATATTGCGATGGAGATAGATTTACTGAAAATAATTTTTTAAAAAAAGAAAAAGCTTTAATGGAGTTCAAGATGACACTCATTGAATATAAAACGAATTATGATTGGATAGAAGAGACACTAAAGCAAATTTATCAAACCTTAAGATTAAGTTTTAGGCCTAATCATTCTGAAAATTGTGAATATGGAAAATTTTTAAAGCAATCATTTAATAACACAGATTATTAGGAATCTATACCCCTATTCCTTCCATACATTTTCCCTCGAAAATAATCTTCTTTTGAGGTTTCAAATTAAATAATGTTATAGTCTTTAAGGATATTTTTCCATTTTCGTTGTAAAGATTAATCTTTTTGTTTGTTTCACTTTCAATTTTATTAATATCCTCCAAAATTTCATAATAATCAAATTTATAGAATGTTCTTTTTGTTTTTCCAGTTAATCTATTTATCTTATAGGACTCTAGATAATATGCTTGAGAGACAAAGGTATTTATAGTCACACTATTTTTTGTCATAATAAAATCATCTATTATTATTCCTTGGTGATTAAACCATGAATTTCTAAGTCGATATTTATTTTTGTCGCCAGTTATTGCTTTTTCAACATTCACCTCAACCAAGTCTTTACATTTAAACTTTCTACAAATTTCTTTCAAGTCAAGCTTTTGTTTGTTATTAAAATTAACATTCTTTTGCTTTTTTTCTATCAAGTTTGGATCGTATTCACATTCAAATTTTATTATATTGGATGAGTTACTATTTGTTCCAGAGAAAGCCAAAAAGAAGATAATTATGTATATTAAACTTTTCACTTTAAATAGGTTTTAGTAAAAATTATTTCTTAAATACATTGGTAACATACGTCTTGAATAATAGTCATTGTAATATTCTGGATAATATCCGTATCTAAAATCTTTATTTTTTGACATTTCGATATCAATCAAATTCAAATATCTAAACATTGCTTCATTATCGGAAATTTCTTTATTACTAACCATCAGTTGAAGTCTTTCAATAACCTTCACGAATCTTTTGCTCTTAAGTTTACAATCGGGTTTGTCTTCACAATCTTTTTTGATTTCTTCAAAAGCACATGAAGAAAGATTTTTAAAATCGTTATGTTTGTCCTCACAATCCAAAAAATAATTATGAGAGTATTTAATTGGTATGCATGATGAGACCATAACCGCTAAAAGTAGTAATAAAATATTCATATTATATAGTTAGTAATTTTTTAAGTAATTCATACTTTTTTTAAATTTAAAATTCATTATTTATTTTAATAGCTCAAAATCATATGTTGAAATTGTAAGATTTTTATTATATTTTCTTTTTTTAAATGAGTATCATGTTGTCTTTTTCTGATGTTAAGTATTTTTTTCGTTATACTAAATAAAATAGATGACTTAATTAAACTTTTGTTGGTAATGTATACTCATCCTGACGGAGAGATGGCAGAGTGGTCGAATGCACCGGTCTTGAAAACCGGCAAGGATGCAAGTCCTTCCAGGGTTCGAATCCCTGTCTCTCCGCCACTATCTGAAATCCCCTGATTCCCTACTCTTTAGAGCCTTGA
>Ga0055584_100005029_pt1 | contig 12952 bp, 13 predicted proteins | sample OSDHelmetaG_FD_58716 | JGI IMG/M metagenome (GOLD analysis project Ga0055584, IMG submission 58716) | Pelagic marine sediment microbial communities from the LTER site Helgoland, North Sea, for post-phytoplankton bloom and carbon turnover... | ecosystem: Environmental > Aquatic > Marine >... | reverse complement strand
AACGGTAGAAAAGTCGATTCTGACAAAATCAACTCTGGGATCAATGATCTCACCAAGGCCTGCGCAAGCAACCGAGCTGCCTAAGCTCCTGTCCCTTGAGGAGCGATGCTGTTGGTAAATAGTAAATACGCATAGCGGACCGTCATGTGTCATGTCGCCAACTGTGAATTTGGATGCTCCGCGAAGGCGCTCTCGAAAGGGAGCGTCTTCCCTTTAACTCGTGCAAGTTCGACCTGAGATCGTTTAGCGCTTTGGAAATAGCTGGTAGTAATCTAGCTTTTCACGAACGGTAAGGCGTGACACCCCCAGTAGCTTCGCCATCTTGCTTTGATTGCCTTGTGTTAGCACCACAGTCTGCGCATAGAGTTCTCGTTCCAAGTCCTCGGTGAGCACTTTAAGCACTTTCTCTGATTCGCCCCGATTCACTTCGTTCAAACGATTGGCGATGTGTTGGCTCCATCCGATGACACCGTTGGTCGTCTTCTCAGCCGATTCTGGCTTCGGGGCGTCACCGCTCAGCATCTTGCGAATTTGCTCTTCGCTAAGTGCACGTCCCATCGATTCAACCACGGACTTCTTTACTGCGTTTTCTAACTGACGAACATTCCCTGGCCACTGATGCGCCTCCAGCGTATTCATGCCTCGCTTAGACACTGCCGGCACTCCTAGATCGAATTCGGCGGCGTATTTGTTAAGGAAGTAAGTTACGATATCTTTAATGTCTTCGGCACGATCACGCAAAGGAGGAAGCACGATCGTCGCCGTATTGATGCGATAGTAGAGATCCTCTCGGAATGTATTGTGAGAGATCATGTAAGGAAGATTCCGGTGCGTGGCGCATACTAGCCTCACATTGATCGGAATGTCCTCATTGCCGCCCACCCTGCGAATACTCCTCTCTTGAAGCACACGGAGCAGTTTGACCTGCGTGTTCCATGGCAAGTCACCTATTTCATCGAGAAACAACGTTCCTCCATCCGCCTGTTCGAAACGACCGATATGCCTCGCTATAGCGTTTGTGAAGGCGCCTTTCTCATGACCGAAGAGTTCACTTTCAATCAACGTTTCAGGAATCGCGGCGCAGTTGACAGCGACTAATGGTTTCTTATTGCGGTCACTGTGTTGAACGATTGCTCGGGCGATGAGTTCCTTGCCAGTGCCTGTTTCTCCTTCGATCAATACTGGGATCGGCTTCGCCGCTACGCGCCCCACTTCTTTGTAAACATGCTGCATCGCGGCACCATTCCCAATAATCGCATCGACTCCAGGAGCCGGTCCGCCCAACTTCACCGGCTTTGCAGTGAGGCGCCCCAGTGCGATGCCCTTCGCGATTACTTGAAGGAATTCAGGTACTTCGAAGGGCTTAATTACATAGTCAAAAGCTCCGGACTTCGTGGCATCGATCGCTCGATCCGCCGTGCTGAACGCTGTCATAATCACGACCGGCAGTTTCGGATTTCGTTTACGCAGCTCTTCTAACAACACCATGCCTCCCATCACCGGCATCTGTATGTCAGTGAGGACGAGATCAAAGTTCGTTTCGTCCGCTAGATCGAGAGCGATGTCACCATCTTCCGCCAAGCAGACATCATAGCCACGACTAATTAGAATGGCTTCAATGCTCTTTGAGAGTTCTTGATCGTCGTCGACCAGAAGAATCTTAGCCGGGAGTTGGTCTGTTTTCATAATGAGCTAAACGACCACGGTAGATGGTCTGAATTTATCCAAACGGCGAACTTTGAAGCCAGTCGCGATCGTGGCTCTCCATGAGATAAGCCTTGTTTCCCGGGGCAACCACTCATTTTTCGTCTTGGCACACTTCTTCCTTAGTCATTCCGTAATCAGTTGAATCAACACGGTATCACGCGATGTCCTTCTCTACCAACTCACCCGCCATCATCTTCATTGTAGATGACGATGATGACTTGCGTGAGAGCTTGAGTGCTGTGTTGGAAACTCGAGGTTACTCGGTTCACGGCTTTGACAACGCAGAATCGGCAATCACCGCGATCTCTGAGGCCACGGGCGTCCCGATGATCATGATGGTGGATGGATCCCTTCCGGGGATGGAGGGCCGCGATGCCATCGCCCGCGTGGCCTCTACCCATCCCCAGATTAAGATTATCGCCATCAGCGGCGACTCGCACCGTCGAGAAGGCATGTTAGAGGCCGGAGCCATGGCGTTTTTCAACAAGCCGATCGACTTCGTGGGATTGCTAGAAACCATCGCTCAATTCACGAGATTCTAGAAGATACGTTTGTGATCGGGCTGTCTTGGTTCTTTGCATATAGCAAACTTTTGAATCACTTTAACGGTCTTGAATATCGAGAGCGTTAATTAGAGATCTTCATAAGGATCTCAGGAGTAGCGGTTTAAGAATCATTGAAATCATTGGCACGACTCTCGCTCCATAAGAGGAATACACACTTCATTGCAAGTCCATTAATATGAATCCATTTATCCGCTTTGTCCTCAAAACACTTTTCGCGCCTCCTGCCTTGGTAGCCTTTGATCTCACGTCAGCAGCTCAACCAACGTCACCAGCCCCCAGCAGTATGTCGTCAACACAACGACAGATTGCTGGATGCCGATGTTTCACATTGGCGGGCGAAAACATTCTTCGGCGATAAAATCTACTAACGGTAGTCAAATTGTCTTCCACCACTGCTCTCTAGTCTCGAATCGTACGATCACTCACCGCTCAAAATGCATGCTATGTCTATTCAATCTATCACTACCTCTATCCGTACTTGTTCAAAATCCATCATTGCCTCTATTTTCAAAAAATTCCGGAAAGATAAAGCAGTTGCGACAAGCGTTTCGCCTGCCAAAGACACACCTAAGGTCCCCGTTGAAACTACTAGCAATGGCGCAGAATGAGCCGCCACTCCAGTGTTCCTTGTCGACGTGGAATGGCAACAAGGAATGTACTTCAATAGAAGTAATATGAGAAATCTCACAGAAAAATTGGCATGAGCGTATCTACATTGGAAATCAGCGAGATCGACCAAGCCGCTGGAGATTTCCGTTATCCAGAAAAACACCAACTTGACGCAGGTCGAGGCCTCACAGAACACACGATTGACTATATATCCAAAGTCAAAGGTGAACCCTCTTGGATTCGAGACTTCCGTCACCGGGCCTTGAGGATATTCAACGAAAAACCTTTGCCAACACATTGGGCCAGCAAGGAACTTGAGGCAATTGACTTTAATGAACTCAGGTACTATCTGAGTTCCGGAGATGCCTCTAAGAGGTCTTGGGATGACGTGCCAGTAGATGTTAAGAACACTTTTGAGAGGTTGGGAATTCCCGAACAAGAACGAAAATTCCTTGCCGGTGTGGAGGCGCAGTTTGACAGTGAAGCGGCTTACTCTAACATAAAGCAGGCTGTCGCAGAGCAAGGCGTTATCTTCGTTAACAGCTCCGAAGGATTGCGAGATCACCCGGAGATCTTTCGCAAATGGTTTGGGAAAGTTATCCCCTCGGGCGATAACAAGTTCGCAGCGCTTAATAGTGCCGTATTTAGCGGTGGCAGCTTTATCTATGTACCACCCGGCGTGAAGGTAAAGCACCCGCTTCAGGCATACTTCCGCATTAACGCCGAGAGTTTTGGCCAGTTTGAACGGACGCTGATCATTGCTGATGAGGGGGCCGAAGTAACTTACATGGAAGGGTGTACAGCACCCAAGTTTGATACCGTGACTCTGCACAGCGCGGTAGTCGAGTTGGTCGCCATGCCGGGTGCCAAATTGCAATACATCACGGTGCAGAACTGGAGTTCAAACGTATTCAATCTCGTAACCAAAAGGGCTTTGGCTCATGAAAACGCTGACGTTCGCTGGATCGATTGCAATATCGGCTCGCGGCTTACGATGAAGTATCCTGGTGTGGTTTTGAAAGGACGCAAAGCACGCGGCGAGGTTATCAGCATCGCATTGGCCAACGATGGGCAACATCAGGATACAGGGGCAAAGATGATTCATGCGGCCGACGAAACGACCTCAAATGTTGTCTCCAAGAGCATCAGCATCGGCAAGGGGCGCTCGACCTACCGTGGGCACGTTCATATCCCAAAGAATCTAAAGGGTTGCCGGAACAACACGGAGTGCCACGCCATGCTTATCAACCCCAACAGTCGTACGGATACGTATCCAGCGATCACTGTTCGTGGAAACAAACATGCAGTGCAACATGAAGCCAGTGTGAGTCAGATCGGGAAAGATCAAATATTTTACATGCGTCAACGGGGACTAACGGAAGCAGAAGCGATGAGCCTCGGAGTGAACGGTTTTGTCAATGACTTAGTACGTGAGTTTCCCATGGAATACAGCGTGGAACTCAAACGACTCATAGAGCTGGAAATGGAGAACAGTGTTGGATAATCGTGTCATGTTAGTTTCGTATGGTTTCGAAGGGGGGGGCCAGTGAATCAGTCAACTTCGCTGCAACGCATCGCTTTCTTGGGTGACTACCTGCCGCGTCTATGCGGCATTGCGACTTTTACACATGATATCTGTGAGTCCGTGGCTGCGGAGGCAACCGATGCGGACTGTTTCGTCGGAGCAGTCAATGATCGCTCACAGGGGTATGACTATCCAAATCGAGTGCGCTTCGAATTGCAGGAAAAGGAACTTGATTCCTATCGGCGAGCGGCGGACTTCTTGAACTTCAAGAATGTTGATGTGCTATCCGTTCAGCACGAGTTTGGGATCTATGGCGGACCGGCAGGCAGCCATTTACTAGCGTTGTTAAAAGAGGTGCGAATGCCGGTCGTGACGACTCTACACACCGTCTTGCAGAATCCAAGTGCCGAGCAGCGATTGGTGATGGATGGACTGGCACACCTTAGTGACCGGCTAGTTGTGATGGCTAACAAAGGCGCCGAGATCTTACGCGACACTTATGACATCTCCAAAGCGAAGATCGATGTTATCCCGCACGGCATCCCGGATCTGGAGTTTGTTGAGTCCAGTTATTACAAAACACAGTTCGGCGTCGAAGGGCGGCAGGTACTGCTTACCTTCGGACTCCTTGGACCAGGCAAAGGTATAGAACACGTCATCGAAGCATTACCAGAGATCGTGGAAGAACATCCAAATGTGGTGTATCTCATCCTTGGCGCGACCCATCCTCAGCTTCTGGCAAGCGAAGGCGAACAATATCGCCTTAGTCTAAAGCGTCTTGCTGAGGAACTCGGCGTGGAAAAACACGTCATCTTTCACAACCGTTTTGTGTGCTTGGAGGATCTGAAAGAGTTCATCGGTGCCACTGACATCTACATCACGCCTTACCTCAACGAAGCGCAGGTCACATCCGGATCACTAGCATACGTTTACGGAGCCGGTAAAGCCGTGGTATCCACGCCTTACTGGCATGCCCAAGAGCTACTGGCAGACGGGCGTGGTGCTCTGGTGCCATTCCGAGATTCCCAAGGGATCGCTCGTGGAGTGTGTGAGTTTCTCGGTGATCCGGCGCGCATGAAGAAGATCCGACGTGAAGCCTACGCCATGGGACGCGAGATGATTTGGCCGGTCGTGGCGCGGCGGTATTTGTGGTCTTTCCGGCACGCTCTTTCGGATCGCATAGTCATGCCGCGGGCATCCTTCGCAGAATGGACTCTTGATAGTAGGCCACAGGCGCTGCCGCCCCGCCGCCTCGATCATGTCGTCCGTATGAGTGATGGGACCGGCATCTTTCAACATGCCATATTCAACGTGCCGAACTTTCATGAAGGCTATTGCATCGATGACAACGCGCGAGCCTTTATCCTCTGCAATCTGTTAGAAGAAATTGAACTTCCTCCATTGCCTGGCGTACTTGGAAATCTCGCGACCAGTTACCTCGCTTTCTTAGCAGCAGCATTAGACTATGATCGCGGACGATTCCGAAACTTTATGAGTCACGGGCGTCAATGGTTGGAAAACTTTGGAAGCGAAGATAGCCATGGGCGTGCCTTATGGGCTACGGGTACTGGCTATGGCCGTTCGTGCAACCAAGGGCACAGTAAGCTTTGCGCACAGCTTTTCAAGGCCGGCCTTCCTATTGTCGAAACATTCACCTCGCCGCGCGCCTGGGCCTTCACCTTAATCGGGATTCATGAATACCTTCGGCATGAAGGAGAGGGCATTGCCGCAGCGATAGCAATGCGAGAAGTACTGACCGCGAAATTGATAGATGTGTGGAGACAATACTCGACGGACGATTGGCCGTGGTTCGAGCCGAACGTGACCTATGAAAATGCACGTCTCCCTCAGGCGCTCATTCTTAGCGGACTGGGGATCCCAAAGCCAGAGGCGCTGGAGATCGGGCTGAAATCGTTGCGTTGGCTGGTATCGATTCAGACAACACAAGCAGGGTGTTATCGGCCCATTGGTAGCAATGGTTTCTATCCAAAGAGTGGAGCCCGAGCATACTTCGACCAGCAACCAGTAGAGGCTCAGGCCATGGTGTCTGCGTGCCATGAAGCCTATCGTGCCACTCAAGATGAAATGTGGCCGGTCGAGGCCAAACGTGCCTTCGAATGGTTTCTCGGACGCAATGATCTCAGTCTGCCGCTCTATGATTCTATGACGGGTGGCTGCAGCGATGGTCTTCATAGCGACAGAGTCAATGAAAACCAAGGGGCCGAGTCCACACTCGCTTTCCAGCTCGCCCTATCAGAAATGCGCGAAGCCGAACATCTGATCACTCACCCACCGGGAAAACTGTCTTTGACTGTATGAACTCCATTCGTCTGTGTCACCATGATGTCACCCTATTGCCGGAAAGTGCCCGTGTTATCATCCGGCCTTTCCTGCCTGCCGACAGCCACAGCATTACAACAGTCATTGGTCGAGCACTCGCATTATCAGAACAAGAGACTGTTGACCACCTCAGAGATCTACGACGGGAATTCGACGATCGGCACTTTGACATTGAGCCCCTCCTTTTATCAAATTATGAGAAGGTACGACAGTACGTGTTCACTCAGCGTTCGCTTTCTCGTGAACGTATGTTGCTTATAGGTGCCCTATTCTCAGGCGAATACGCCTTGGAATCTGCGGCCATCTTTAATCCGTCAATGGTGCCGCATCCCGATCAAAGTGGCGTTGCTGTAGGTGGTTTGCGGTTCATCATGAGCTTACGTGCCACTGGTGAAGGTCATATTTCATCCATTGAGTTCCGTGCTGGCATCATCGCACCAGATGGCAATATTACGCTTGATCCAGTATCCCGCTTTGTCACCGCTCCGGATATTATTCCCGATCCCGATTATCAGAAAAAGCGATTCTTGACAAAGCTGCACGAAATGGCGGTTGACGACGCGCACGCCGCTGCAGTCATGGAACCCCTCGGCGAACGGTTCACTCGCAGCGACCTGAACCGAAGCATTGAGACCATACGCCATAAGACGCTTCCGCCTTCTTACGAGATGGAGCACACCATTGAGTGTGTTCAGTGGCTAGCCGACTCGAACTACGAACTGCAATTTTCTGACAAACTCGCTATCAGTGAACGCATCATCTTTCCCGTATCTCCTAACGAAAGCAATGGAATCGAGGACGCCCGCTTCGTTCAGTTCTTCGAAGAAGATGGGACAGTCATATATTATGCGACTTACACCGCCTACAATGGACGGGATATTCTGTCACAGCTCATACGAACAGAAGACTTTCTTCACTTTCGCATCCTCACCCTGAGTGGCAGTGGCGTGCAGAACAAAGGGATGGCGCTTTTCCCGCGCCGGATCGGAGGCCGCTACGCCATGCTCTCGCGACAAGATGATGAGAATCTCTTTATCATGTTCTCGGACACTCCTTACTACTGGACTGATCCCAAAGTGATTATGCGTCCAGTCGAGATGTGGGAGTCTGTTAAGATTGGCAATTGCGGATCACCAATCGAGACCGAGGCAGGATGGCTAGTCATCACGCATGGCGTGGGCCCAATGCGAAAGTACTGCATAGGAGCCGCACTGCTTGATCTGAATGACCCTAGCAAAGTTATTGGTCGTATTAAAGAGCCGCTTCTTTGCCCTGAAGGCAATGAGCGCGAAGGTTACGTACCTAATGTCGTCTACAGCTGTGGCTCACTGCTTCACGGACGCGACCTGATCCTCCCATTCGCCGTCAGTGATCACGCCTCTGCGATCGCCACTGTATCGCTAGATGATTTGTTGGCTGCCATGAAGAACGAGGCTCTGCCAAATGAATTCAACCAAATATAAAACATATGAAATATAATCAATGGAATACGTTCTTATTGTTGTCCACAGCGGTGTTCGCTGTGGCCTGCGATCAAGAGAAATCACAGACTCCCATCCTCGATAAGGTCGCGCCCGAAACGGCTGAGCTAGTTAAGGTATTGGATGATTACACGTTCGATGAAAAGGCTTTGTACATCGAAGGAATGCAGAAGCAACTGAGGGAGAGTGTTGCGAACCTTGATCGGTATACTGACAGTATAGGTGATTCACGGGGACTGCTGAAAACCGAGATTGAACCTCAGATTGAAGGATTGAGAGAACTCTCTGTAAGTTTACATGAGAAACTCGCGGAGGCTAACAAGGCTACAGAAGAAACTTGGATGGTAGTTACAGACGAACTTGGAAAAGGCGTCGCCGAATTCAGAGAATCTAGCGAAATGCTTGGAAACAAGATCGACGCAGGAGTGAGCGAACCCAGTGAGGAAAGCAGCGAGCCAGCAGTGAGCGAACCCAGCGGGGAAAGCAGCGAGGCAGCAGTGGGCGCGGAAGAAGTAGAGGGAAGCGAACCCACTGCAGAACCCGAGCAACCGGATCAACCGTAACTAAGAAGACATCATGTCAGTCATTCTCACCATTGCCGTTGCTGGAGCTTTGCTCTGGATCATCAATAACTACCTTCCAATAACAGATAAATATCTAAAGATAATCAACATCGTGGCTGTGCTCGGCTTGGTACTCTGGGTGCTTAATGTGTATGGAATCGGCATCTAGCGCACATTTCGACTCTCCCAGTTGACTGCTCATTTCTATCAAAACATTAATATGAAGACCATTCTTCCCGTCGTTATCCACTTCTGTCTTATCGCGGCTTCACTAGCTAGTGAGACAGCCACCAATCTCTGGCCTAACGGGTCATTTGAGAATGGTTCGGGTCTCGCCTCAACGACCCCGACGCTCGAAGGATGGTCGGCTTTTGGCAGCAACCCGGCCATTGATGTTGTCATCAGTGAGGCTTTCACCGATGGTGCGCACTCCCTGGCCATTGTCGATGATGATCCCGAAGGATATGGCGAATGGTTCTCGGAGCTCCAGCTCGCCGGCGTTGTCAACGAGGGTGACGCGCTTGAGGTTTCATGGAGTGAAATGTACAGTGTCGATTTCAGCGAGATGAGGGTTTCGATTCTCTTCTTTAATGGCGAAGGAGCCGTTGCCTCACAGAATCACTACGTCACTCGTGGGGACAGTGAAGGCTGGGCAGGAGAAGCGGCGACCTCGCCTTTTGTTAGTCGCAGCGAGACTGTCACTGTGCCTCCGGGCGCGGTCAGAATGAGTGTCTCACTAGTGTCAGGTGGACCTTCGGAGACGACTGGGTTCATGGCGATCGATGATTTGTGCGTTCGGCGTCCAAGCCAGCCGATCATACTGCCTGAAAACTTCTGGCCCAACGCCACATTCGAATCAGGTACCAACCTCGATGATCCTGCGAGTGATATTGACGGATGGAATCGCGGTGGCAGCGATGTCGGCATCAATCAGATTACCGCGGCGGCGTCTGTTAGCCCTAGCCATGCCCTCATTGTCCGCGATGAGAATGCGCAAGGTTTTGGGGAGTGGTTTGCTGATGTGAGCCTTAAGGATCAAGCCGTCGCCGGAGATAACCTACAGTTGCAGTGGTTCGAGATCTTCAGGGTCACCGGAGGCGAAATGCGAGTCACCGTGCTATTCTTCAGCGACACGGATCAAGTGGTGAGTGAAAGTCATTTCACGGTCACTGGAAATAGTGCTGGTTGGCAGGGTGCGTTGGCGGGTTCGAGTTTCAGTCAGCACAACGAATCTCTCACCGTTCCTGACAATGCGGCCAAGATGCGAGTGTCGCTCGTTTCAGGTGGCTCCGAAGCCACGACAGGTCTCCTGGTGGTAGACGATCTCTCCGTATCCCGAGCGGCCGAGCCACAGGTACTCACAAACAATTTCTGGGACAATCCGGGGTTTGAAGAGGGCGAGAATCTCGACCAACCGAATAGCGAGTTGTTTGGCTGGAATCGCGGTGGCAGTGATGTCGGCATTGACCAAGTCAGCAATGAGAACGCCCAGAGCCCATCCCACGCCTTGGCGGTCATGGATGACAGTGCGGAGAACTTTGGCGAATGGTTTGCGGACAAAGCACTCGATGGCCTGGCGGAAGGAGGCGACGCGCTCGATGTGCAATGGTTCGAGATCTACGACGTCAGTGAAAACGGCGAGATGCGCACTACCATTCTCTTCTTCGACGAAAGTGATAGCATCATCGGAGAGAGTCATTCCGCGACCAACGGTCGATCCGGCGGTTGGACGGGCGAACTCGCTACGAGTTCGTTCACACGTAAGAACACCCAAGTGATTGTTCCTAACAACGCCACCAGGATGCGGATATCGCTAGTTTCCGGTGGCTCTTTGGAAACAACCGGCCTCATGGTTATTGACGATCTGTCTGTGGCGCGGCTGCCAAAGGGTGAACTCATTCCTGGCAACATCTGGCCGAATCCAACCTTTGAGTTGGGCTCGCAGCTGGACAATCCCGCAGTCGCCAGTCCCGCTGGTTGGAATCGCGGTGGATCGAATTCTAGCATCGACGTCGTCATAGATGAGAATTCCGTTAGTCCTAGTCACGCTCTAGCCGTGATCGACAATGATGCCAACGGCTTTGGTGAGTGGTTTCAATCACTGCAGTTCGGTGAAAGCGTCAACGGTGGCGATGAACTGCAGTTGAAATGGTTTGAGATGTTCAACACCGACGGCGACATGCGCTTGTCATTCCTATTCTTCGACGCGGGTGGAGCAATCTTGGAACAACGTCATTTCATCGTCTCGGGCGAAAGCGACGGCTGGCAGGTAGACATCGCGGGTTCGGAGTTTACAGAACGCGAAGAGTTTCTAATAGTGCCCAACGACGCGACCCGCATGCAGATCGGCCTCGTTTCAGGCGGCAGCGAGGCCGTCACTGGCCTTTTCGTCATTGATGATCTTTCCATCGCCCCGCCATCCGGTGGCCCTTTAGAAGCCACCGGATTCGAATTCGACTCTGTATCCAATGAACTCAACATCTCCTGGAAGAGCCGCACGAACAAAACCTACAGTATCGAATTCTCCGCCGATCTGAGAGAATGGCCGGACAACGTGGAGACTAACATCCCGGCTACAGGAGAAGAGACTTCACACGTTTTCCAGCATCCAGGGCTTCCCTCCGCCTTCTTCCGAGTAATCGAGGAATGATATGAAAGCTTGGGTCCACACTCAAATTGATCTCGAGTTTCCTCCATCCACTGGAGGCGACTCAATAAAGCAACCGATAACCAACCATTCAATGGGCGATAAATCACCGAAATCCAAAGTTAAGAAGAAGGGCCAGGTACAGAACAAAACGAATGCCGCAGCGAAGAAGAAGAACAGCCTCATTGCGAGTAAGAAGGTAAAAAAAGCGATCCTACCGCCAAAGAAGAAAGCGACGAAGAAAGCGACGAAGAAAGCGACGAAGAAAGCGACGAAGGAGTAGGGAGTATTTGCTTATCTTAGCAAGGCGGCACTCCCCGCCGAGGGAGTGCCGCTCTGCGCCCTGAGCAAACCCCTGGTCGCGTTGATGTGCATCGACACATCTATCACTCTCATAAGTATCTAAGAAGTAGTTGCCCATAGGACTCATTCTCGCCGCGGAAATCCTAACTATTCGCAACGATGAACCAATCGAATCATTCTCTAGTTTCAACCTACTCAATTGCAAACCTAGGACTTGTGGATCTTGATTCTGCCAGTCAGCTCTCTGGCATGCATCCTGAGATGATCCTTGAAGTAGCGCGAGCGCAACTCGTCTTTGCTTCTATCATTGATGTTTCAGGCGATTCCTATTTCGATTGTGTAGCGATCGCTCGCCTACGCCTGATCGAGCATCTCCGCGTTGGGCAGCGGGCTCACATGCGCACCATCCGCCTGATCATCCAGCTCACTGATCGTGCTGAGTCGGCCGAGCGTGATCTGCATCAGATACGAGAACAGTTCTCCAAAGTACACCCAAAGACCTGTGACGTATGGCCTTCTTAAACTGTAATTCTTTGATCTGCCATTGGGCGCACTCTGTGTACCTCGTTCACTGACAACCTCTCCCCGAAGCATGAATCCCTTTGATCTTGATAGATTCCTCAAACGCATTGAAAACGATGTTCAAAGTGTTGGTAGCCGCACCATAAGCCATCCAGCCGAAACCGTGCCCTTGCGCGCCATACCCCAAGCTGAGCTTGCTGCCTCAGCCGCTACATACGGGATGCGAGTGATTGAACGCACTAACGGACATTTTGAGTTTATTCGGTGTCCGGCCAATCCGTGTAGTGAAACAGTTGAGCGAAATAGTTGAAGTTTATTCGATATTCGATCGGGACCCATGCTAAGTTGTATGTACAAGCATATCTTAGTGGGGACGGCTCGTTGACATCTGGGCCAATTCCGGTCCGGCTTTTACACCGGCACGATCTCGTCGCCTCCTCTGAGTTTACTCAAGGAGCCACTATTTCTAAAGTATCCCTATTCACTGCAACGTCGACCCTACGTGTCGCTAGTCATTCAAAGAACGATCAAGCACGAACCATCGGTGATGACCCAGGCACCACCGCAATCGTCTATTGCGAGGCGAACTTCGGCAAGATGGACGGAAAGACCGCCAATGGACTGGTCCGCTACTCCGAGAAATACGAGATCCCGTAGTGTCCAGAAATTCGATTCCAGCGTAAGTTGCG
>Ga0055584_100005028_pt1 | contig 12954 bp, 10 predicted proteins | sample OSDHelmetaG_FD_58716 | JGI IMG/M metagenome (GOLD analysis project Ga0055584, IMG submission 58716) | Pelagic marine sediment microbial communities from the LTER site Helgoland, North Sea, for post-phytoplankton bloom and carbon turnover... | ecosystem: Environmental > Aquatic > Marine >... | reverse complement strand
CCCTCGGGCTCAGGCGACCTGGCGATGTTCTACGTCGACTTCACGGCCGGTGCGCCCATCGTCACGGTCTACGCCTACAACGCCCTGGGCGCCTTCAGCAGCCACGTGGACGGCTCCACGGCGGCGGGGGTGCAGCCTCCCGACGTCATCGACTCGAGCCTGCTGAACCCGAACCTGATCGTGGCCCAGAGCTGGTCCAACTCCGGCGGTCAGCTGGTCTGGGACCTGACGTTCGACGTCGCTGGCGTCAACAGCCACGCCCCGGCCTACGGCCCTCTGCTCGGCTGGGACGGCGCGCAGTTCGGCGACGAGTTCGGGCTCTGGTTCCACCCCGCGACCGAGGTCACCACCGCCTACTCGGGCGGGTTCGTCTCGAACCTGACCTGGGGCCCCTACGGCTGGTTCGACACCGCGTGGCAGCCCGCCACGGGCACGCCCATCTGCCAGTAGGCGACGCGCCGGCGCCGGCCGCTCAGAGGACCTGACGGGCCAGCCAGAACAGCCCGCCCAGGGTCCCGAAGATCAGGGCCCACTGACCCAGGCTGCGCTCGCGCCGCCACCACGTCGCGTCCTGGCCCCGGCGGCCGCTGCGCTTGATGGTGGTGCGGAACGCGCGCATGCCGCCCCCGCCGCTGGCCGTGGCCGCGCCCGTGGACGGCAGCTCGTAGGCGTCGTCCTCTTCGTCGGGCCAGTTCTCTTCGCCGGTGGTGACCAGGGGGCGCCCGTCGGCCGTGAACGTCGGGGCGGCGGGCACCGCGGGGCCGCTTTCGAAGAGGCCCTCGCGTCGAGCCTGGACCTTCTTGCGGGCAACCTTCTTGCGGCTGTTCTTGCTGCGCTTGTTGGACATCGCGACAGCTTAGTCGGTCGCGTCCTGCAAGAGGCCCTGCTGGAACTGCAGCAGCACATCGCCGGCCCGGATCTCGTCGCCGGTGGCGAGCACCTTCTTGCCCGACTTCTTGCCGTTGACGTCGACCCGGCTGAGGAAGCCCGGTGCCGTCACGACGAACCGGCCCCCCTTGCCGCGCACCTCGGCCACGACCGAGTCGCCGTCGCCGGGCAGCTTCACCCGGCGGGGGCCGTAGCCGATGTCGACGACCCCGTCGGGGTTCAAGGGGTAGACGTCGCCGATCTCGCCGCCGACCTTGACCAGGTGCGGCCCCGCGCGGCCGTGCAGGCGGCTCTGAAGCCGGGCCAGCATCGCCGGGGGCATGTGGGCGGTGGCGGGGTCGTCCGCCGCCTTGTGGGCCCAGTCCGGCGGGCCCAGGGGCGCCTCGCCCCGCGCGGCGGCGTCGAAGACCAGCATCGCCGTGCCCACCTGAATGACGGCCTGGGCCGCGAGTTCCTTGCGGACCTCCTTCACCCCATCGATCCGCGTGCCGTTTTCGCCCCCCAGATCCCGCACAACCCACTTGTCGCTGCCGGGCAGCGAAGCCAGTTCGGCGTGGTGCCGGGAGCACAGGGGGTCCTTGAGCACCACTTCGCAGCCGGCGTCGCGGCCGATGGACCAGGTGCCGGGCACCAGGTCCAGGGACTTGCTCAGCGTTCCGTCTTCGTAGACATCGAGGCGCGGCATCGAGGGACCTCCCGCGGGGGGCCGGGCGGTCCGGGCCCGTCCTCCTGCCCCTCGACCCTGCCAGCGTCCACGGCCGCCGTCGAGGCCGCCCCGCCCGCCGGCCGCCGGTTGTCGGTATCGTCGGCAGGCCGTGGCCGACTTCCCTCCCCGTCTCAACCGCTACCAGCTCCGCGAACAGCTGGGCGAAGGCGCCTACGGCACGGTCTACCGGGCCGAGCTCGAGGGCCCGCTGGACTTCGCGGAGGAACTGGCCGTCAAGGTCCTGTCCCCGGCGGCCCAGGCGCGCGCGCCCGACGCCCTGCCCGCCCTGGCCGACGAAGCCTCGATCCTCAAGCAGCTCCGGCACCCGCACATCGTGCAGTTCCGAGGCTTCGAAGTCTGCAGCCAGCCCGACGGGCACTGGCACCTGCTCGCCTTGGAGTTCGTGCGCGGGGTGACGCTGCTGGACATCCTGCGGGTGGCGCGGGGCACGGGCCGGCTCGTGCCCCTGGCGGGGGTGTTGAACTTCGCGCTGGAAGCGCTGGAGGCGCTGGAGCACGCCCACGACGCGGTCGCCCGCGACGGCTCGCCCATGAAGATGGTCCACCGGGACCTGAAGCCGGCGAACCTCATGCTCGACCTGCACGGCCGGCTGCGCATCCTCGACTTCGGCATCGCCTGGGCGTTGGACCGGCGCGTCTCCACGCGGGTCGGCGTGACCAAGGGCTCGCTGCCCTACATGAGCCCCGAGCAGCTGCTGGGCGGGGCGGTCGACGGCCGCTCGGACCTGTACGTCCTGGGCCTCATCATCTTCGAGATGCTCTGCGGAGAGCCCTGGATTCAACCGCCGAGCCGGCTGCGGCCGGTCGCCAGCGTCGGCGAGGAGTGCGTGCTGACCGACTGGGCGGCGGGCCGGAGCCGGTTCGCCGAGGCGGCGGCTCGCGGCGGCAGCCGCCCCCTCGGCCGGAGCGACGGCAAGGCGCTGTCGTCCTTGTTGTCGGGCCTGATCCAGCGCGAGCGCGACGGCCGCTTCACCAGCGCCGCCGACGCCCGCGATCACCTGCTGCGCAGCTCCTTGCGCTGGGACCGTCGAGAGGGCCACACGCTGCTCGCGACCCTGGCGCAGCGGATCAGCAAGGCCCGCTCACTGCCGCCGGAGGGCGACAGCCAGAGCACGCGCCCGTTCCCCGCGGCGTCGTCGGGGCCCGGCAACGTCACGCACCCCGGCAAGTAGGCGCGGCTCAGCGGCTGAGGCGCAGCTTCCGCGGATGCCCGGCCAGGCAGCGGCCCAGTTCGTTGCCGTCGTGCAGCACCACGGCCTGAACCGCCGTGCCGGACCAGCCGAACTCGGCCACGCCCCGCTTGTTGGTGCGGGCGTCCAGGCGGGAGATGCCGTCACCGGCCAGCACGAGGGCCTGCAAGCGGACGTTGCTCAGGGGGCGCTCGGCGCTGTCGACCACCTGCACCGAGCAGCCCGGGGCGTCGGGGGCATCGGTGGCGTAGACGGGGGCGGCGACCAGGGCAAAGAGGGCGACGATCAGGCTGCTCTTCATGGCGTGGATCTCCTCGGCTCCGTCCTGGAGCCGCTGAATCCAGAGTAGGGCACACCGGCGCCCGGGCCCTCGCGCACTGGGGCCGGTCTGGGGGGCCCGTGGGGGTCAGGCGAGCAGGCGGCGGGAGGCGCGGTCGACGGCAGCCGCCGGGATGAACGCAAACAGCAGCGTGATGGCCACTCCGCTGAACGTCGCCACGCTGAGGGTCAGGTAGATCGTCAGGTGGAAGGCGACGGCGCACGGCAGCAACCAGCGCCGGGGGCGGGGCATCCACAGACCGAACGCCAGCGACAGCTCGAGCGCCACGGTGCCCACCGCCATGGCCGCGAACACCGGGTCCAGGCTGCCCAGGGGCGGCCAGTCCGAGGTCTTGAAGTGTCGCAGCAGCTGACGCTGCAGCTCGTCTCCCGACAGGAAGCCGGGGCGCATCTTGTCGATCGCGCCCCAGAAGTAGACGGCCGCCAGCTGCGCCGCGATCAGCAGCCGCGCCAGCGCCGGGCCCGTCTCCGGCGCCGCCGCCGGGTCCCGCTGCAACGCAAGCCAGCGGTCGACGGACAGCGAGCGCCCGCAAGGACCCAACGCCAGGAGCCCCACCGACGCGATGACCAACCACACGTGGTGGTGGTCGAAGAGCTTGACCGACCCGAGCACGCCGTAGCGGCCCCAGCAGTACGCCAACACCGCGAACAGCGCCGCCGCCGCGCGCCGGCTGTTCCACCCCACCAGCAGGCAGGCCGCCGCCGACCAGTAGATCGCGTCGGGCACCAGGCGCTCGATGCGGGTCGATGGAAACAGCCGGAAGAACGACGAGAACTTGAACAAGACCAGGACCGTCAGCCCGATGCGGAGCAACGCCAGCGAGCGCGTCGACTCGGTGCGGCCAAAGGGCGCGAGCAGCCGGGCGATCACGGGGACTCCGGCCGGTGGCGGTCGGTCGCCGGATGCCCGGGGGCGCAGAGGTTGACGGTGCCGTCGTCGGGCTCGGTCCAGCCCCGCTCGCCGTCCCCGCAGCGCATCGTGAGCCGCAGGTCGGCGCCCGGGCCCAGGGTGTCGCACAGGAGCCCCCCCAGCGCCCAGGCCCCCTCCGCGCGGGCGATGCGGCGGTCCGACATCCGGGCGCTGCGGCCCTCAATCCGCCCCAGCAGCTCGAGGCGTTGGGCCTGGGACAACGCGCGGCGCTGGCCGCCCTCGACCTGCTCGAAGCGCACCTGACAGAGGTCGTCGCCGGTGCCGTGGAACATCCGCCACGACTGCAGCAGGGGGATCGGCTGACCAAAGACCTGGTGGGGGATCGGCGCCCCGACGATGCACAGCAGGGCGACCCCCGCGATGCGGCGGGCCATGGCCGGGCCCGGAGCCCGGTCCCGCCAGACAGACGGCCGCTCGGTCACGGAACGCGCAGCCGGCTCAACGCCGGCGGCGCACCAGCCCCAACAGCGGCAGCAGCAGAAGCCCGAGCGGAGCCTGCCCACCGACCGACGACGAGCACCCGCCGCAGCCCTCGACCACCAGGCCGGGATCAACGGGGTCTTCGGGGCAGTCGCCGTCGGCCACGTCGATGGAGCCGTCGCAGTCGTTGTCGACGCCGTCGAGGCAGAGCACCGCGTTGTTCTCGACGCCGTCGGGGTTGGCCCGGTCGCTGTCGTCGTCGCAGTCGCCCTCGCAGCCGGTGTAGCCGTCGCCGTCCTCGTCCACCTCGTCGTCGGGCAGCAACCCGTCGCAGTCGGTGTCGAGGCCGTCGCAGACCTCGGTCGCGTCGGGGTTGATGTCCACGTCCTCGTCGTCGCAGTCGCCGTCGCATTCGGCGTAGCCGTCGCCGTCGCCGTCCAGCTCGTCGTCGGGCACGTCGCCGTCGCAGTCGTTGTCGAGGCCGTCGCACAGCTCGTCGGCGCCGGGGAACGTGTCCGCGTCGGTGTCGTCGCAGTCGTCCTCGCAAGGCGACAGGCCGTCGCCGTCGGTGTCGTCGTTCTCGTCGGCGATGGTGCCGTCGCAGTCCTGGTCGACGCCGTCGCAGACCTCGGGGTTGCCCGGGAACGCGTCGGGGTCCTCGTCGTCGCAGTCGTCGTCGCACGGCGCGAAGCCGTCGCCGTCGCCGTCGATCTCACTCTCCGGCACGTCGCCGTCGCAGTCGTTGTCGGCTCCGTCGCAGACCTCCGGGGCGCCGTCGAACGATTCGGGGTCGGCGTCGTCGCAGTCCCCTTCGCACTCGGCCTGGCCGTCGGCGTCGTCGTCCAGCTCGTCGTCGGGGACCGTGCCGTCGCAGTCGTTGTCGACGCCGTCGCAGAGTTCGGGGTGCTCGGGCCGGACGTCGGGGTCCGTGTCGTCGCAGTCGCCTTCGCAGACGGTCAGGCCGTCCAGGTCGGTGTCCTCGTCTTCGGGGGTCTCGGGGTCGCAGTCGTTGTCCAGGCCGTCGCACTCTTCGGCGTGGCCGGGGTGGACCGTGTCTTCGTCGTCGTCGCAGTCGCCGTCGCAGACCGTGAAGGTGTCCGCGTCGCCGTCGACCTCCTCGTCGGTGCCCGCATCGCAGTCGTTGTCCTGCCCGTCGCAGACCTCGACGCCACCGGGCGCGTTGAATCCGTCGGTGTCGTCGCAGTCGTCGCAGGCGAGGCTGCCGTCGGCGTCGGCGTCGTCTTCGCCGGCCGTCGCGTCGTCGCAGTCGTTGTCGACCCCGTCGCACAGCTCCACGTTGCCGGGGAAGTTGTTGGCGTCGGCGTCGTCGCAGTCGGCGCAGGCGAAGGCTCCGTCGGCGTCGTCGTCGACCTCGGAGTCCAGGGGCGCACCGCTGCAGTCGTTGTCGGCGCCGTCGCAGGACTCGACGTTGCCAGGGAAGTTGGCCGCGTCGGCGTCGTCGCAGTCCTCACACGACAGCGAGCCATCGACGTCGGCGTCGACCTCGCCGGCGGGGTCGGCATCGGCGGCACCGGAGCAGTCGTTGTCCTGGCCGTCGCAGACCTCCGTCGCGCCGGGGGTGTTGGCGGCGTCGGCGTCGTCGCAGTCGCCGTCGCACGTCGTGCTGCCGTCACCGTCGGAGTCCGTGCCCTCGTCGGTGGCCGGGTTGCAGTCGTTGTCCAGGCCGTCGCAGATCTCCGGCAGGTCCGGGGAGACCGCCGCGTCAGCGTCGTCGCAGTCGGCGCAGGCGGGGCTGCCGTCGCCGTCGCCGTCCTGCTCGCCGTCGCCGGCGGTGGTGGCCGCATCGCAGTCGTTGTCGAGGCCGTCACACACCTCGGCCTGGCCGGGGCGGATGGACGGGTTGGCGTCGTCGCAGTCGCCCGCGCAGGCGCTCATCCCGTCGGCGTCGGCGTCGGACTCGTCGGCCGGCAGAACGCCGTCGCAGTCGTTGTCGAGGCCGTCGCAGAGCTCCGGGTGACCCGGCAGCACGTCGGCGCTCGTGTCGTCGCAGTCGCCGTCGCACGGGGTCAGGCCGTCGCCGTCGCCGTCCACGCCTTCGACGGTGGCCGGGTCGCAGTCGTTCTCCAGCCCGTCGCAGATCTCCGGATTGCCGGGGAAGTTGTTGGGGTCGGCGTCGTCGCAGTCGATGCAGGAGGCCGCGCCGTCGGCGTCGGCGTCGGCCTCGGCCGCCGCGTGGATGCGCCAGGGGTAGGTCACGAAGATGCCGTCGCCGCCGTCGACCGACCCGGGGGTGGCGCTGCCCACGGAGATCCCCTCGAGCAGGTCGCCGAACGCGAACGCCTCGGACGCGCCGGTCTCGTTGAAGTGGTACTCCAACGCCGTCGTCCAGCTGACGGTCAGCCCGTAGAAGGCCCCGCCGGACAGGGTGTTGGGCCGGACGCCCGAGCTCTGCCAGTCGTTGCCCGAGGCGGCCGCGGTCGTGGCCCACTGGTCGACCAGGGCGTAGGTCCCGCTGGCCGTAGCCGACTCCCAGATGCTCCAGGTCAGCGTGTCGCCCGCCGCCGGGCCCAGGTACATCTCGAAGGACTCGACGAGCACCGAACTGTCGATCGCCCAGAAGTTGCCGCGGGTGCGGTTGCCGCCGATCTGCAGGCCGTCGGCGGCCGCGGTCTCGGCCACAAGCCCGGCCGCGAGGCCGTCGCAGTTGCTGTCGAGGCCGTCGCAGACCTCTTCGGCGCCGGGGAAGACGTCCGCGGAGAGGTCGTCGCAGTCCGCGCAGCCGAGCACCCCGTCGCCGTCGAGGTCCACTTCGTCGGCGCCGGGGGCCCCGTCGCAGTTGTTGTCGGCGCCGTCGCAGGCCTCCGGGTTGCCGGGGAAGGAACCGGCGTCGGCGTCGTCGCAGTCGCCCTCGCAGGTCGCGACCCCGTCGCCGTCGCCGTCGGCCTCGGCCGCGGGCACGACGCCGTCGCAGTCGCCGTCCGCGCCATCGCAGAGCTCCGGGTGGCCGGGCGCCACGTTGGGGTCGGTGTCGTCGCAGTCGCCCTCGCAGCCCAGGACGCCGTCGCCGTCGGCGTCCTGCTCGTCGTCGGACACGGTGGTCACCTGCATCCGGTAGCCCCAGCCGTCCGTGAGGTCCCCGCTGTCGAGCGACGCGGGAGCGCTGCCGATGCTGTTGATGAACACCGCGTCGACCCACTGGCCAAACGAAACGGCGGCCGGGAGCGACGGTCCGGTCTGGTAGTAGTACTGGGTGTTGCTGCCGCCCATGTGCACGCCCAGGGCGTAGAAGTTGCCCGCCGTCAGGGTGACCGCCAGGTCGGACACCCCGTGCCACTCAGCGCCCGTGTTGGCGGGCGACGAAATGGAGCTGGCCAGCAGCGAGTAGGTGCCGGCCTGCGTCGTCGCCTCGAACACCTGGAAGGTGTAGTCGGAGCTGAAGCCAGGGTTCAGCCACAGGTCGAAGCCGGTCAGCGTCACCGTCGCATCGGCCTGGAAGACGTTGCCGCGGAACCGGTCGTCGCCCGTGAAGCTGGAGCTCGTCTGGCCGACGGTGTCGACGTCGTCGCTGCCGGCGAGGCCGTCGCAGTTCCCGTCGACGCCGTCGCAGGTCTCCGCGGCGGTCGGGTTGACGGCGGGGTCGGCGTCGTCGCAGTCGCTGCCGCCGCAGGCCTCGTCGAAGAAGCCGTCGCCGTCGCCGTCGGCGCAGGCCGCGATCGACACGGCGTCGCCGCCGGCCAGCGAGGCGTCGAAGCAGGAGATCGAGAGGCCGCCAGCCGAACCTCCGGCGGAGTCGCCGAAGCCCACGGCGGCCAGGCCGCCGCCGTTGAACGGCGAGAACGCACCCGCAGTCACGTCGTCCCACTGCAGCTGCACTTCGCCCGAGTCGTACAGGTGGACCTGGAACGACATCGGCTCGCCGCCGACCTCCACGTCCTCCCAGCTGATGAGGAAGCGGCCGCCCGCGGCGTCGTCCTGGGTGTAGACGCCGCCGGTCCCGGCGCCCGTCGCCTGCCACAACGCCGCCACGTCCGGAGCGTCGCCGCTGGCGGGCATGCACGACGGCACCCCCGCGATGTCGCCGGCGCCGAACCGCAGCGCCCCGTCCAGGGCCACGCGGACGTCGGTGTAGCTCGCCCCGTACCAGCTGAACGCCCGGGGAAGGGCAACCGTCGCCTCGTCCGTGGGCGTGACGTCGGCACCCGTCGCGGCGATGGAGACGAAGTCCGCTGTCGCCGGCGCGTAGGCGTAGCCAGAAGCATCCGGTCCCCCCGACTGGGCGAAGGCGAGGGAGGGGACGAGCAGCGCGAGCAAAGCAAACGGGCGCATGGGCGATCTCCGATCCGCGTGACGCTACCACCCCGACAGCCGCGCGCGCGCGGACGCCTTCATTCCTCTACGCTCCCCGACCGGAGGTGCGCCGTGTCCTGGGTCCTGGTGGCGAGCATCGCAGTGTGGCTCGCCGTGCCCCCGATGCTGCTCGTCTGGTCCAACCGGCTGGGCATCCCCCCGGCGCGCCCCCTGGCGCCCCTGGATCGCTCCCCCGCCGCGAGCGTTGTGGTGTTCGGCCGCGATCCCGCGGGACTGGTGGAGACCGTCGGCGACGTCCTGCGCTCGGTTCGTCTGGGGCAGACCGAGTTTCTGTTGGTCGGCATCGGCCGCGCCGCCGCCATGGCCGCCGAGGAGCTGGCCTCTCAGGAGCCGCGCCTGCGGTGCCTGGACCACGAACCCGAGGGACCCCACCCGGAGTTGCGCGCCGCCCACCGGGGAGGCAAGGCCGCTCGGGAGGACGAGATCGTGTTCGTGCGCGCGGGCACCCGCCTGGCGCCCTCAGCTCTGGCCCGGCTGCTGATCCTGCGTCGGGAGCGCGCCGTCCACCTGCTCTCCGCGTTGCCGCTGCACCGCCGCATGGACTCCATCGCGTCCCTGCTCATGCCGCTGAAGCCTTGGCTCGTGCACGCGCTGATGCCGCTGGGCGGCCGCGGCGGAGGCCCCCTGCGCGCAGCGGCCGACACCGCGTTGATCGCGGTCAGCAAGTCGGGCTGGCAGGACGCCGGCGGCCACAAGGCGGCGTTTGGTCCCCACGACGGCATCGGGCTCGCCCGGGCCTTCCGCCGGAGGCAGCTGCGCACGGGCATCGTGGACGGCGCGGGACTCTGCTGGACCCGCGCGCCGGTGGGCCTGGAGGGCTGCCTGGAGGAGCTCGGCCCGGTCCTGGACGCGTTCGGTCGCCAGCGCGCAGCCCTGGTGCTCGTGCTCGCCGGGCAACTGCTGCCGTTCCTGCTCCTGGCCGCGGCCCCCGACCTGCCGACGACGGCCGCGAAGCTGGCGTTCACCGGCGTCGCCGCAGTCTGGATCGCGCGGCTGTTGCTGTGCTTCCGCCGGGGAGATCCGGTGCTGTCCGCCTTCGCCCAGCCGGTCGCCGCGACGGTGCTCCTCCTGCGGGTGCTCGCGCGGCGCTAGCGACGGGGGCCGGCGTCCGGCAGGCCCGCCCGTCCGGCGATTGCGAACCGGTCCCCCCGGCGTCACCCTGCCGCCATGCGTTTGACCCAGCTGCTCTTGTTCGTCGCCGTCGTCGCCGCCTTCGACGTGGGGAGCCACTACTGGATCGGGCGGCGGTTGCTGGGCCCCTGGGGCACGGCGGAGGGCTGGCGGCGCGCGGCCTGGCTGTACCTGGGGTTCGAGGCCCTGATCATCCCGCTCACCTTCGTCGTGCTGCGCATGAGCGGTGCCCTGTGGGCCGACGCGCTTCAGTGGGTCGGGTTCGTGGCCCTGGGGGTCTGGAGCCTCCTGCTGGCCGGCGTCCTGGCCCGGGACGGACTGCTGGGGCTGATGGGGTTGGTCGAGGCCGTGGGGGGCCCCGCCCCGAGCGCCGAGCGCCGGAGGCTCCTGGTCTCGGTGCTCGACGGCAGCGTGCTGGCGGGCACCGCCGCGCTGACCGCAGCGGCGGCCTGGCGGGCGCAGAAGCTCGCCGAAGTGGTGTCCGTGGACATCCCCATCGACGGGCTGCACGCGGCGCTGGACGGGTTTCGCATCGCGCAGATCAGCGACCTGCACGTCGGGCCCACGGTCACCGCCCCCCAGATGGAAGCGGTCACGACCCGAGTCAACGAGCTGGACGCGGACCTCGTGGCGGTCACGGGGGACCTCATCGACGGACCGGTCGCGGGCCTCGCCCACGGCGTCGCCCCGCTGGGGAAGCTGCAGGGCCGGCACGGGACGTGGTTCGTCACGGGCAACCACGAGTACTACTCGGGGGTGGACCCGTGGCTTGAACACATCCGCGGGGAGCTGGGCTGGACCGCCCTGACCGAGGAGCACCGGCTCCTGGAGCACGACGGCGCGCGCATCCTCGTCGCCGGCGTGACCGATCCGACCGCCTCGCGCATGCACCCCACCCACGCCTGCTCGCCGGCGGCCGCCTGCGCCGGCGCCCCCGACGCCGACTTCCGCCTGATGCTCGCCCACCAGCCGGAGTCGGCGCCCGAAGTCGCATCACTGGGCTTTGACCTGCAGCTGTCGGGTCACACGCACGGCGGCCAGTACTTCCCGTACTCCGCCCTCATCCACCTGGTGAAGAAATACGTCGCGGGCCTGTACCGGGTCGGGAACCTGCACGTGTACGTGAACCGCGGCACCACGTACTGGGGGCCACCGCTGCGCCTGGGGTCGCCCCAGGAGATCACGCTGCTGACCCTGCGGCGGGCCTGAGTCCCCGGAGAGGCGAGGCCCGTTCACGCCCCGATTCGTCCCCATCCCGCGCCGCCGCTACACTCGCGCGCTGGAGGGAACCGGCAGCTGCGCGCGGGCAACGAGACCCTCGACAAGCTCGTGGAGCTGTCGAACCGGTTCTACGAGATCTACGGGCTGCCCGAAGGCGTCTTCAGCAAGGTCAAGGCGCTCGGCCGCTCCGCCCTGGGCGTCGGGCCCCTGGTGGACATGCGGCCGGTGGTCGAGTTCCTGCGCCAGCCCGACGTGTTCGGCGAGCTCTGCCTTCGGGACCTGAACCGCAAGGTCTGCATCGTGGCATTCAACCTGCACTCGGGACGCTGGGGCGAAGGCGACACGATCAACCGCGGCTGGGGCGCGCGCATCTTCCAGAACCTGCGGCCCGACGGCGACGACCCCGACTGCTACCCCGACTGGCACGCCGCCGACTTCCGGCGCCTCCACTACGGGACCTGGCCGACGGACCTGGACCTGCCGCTGTACGAAGTGATGTTGCGCAGCGGGGCCGCCCCGGTGCTCATCCCCATGCGCGCCGGGCACGTGGACGGAGCGATCTTCGCCAACAACCCGTCCATGGCCGCGGTGTCCGAGGTCATGGGCACCCGCAACTGGATCAACGAGCTCTACAACCGCAAGAACGACGGGACGGCCGTGCCCCGCGGCTGGTTGTCGGGGGTCCAGGACGTCGTGGTGTTCTCCCTGGGCGGTGACGACTACCGGTTCGCCGACCGCAAGACCCAGGAGGTCCTGGACCGGGTGGCCGACCCCGCCACGCCGGCCGCGGAGCGGAACCTCGGCTGGGGCTGGCTGCCCTGGGCCGTCAAGCTCCGGGAACCGCTGCTGGCGTTGAAGCTGCTCATCAATGGCGACGGGCGCGGGATCGGCTACCAGACAAAGAACATCTGCGCCCCGGGCGCGGTGTTGCGCGTCAGCGCATCGGGGACCGGCGGCATCGTGCGCAGCTTCCTGGGCACGATGCTGGGCAGCCCCCGGGTGGTGACCGACGGCGAGGCGACGGCGGCCCGCTGGGCGCTCGACGCCGACCGCATCGACGCCCTGCTCGACAAGCTGCTGCCCATCCCCCCGGCCCCGCCCGCGCGGGTCGATCGGCCCGGGGAATCGGAGCCCGCGCCCCCCCGCGAGGTGTCGGCGGAGAGCCGAGCTGTGGCGCGGCTCCTGTCCGCCATCGACGTGGTCTGCGACGGCATCGTCGACTCCGCCGGCGAAGAGACGGGCTACGTCTCGAGCCGCATGAAGGCGGCGGTGCCGAAGGTCCAGCGCGCGTTCATGGAGTGGTCGATCCAGGAGCCGGTGCAGTCGAAGCTGCTGATGGAGCGCATGCAGATCTTCTGGGAGTACGTGGGCCCCGAGCTGCGGCGCAGCCTCGGGGGCAACAGCACCGCGCCCGAAGACCAGTTCCCGGTGTCCTACCTCCTGGCCGCGCTGTGGCTCCGCGTCGTGTGGCTCACGGTGGACGAGGACGAACTCCCCTCTGCCGCCGTCGAAGAAGCCCACATTTCAGGCGCCCTGTGGCGAGTCCTGTTGGATCCGTTCTATCAGATGCATTGGGTTGAGCTGTTCGCCACGGCTGCGGCATTTCGGGACGACCTGTAGGCGACCTGCAGAGTCCGGCACAACCGCAGAAACGAACCCCTCTCCGCCCCGGAGTCTGCGTCGACTCTTCATCAGGCTTCGGAACCCTGCGGCCGCCTGCGGCGTCCTCCGGGGCTCCCGGAGCCTCCTCGGCTGCGCCTGCGGGGTCTCCGTCCGCGC
>Ga0055584_100005027_pt1 | contig 12954 bp, 13 predicted proteins | sample OSDHelmetaG_FD_58716 | JGI IMG/M metagenome (GOLD analysis project Ga0055584, IMG submission 58716) | Pelagic marine sediment microbial communities from the LTER site Helgoland, North Sea, for post-phytoplankton bloom and carbon turnover... | ecosystem: Environmental > Aquatic > Marine >... | reverse complement strand
CTTTGTGCAAAATCTATTTGAGTAATTCCTAGTGTTTGTAATTTTAGATTTAAACTTTGTAAGGAAAGAATGTTGTCATCTACAAGTAAAATTTTTATTTTTGGTAAAATAGTAGCCGTATACTTTTTTTTGAGCGTTAGAGGATTGTTTTTTTCTTGTGTTATTAAAGGTATAGTAAACCAAAAGATAGAGCCTCTATTTCTATTATCCTTTATTCCGATTTTTCCGCCCATCAAATGAACTAGATTTTTACAAATAGCAAGACCTAGGCCTGTTCCTCCATATTGGCGACTAGTGGAGGCATCGCCTTGTATATAATCTGCAAAGACTTCTTTTTTCTTTTCGTCAGAAATACCTATACCTGAATCTTGTATTTCAAAAAGTAATAAAGTATTGTTCTTTCGAGGATGGACAACCAAACGAATATATCCTCGAGAAGTAAATTTTACTGCATTTTTTATGAGATTTAATAATACTTGTTGAATACGTGTTGGATCCCCTACAATAGTAAAAGGGACTGTATAGTCAATATCAGTAATTAATTCAAGATGTTTGTTATAAGCTTCTATACAAACAAGATCAAAAATTTGTTCAACCGTATCAATTATGTTAAAAGCTATTCTTTCTATTGAAAAATGCCCAGATGAAATTTTGGAAAAGTCCAGAATATCATTAGAAAGAGTTAATAGTACATCGGTACTAAAACGCAATTGACGGACATATTCTGATTGTTCAATATTAAGAGGCGTATCTTGTAATAGTTCTAAAGTTCCACTTATAGTTTGTATTGGTGTGCGAATTTCATGAATAGTATTAGCTAAAAAATGCGTGTTTGTTATAGTACTATTTGGCGCTTTTTCCATATTAGACCTAGAACTTTGCGTTCATAATTTCTTGCGCCTTTTTTATAATTTCTTGAGCTTTTAATGGCTTAACTAGATAACTTTTAGCTCCAAGACTTAGTGCTTGAATAACAGCTTTTCGTTGTGTAGCTTGAGAGTAAATTAAGACAGGAGAAGGGTATTTTTGTAAATGTAAACGTGTAAGAATATCAAATCCTGAAAGTCCTGGCATAAAAATATCAAGAACAATAAGGTCATAAACTTTTGTATTTGACGCATATAAAAAATCGGTTCCTGATTCAAATAATTCACATGTTGCATGAATTTGCTTAAAAGCATTTTGTAAAAGTGTTCTTGTAACAATTTCATCATCTACAATTGCAATAACTGGATTTTTGTGATTAGCATTAGTATTATCAAGAACGCCACTTTCAGAATAGAATTTCATTTGTATTGATCCTTGTTCTGCATCATCTGTAGACGTAAGAATCTTATTGTTTATTAAGTCTGTAATTTCGCCGGAATCTCCTTGTACAAGTGAGTTTAAAACGGCTGCAAGATTTTGAGTAACTTCTATACCTTTATATTGAGTATGACCATTAATGAGCTCTTTTGTAAAATGATCGAAAGACAAAATTTTTACATTCTTTTTTAAAATGCGACTGTCGGCTGTAATATTATCAAGTAAAAGTTCTAAATTTGCTCCATCTATAAAACTTAGTTTTAGGTTAGTTAACATAAGAACTATTTTTGGACTTGTAAAATTATTGTCATCAAGTAATTCAGAAATTTTATATTTAAGAAGAGCCATTTTTTCACGATTAAGCCCCTGCGCAATTTCTATAAAAATAATATTATCGTTTAAATGTACATCCATAATGCACTGGGTTGTATCAATAGATAATGGTAATTTTAAAATATGGCCAATAGATTCAAAAAATATATCAAATTTAATTGGTTTATTAAAATATTTAGAAACATTATAGCGAGGAAGTTCTTGAACTTGATCACGACTTAATACTGGTCCAGTTAGTAAAACGGGTATTTTTTTTGCATTTGGATTTTCTTGCTTTTTTTTAAGTAAATCTGTTAATTGAGTATAATCGTTTGCTGTATCAATAATTACTAGATCCGGCAGTATATTCAACATTTTTGTAAAGGCATCTCGGCGCCCATTTGCAAATTCTACTTGTATTCCTTCAGTAGTTAATTTGTTTTTTAAAAACTCTCTAAATAAAGGTGGTTCGTCAATTATCAATACTTGCTTCATATGTACAGTTTACTCCAAAGAATGTAAACTGACAAGCATGAAAACTATACTTATATTAATGGCAGACGGGTGCGAAGAAATAGAAGCTTTAGCTCCGGTAGATATTTTGCGCCGTGCAAAAATGAATGTACAAACTGTAGCGTGTACAGGTTCTACATTAATGATTGAGGGATCTCATAAAATATTTTTTACTTGCGATGTTATGCTATGTGATGTTTTAAAAAAAATTACTAAGGGTGATTTGCCTGATGCTGTAGTATGTCCAGGTGGAATAAAAGGATCAGCAAATCTTGCAAAAAGTACAGGTGTTTCTACAATTTTGCATACTATGAATAATGCAGGAAAAATTATTAGTGCAAACTGTGCTGCTCCCATAATGGTATTAGCTAAAAATGGGTTGTTGCAAAATCGTAATTATACTTGTTATCCTGGAATGCAAAACGATTTAGAGCAGTATGTGCCACAAAACAATCTTGGTACTCCTACTTATATAGATACGCCTTTTGTTGTAGATGGCAATATGTTAACAGGCCATGGTCCAGGGGCTTCTTTTGCTTTTAGTTTAAAATTAGTAGAATTATTAAGTGATAATAAAATTGCACAGCAATTAAAACAAGGTATGGTTATCCAAGATAATTTTTAAGAAAAAGAGCTTACAAATATTTATTTGTAAGCTCTTATAAGTATTTATTACTATTAATAAATTATTTGAGAGCTAAAATATTAGCAAGTTCAGGCAACTTTTTAAGGTCTTTTTTAAGCCCTTCTGCTCGAGCTTTATTTACATAATCTTTACTTTGGAATGAATAGGTAAAATTAGTGTGAACATCGTACGTACCTTTCATAAGGGCATATGCATCTTCTGTCATAACTAGTTCTTCATCAGTAGGAATTACAAAAATCTTTACTTTTGAGTCATCGGCACTGATACATGTTTCGGCATTACGAGTATGAGCAAGCGCATTTTTATGTTCATCAAGTTTTACGCCCATCCATTCTAACCCTTTAACGGCTGCAGCACGAATAATAGGACTAAATTCACCTACTCCAGCTGTAAAAACAATTGCATCAGGTTGACCGATTGCAGCCATATATGATCCAAAATATTTTTTTAAACGATATACTTCCATATCAAAACCAAGTTTAGCATCTGCATCGCCTTCTTGCATTGCTTTTGTAACGTCTCTGCGATCTGTATATTTACCGGTAACCCCTAGCAATCCTGATTTTTTGTTAATAGCGGTATCCATTTCATCTATGCTCATTCCTGTTTTGCGCATTATATACAAAACTAAAGCTGGATCAATATCGCCAGATCTTGTTCCCATAACAAGACCTTCAAGGGGCGTAATTCCCATTGATGTGTCAAAACATTTTCCATCTTTTACCGCACACATAGAAGCTCCATTACCTATATGAGCAATAATTAAGTTGGTATCTTGTGGTTTTTTGTTTAATAAAACAGAAGCTCTTTTTGCAGTGTAAACATATGATGTTCCATGGAATCCATAGCGGCGTGCTCCATATTTTGTGTACCATTCTTTTGGAATAGCATACATAAAAGAAGAAGCTGGCATTGTTTGATGCCAAGCTGTATCAATAACAGCACAATGAGGAACATTAGGCAAAACTTTTTGTGCTGCTTCAATACCCATAATATTAGCTGGGTTATGAAGCGGTCCCAAATCTTGTACAGCACGGAAAGTATCTAAAACTTCTGGAGTAATAATTACTGATTTGGTAAATTTATCTCCACCGTGTAGTACGCGGTGACCAACGGCTCCAATAACAGACATGTCTTTAATGACACCAATTTTTTTATCAGTAATAGTTGTGATAATTAATTCAATAGCTTCTTTATGAGTTGGACAAGGACTTTTTTTTACATATTCGTCTTTTCCTTTAGCTTCGTGGGTAATAACAGATCCTTCTTGTGTAACGCGCTCTACAACGCCACTTGCAAGTACGTCTTTATTATCCCAGTCATATACTTGATACTTAGCGGATGATGAACCGCAATTTAATGTTAAAATAACCATAAACACTTCCTTTTGAAATAGTCTTTCTATTATAAAAGAAATAGCTGCAATGTTTCAAGGAAAACGATTTTAAAGATGGCTTAATTTGAAGTAATATAGATAAATTTTTTTGTGTTTATGTATGTTAGGAAGAAAAATTTATCTGTTCTGACATATTTTAAAAATTTTGCTATACTAATTGTATGCGTAATATTCAACTTGTAGCTTTTTTAGGAAATTATGGAAATAAGTATGATGGAACTCGGCATAATGTAGCATGGGAATTTGCAAAATCATTAAATTTTTTGCCGTCAAATCTTCAAAATAAATTTAAAGGATCTTTTACTTTTATATCAGAAGAAAGTGTTATTGCAAAAGAGTATGTAACGAAGAATAAGATTTATTTTTTATGGCCTCAAACCTATATGAATCTTTCAGGAACAAGTGTTTTTGAATGTGCAAAATTTTATAAAATAAAACCTGAAAATATTTTAATTATACATGATGAATTAGAGCTTCCTCCAGGAACAATAAGTTTAAAATGGAGTGGAGGACTTGGAGGGCATAATGGACTTCGGTCAATGAAAGAATGTTTTGGAACTGCTGATTTTTGGCGACTTCGATTTGGAATTGGGCGCCCTAATGGTATAAAAGCACAAAATCAAGATATTGCAGGCTATGTATTATCGCATTTTACAAAAGATGAATCTTTATTATTTGCACAGACTTTTATGAGAACCCAACCTCTTTTTTTTAGTCTTATAACAGGAACAAATCCAGATACGCTTTTAGCAAAATGGAAAAAAATAAAACTTACAGATTAGCTTATGTACATCTTCTTGCCCCTACGCGTAAATTTTAGTATATTTTAGTAGAATTTTTAATTTTTTTATGAGGACTTTATCTATGAATAGTAACATACATCAAATAAATAATGATGAAAAAGAGGAAAAAAAGCAGGAAGCTCCTGAAGCAGTAAATGAAAAATTTCTTAAAACTCGACAAATTCTTTTGAGTGGTGAAATTAACAAAGTGCTTGCAGAAAAAGTAATACAGCAGCTCTTAATGATGGAAGCCGAAAATGATAAACCTATATATGTGTTTATTGATTCTCCAGGTGGAGATGCCGATGCAGGCTATGCAATTTTAGACATGATGCGTTTTGTAAAGGCACCTGTATATACAATTGGGATGGGCCTTGTAGCAAGTGCAGGAGCTCTTATTCTACTAGCTTCACCTAAAAAATACAGATTAGGATTACCTAATAGTCATTATCTAATACATCAGCCATCAAGCGGAATGAAAGGTGTTGCAACAGATATTCAAATTCATGCGCAAGAAATAGAAAAAATGCGGACTAAAATAAATAAACTTATTTCTGAACAAACTGGAAAAAAAGTAGAAGATGTAGCGCAAGATACAGAACGTGATTATTGGCTTACGGCAGAGGAATCTATTTCGTACGGACTGATTGATAGGATAATAACGTCTCGTGATGATTTAAATAAATAGGTGTAAATAGAAAATTTTATATTATTTTATTAATAGCTATACGCAGTAATTTTTTTTATGGTATAATGCTTGTGTATGAATTTTGAATTGTCAGATGAAATTTGTAATCAACTAATTTTCGCAATGGAAGATCAGAAAGACAGTTTTGTTTTTGATTCTGTTGACTGTATCCCAGTTGAAAAAAGTTCTATTCAAAATTTTGATACAAACCGTTATTACAATTTGCCTGTATGGGGGTCTATTCAAGGGTTTCGAATTATGGAGCGTTTTGTGTCTTTGCTTCATAATCCTCTTGCTCGAGAAGAACTTCGTGCAGTTCTTTTTGCCGGTCGTGGAGTTTTTCGTAATTATAAAAATGTATTAAAAACATATCCCGAAATTGAGCGTCTTTGGTTTTCTTTTAAGTATAAAGAGATGAAAAGTGAGATTTATCGTTGGTATAATGTTTTACGAGACTCATGGGGGCTAGAAAAAATTGGAGATGTTCCAGAAGAAATTGATGAAGAACTTCCAGCTTTTTTTTCGTTTTCTCCTGTAAAGACGAAAACCGATTTTGAAAAGTTGGAAAACTCCATATTGCTTATTGAACGGGAACTATCTGAACGTTTTGAAGGTGAAATAGGAAAAGCTATCGTTTGTTATTGGCGTACTATGAGAGGAGTATCTAGTTTAGATTCTCAAATATCTCTGTATGCGGAAACAGTAGCAGAAGATTTTGCAGGTGCAATTACTATTGTTCCTTATCCTGAAGAAGCTATTCAGACTGTTGCAGTTACTTCGTTATTTGTATTGCCTGAATTTAGGGGTCTTGGTCTTGGAAAAGAACTTATTAATCGGTGTTTTGAACAATTAAAAAAAAATGGTATTCGCTATATAATAATGCCAAATATTTCTATTCCAGAGACTTTTGTTCCTGCTTTACTTAGATGCGGATTTACTCAGAATTGTGGAGGTTTTATTGCAGACCTCATTTAAAAGATGCAAAAATTTAACATTTTAAAGACACAAAACAAAAGAAGCCAAGGAGTTTTTTTTATGGTATCGAATATCAATTCCTATGAAGAGGAACGTTTTGTAGAGTTGCTTAAAGAAGCAGTAATTCAAGTAAAAACAGAAGAAGATCCAATTGTATTAAATAGCTATAAACGCTTATTCAAGAAAAATGTGCCTATTACATTACGTGCTTATGTTGCAGCTTATCTTGCAAAAACGAGTGTTCAAGGTGGTTCAAAACGTGGCAACTCTCGTCGCAATGATCGTATAAAAACAGAACGAAAATTTGAGCGAACTAAAAAAACACGAACTAAAACAGACCGTTCTGCCAATCCCGCTCCTTCTGCCCGTGTTGTTATTGATCCTGACTTGGCCGCTACTATCTTTTTTAGTGTTGGACGCAATCGAGGGGTTTACCCACGTGATTTAGTTGGATTAATTGCAAATACTGCTCATGTTGATCGTGATCGCATTGGAGATATTCGCGTATTAGATAATTATTCGTTTGTGCAAGTTTTTGCTGAAGATTCAGAAAAAATTATAAATGCTATAAATGGAACTGAATATCGAAATAGAAGATTGACGGTAAGTTTTTCACGAAAAAAAGGTGAAAATACTGATAAAGAATCAGTTGCTGAGAAAGAAGTATCTGTTCAGCAAGAACTATAGGACAAAAGGTTTTATATGGATATTTATCATCTTGTAACTGGTGCTTTTCAAGCAAATACTTATTTTGTGCCGGTAAAAACGCAAGAGAGTAATGCGCTTGTTATTGTTGATCCTGGTGGAGATGAAGATTCCATAGTTTCATATATAAAGAAAAGCGGTTTACAACCAATAGCAATAGTTCTTACACATGGTCATTTTGACCATGTGGGAGCACTACCTTTTTTAAAAAAGATATATGTGAATATAAAAATAGGTATTAATTCTTGTGATCAGCAATATCTTGGTAAAAATGGATATGAATTACAACACCAATCTTTTTCGGCACTTGGAGCATCTGAACTTGTCAGTCGTGTTGAAAATAAATTTTTGACATTACCTGATCCTGATTTTTTTTTAGAGGATAATACAATCCCTTATTGCATGCCCGGATGGCAAGTTATTCATACTCCCGGGCATACTCCAGGATCTGTATGCTTGTATAATAAAGATGAAGCAAAGCTATTGTCAGGGGATACATTATTTGCCGGTTCATGTGGTCGCACCGACTTGTTGGGCGGTAATATGCAAGATATGAATACAAGTCTTCAAAAGCTTTTAGAATTGCCTGATTCTGTATCTGTTTACCCTGGACATGGATCTTTAACAAGCATTGGAAGAGAACGTAGCGTATATGGATGGTAAAAAATGGAAATTATTGATGTATAAAGCAACTTTTGTTCGGACATCTATTTTTGTTACCTTTTTCTTTTTTCTTTTTATGTTTGTATCCTGTTCTAAAGAAGAATCAAATAATACATTTTTAATAAATATTAAGCCGCAAAAAATTGAATCTAATATACATACACAAAGTTTTAGTAATGATAAAATTTTAAAATATCCAGGTAAAAACTTTCAATCAATATATACCGGCGGAACAATCGTGGTTGTTTGTGGTTTTGGCTATAATGATGCCGATACAAAAAATAATATTGTACAGGTGCTACAGTCGACTTTTGGTTTAACAACAAAAGATAAAAGTTTATTGTTGCTTACGTATCCTTTTGATTTTATGAGAGGAGATTCTGCTCGTATAAGCTTGCTTGTTGATAAAATTGAAGGGGTAGATGTTGCTTCTCTTATTCTTCTTGGATCGCCTACTAACACTCATAAGGTTTTGGCGTATTTACAAGATAACAATTATACGTATCCTGTTTTTTCCCTTTTTTCGCAAGATGATATACTTGGAACAGAGGCGGGCTCAACTGTTGTAATTGATGTTCCTTGTGCTAACGATAATATGCTTAATGAAGAACAGATTGGAGTGTTTAAAGGTAACGTAACGGATGTTATAAAACCTCTTGTTGCTGGTGTACTTCAAGGCTGGAAAAGTTTTGATAATAAAAAATATTTACTATATGTGTCAGATGAAATTTTAACACATACAGGATATAGACTTAGAGAATATATAGATCCTGAAACGGATATAAAATCTGATAATCATTATGTTTTAGTAGGTTAAATTAAAAGATGTTTAGGTTGTAAGCAATCTAAACATCTTTTATCATATCTATATTTTATAGGAGAAATTAATGAATGGGCTGATTCAAGTTGAATCAACACTAATAGGAACAAAAGAAGATATTGAGAAGATAGAAAAAAAATCTTCTGCAAACCTTTTAGTTGTTTCTGATTCACATGGAAACGCAGAAATAATACGACAAATTGTTGAGGAATTTGGATCTAAAGCTGATGCTCTTGTATTTTGTGGCGATGGATTTGCGGATATAATGTCGGTTATTCAAGAATCTTTTTTTAATGAAAAATTACGTGCTTTTTTACCTCCTGTAATTGTATGTGCTCGAGGGAACGGAGATTCTGGTTTTGTTACAATACCTGTTGATGATGAAATTTCAAAAAAAATGGGTGCATATAAAGAATATAAAGTAAAGACGGAAGTTAAGTTTGAGGTAGCTGGTAGAATTGTGCTGGCTGTCCACGGAAATAGGCAAAATGTAGATTTTGGACTTGATAATCTTTGTAATTTGGCCTATAGCGAGGATGCAGATTTAGTTTTTTATGGTCATACACATCTGCATGCGAGAGAAGATATTGATGGAACTTTGTTTTTAAATCCAGGTAGCTGTACTCGACCACGTGGAGGACAGCCACCTTCTTTTGCAATAATATCTTTTCCTGGTGAAAATGAACGCTATGATGCTGATTTTTTTTGTGTGGGTAAAACTATATTTGGAAATTATGAATTTATACCGCTTGGGATACAGTAACGTAATACTAAGATGGTTAAAATAATAGATTTAGGAGAAATAGGAATGAGTTCAAATAACATTCTTGGGCCGTCAGACCGTCCAAAGTTATTCCGATGGATACCATTAAGTATTCAACACGTGTTTGCCATGTTTGGGGCTACTGTTTTAGTTCCACTTTTAACTGGTTTAAGTCCTTCTACCGCATTGTTTTCTGCTGGTACTGGTACTTTAATTTATATAGTTGTAACAGGTGCAAAAGTCCCTGCTTTTTTAGGTTCTTCTTTTGCTTTTATACCTGCTATTGTAGCTATTTCGCAAACTTATGGCATGCCATATGCTATGGGGGGTGCTTTTTGTGCGGGGCTTTTTTATGCTTTTGTAGCCGGTATAATTAAAATTTCAGGTAAAGGATGGCTAGATAGAGCTTTACCACCTGTTGTAATTGGGTCTGTTATTATAGTTATAGGTTTAAACTTAGCTCCAACTGCTATGCATTCGGCAATGTATGATGCTGCTGGTAATTATTCACTTATATATGTTTCTATTGCTGCTGTAACGCTTGCATCCGCTGTGATTGCAAGCGTTTTTTTAAAGGGTTTTTTTGAAACAATTAGTATTTTAATAGGGCTCGTTTGTGGTTATGTGTTTACGCTCATTATGGGAGTCTTTTTTCCTGCATATGATATTATTAATTTTGATTTAATTAAAAATGCACATTGGTTTGGACTACCTTTTTTACAACTAAACGAAGCTGGTGTATATGCGTGGGCGGCTCCTAAATTTGCTTTTGTTCCTATCTTAACTTTTATTATTGTTTCACTTGCTACAATTTGTGAGCATTTAGGTGATACTCTTGTTACTTCAAAAGTTGTTGGAAAAGATTTTTATAAAGATCCTGGACTTCATCGAACTCTTCTAGGTGATGGACTTGCAACAGCATGGGCGGCTGTCTGGGGTGGCCCGCCAAATACAACCTATGGTGAAAACATTGGTGTTATGGCGATTACAAAAGTTTATTCAGTGTGGGTTATTGGAGGAGCTGCGGTAGTTGCCTTTTTGCTTTCTTTTGTGCAAAAATTTGGTGCTTGTATTCAGACTATCCCAGGCCCTGTTATGGGTGGAATTTCGATGCTATTGTATGGTTTAATTGCTTCTAGTGGGTTACGAACAATAGTAGAAAGTGGTGTAGATTATAAAAATAAGCGAAATCTTATTATTTCTTCTGTAATTATGGTTATTGGGCTTGGTGGAGGAATGTTAGAATTTTCTATTGGTGATAATTTTGATTTTTCTCTTGGAGGAGTTGCACTTGCAACGATTATAGGTATTTTCCTAAATCTTTCACTTCCTAAAACTAATAGTAGCTCTGAAAATCCAAAAAAATAGGCAGATTTAAAATTTTTCTCGCCGTAATTTTTTTATATTTGAGTGCCGTTTTTTATTTTGAAGACGGCGCTCTTTTGCTTTTAAAGAAGGTTTAGTTCTTTTTCGTTTAGGTTTTATATATGCAGCTTGCGCTATTTTTTCTTCTATAAGTTTTAATGCAATAGCTCTATTGCGTTCTTGAGAGCGCTCTTCTTGAACTACTGTAAAAAATTCATTATTTGAATTAATTGATGATTTTAGTTTAGCACAAACTTGTTGTTTTTCTCGTTCTGTAAGTCCGAGTACAGAATCAATAGGAATAAATATATGAACTTTTGTGTTTACTTTGTTTACATTTTGCCCCCCTGGGCCGCCAGATTTAGCGAATGTAAAGCGTGATGAGCCTTCTATTGATGCATGGAGCTTATGTCTATTCATGTTCTTACCTTACAATAGCGTTTTGATGCTGTCAACTAAAATTGCGAGCTTTACTTAACAAGCTTTGTAGTGTAAAATCCTTCAAATGGCAAAAATAACGTCTAATACTAAGACATCACATCTTTATAAAATACTGTATGACTATGCAATAGTAACAATTGGAGCTTTGCTTACTGCTATTGGTGCTCATTTTTTTAAGTTTCCAAATAATTTTTCGTTTGGTGGAGTTACAGGACTTTGTGTAATGATTGGTGAGATATCTTCACTAAGTCCTGCTGAAGCAAATCTTGTAATTAATTCTTTTTTACTCGTTTTAGGCTTTATTACTCTTGGTCGTAGTTTTGGAGTAAAAACTGTTTATGCAACGGTAATTATATCTGCAGGAATTTCTCTTTTAGATTTACTCTATCCACTTATGTCACCTCTTACAAGTCAGCCTTTTATGGAACTATTGTATGCTGTTGCTTTGCCTGGAATAGGTTCGGCAATGTTATTTCAAGTAGAAGCTTCTGGTGGAGGAACAGATATTATTGCTCTAATTATAAAAAAACATTCTAGTATTAATATAGGAAATGCACTTTTAGTTGCCGATTGTCTTATTGTTATTGCTTCTTTTTTTGTATTTGGAATAGAAACCTTTTTGCTCTCTGTTATGGGAATGGTAACAAAATCACTTGTTGTTGATAATTTTACGCATTCTTTAAATCTTTCAAAAGTATATAATGTTGTATGTGATAATCCTAAAAAAGTATGTGATTTTATTGAAAAAACATTGCATAGGGGGGCTACTATTAATGAATGTGAAGGAGCTTTTACTCATGCAAAAAGATATAATGTAATGACAGTTTTAAAACCTCGGCAAGGATATCAATTACAGCAATTTTTAGATAAAACCATGCCGCAATCTTTTGTAACGATTACTAATACTAGCGAAATAATAGGCAAAGGGTTCCATCGCTAGGTAGCCTTCCATAATTATATAAATCTTTATATAATTAGATAAAAAGTGAAGAAAATAATACACTGTATTATTAGGAGGCTTGTATGAAAGTTCTTGTTATAGGTGGTGCCGGATATATTGGTAGCCATGTTGTAAAAGAATTAATGAACAATGGGCATCAAGTTACAGTTTTTGATAATTTATCTTCTGGTCTTCGACAAAATCTATTTTCGAAAAATCAGTTTATATATGGAAATATTTTAATAAAAGAAAATCTTGATGAAGCATTTTCAAAAGGATTTGATGCATTTATTCATTTGGCAGCGTTTAAGGCAGCCGGAGAATCGATGATTATACCCGAAAAATATTCAGAAAATAATATTACAGGTACTATAAATATATTAAATTCTGCCACACAACATAATTGTAAAAAAATGGTGTTTTCATCAAGTGCTGCAATATTTGGGATTCCTCAGTATTTACCTATCGATGAAAATCATCCTACAAAACCAATCAATTACTACGGATTTACAAAACTTGAAATTGAGCATTTTATGAAATGGTATGATCAATTAAAAGGGCTTAAATTTGCTTCTTTGCGGTATTTTAACGCAGCAGGTTACGATCCTGAGGGGGTGCTTACAGGATTAGAGCAAAGCCC
>Ga0055584_100005026_pt1 | contig 12954 bp, 8 predicted proteins | sample OSDHelmetaG_FD_58716 | JGI IMG/M metagenome (GOLD analysis project Ga0055584, IMG submission 58716) | Pelagic marine sediment microbial communities from the LTER site Helgoland, North Sea, for post-phytoplankton bloom and carbon turnover... | ecosystem: Environmental > Aquatic > Marine >... | reverse complement strand
CGCGCATAAGCACGATCCAAACCTTCATTAGCGTGAAAATTACTCAGATACGCCCAAAGACACGAGGTAGGCATAGATATCCATGGCGTCTTCGTGGGCACGTACACGATACGCCATCTTGCTACGTGCGCGACCATCGTCAAGCGTGTCCCTTAGCCACCCCGTCGGGTCTTGAATGAACGCACCAAATCGATCTTCGCTCCACGTCATGCCGGTCTCGCCTAATGCCTCGATAGAGTCACTGTAGCGAAACCCGTCATGGGATGCGATGTCGCGCCCCGCGATCTGAAACAGGTTTGGACCTGTCCGCGCACTGCGTCCCGCAAGAACATTACCGTTAGTATCTGCCACAACATGGCACGCAACACATTGGCGGTTAAACAAAGTTTCCCCTGCTTCGGCATTTCCGGTCACAGCATGACCATCTGCAAATACAGGTCCAGCCAGCACAGCGGCCCAAACCGCAAAACCAAGCTTTTTCATTGACTTGTCCTTCACGTAAAATCAAATCGATTGATCGCATACTCTAAGAGCGACGTGTAGGCTAGTTGTAAGTTTAGGCGAAAGCGAGGCGGAAAAAAGAACCCAACGCCACCTTTCACCAAATGTGAAACATAAATTCAGACGACCAAGCAGGAAAATTGCTCAAGCCGTACATATCTTAATTAAGTTTCAAAGACGCGCGGGCGCCATTCAGCAACTCCATAGCTCTGCCTCGTCGCAGGCCCGTAAGAAATTGCTAACACACAGCGGCGTTTTTGCCCGTTCGGCATCCAAGTCATCACTAAAGACATCGATGTAGATTGATGGGTGAAATAACTCACAAGCAGCCCCTGAAATAAACAATGTTCCCCGTGTTAACCGAACTCATCAGATCTGTCCTTCATAACAATTGACGTTTACGCTAACTGGCGAATTTCGACGCATAAATTAATGGGAAAAATATACTATTTCGTACCCATCCAAACATCCAATGCCGCAATCTGTTCGGCATCCATACGCAGGCCTAGCTTATTTCTGCGCCAAACGACATCTTCTGCACACTTAGCAAACTCGTGATCCATCAACCAACGCACTTCAACTTCCGTCAACGTCGCCCCAAAATCCTGACCAAGATCGGCCTGCGTTTTAGCCTGCCCTAGAATTTTTCGGGCATCAGTACCGTAAGCCCGGACAAGACGTTTCGCCCAACGAGTATCTAAAAATTCATAACTTTCCGTTAATTCACTGATCAACGTCTCAACGCCATCAACGGGAAAGTCCCCACCGGGTAACGCAACACCCGCCGTCCAATCACCAGAAACATCGTCAAAATAGTCGCTAATCTTGCCCAATGCGCTTTGTGCAAGACGGCGATAAGTTGTGATTTTCCCACCGAATATATTCAGAACTGGCGCGCCGCCACTGCTATCCACTTTCAACCTATAATCACGCGTCGTAGCCGATGCGCTGCTTGCCCCATCATCATGAAGCGGGCGAACACCCGAATATCTCCAGACCACATCATCGATTGTAATGTCTTGTTTGAAATATTGGTTAGCAAAGGCAATCAAATAGTCCCGTTCTTCGTCGGTGCATTCGGGCGTGTCATCCGGATCATCATGTTCGGCATCTGTCGTCCCGATCAACGTGAAATCGGTCTCATAGGGGATAGCGAAAATAATGCGCCCATCTGTACCCTGAAAAAAGTAGCTCTTGTCGTGCTCAAACAACCGTTTGGTCACAATATGCGATCCACGCACCAACCGAACGCCTTCAGTCGTGTTCAGCCGCACCTTCTGTTGAATAATTTCACCAACCCAAGGGCCTGCTGCATTCACCAACATCTTAGCGCTTACTGTCGTTTCTTCACCAGTAATCTCATCCCGCAACTGCACGACCCAATGATCGTCATACCGAACGGTCGATAAGACCTTCGTGCGCACCATAATCTTTGCACCACGATTTTCGGCATCTCGCGCGTTCAGAACAACCAGTCGCGCATCTTCGACCCAACAGTCCGAATACTCGAACGCCTTTTCGAAACGATCCTCAATTCCTTCACCCTCAGCCGCTGTAGTAAGGTCGACAGTCTTTGTACCCGGCAGAATTTTGCGACCACCCAGATTGTCATACAAAAATAAACCAAACCGGATCAGCCACGCGGGGCGGCGGCCTTTCATCCACGGCATAAGCGTGTTCAACACCTTCGATGAAGGCGTATCGCTCTCAAACCGCATGTCTTTATGGTAGGGTAAAACAAACCGCATAGGCCAACTGATATGCGGCATTGCCCGCAACAGGGTTTCACGTTCAATCAGGGCTTCGCGCACCAGTCGCACCTCGAAATATTCAAGATACCGAAGGCCCCCATGGAACAACTTTGTCGATGCACTCGACGTCGCCGATGCAAGATCGTTCATTTCCGCCAACCCAACAGAAAGCCCGCGCCCCGACGCATCCCGCGCAATACCACAACCGTTGATGCCACCACCAATGATGAAAAGATCGAAATCCGTTGCCATATCTGCAGTGCCACCTAAGCGTAGAATTAGTTGTTACTCACAGCGCGTCAGAGCGCATAAAGAAGAAAAAGAATGACCTAAATTCAGGTTCGGTATCTAGCGGGAAAATAACAGTCTATCTCCTCAAAGATAGGAACCATCGTAATCCGAACCCACCTGAATTACCAACCGAATGCAGGGGCCGTTTCACGACGACATAACGTCGTACAGTCAGACACATGCACCATCGGTGAAAGATCCACATCAGATCGCCCATTGCGCACAAGTTCCGCCATCCGCGCATAAAGCGCTGGGTATTCCTCTAGGTTCGTCCCTGGTTGCTCCACACCATCAACAAAACACTGGTTTCCACCCGCTAACAATTCGACAACCGTGCCGTCTGTTACCGCCACCCTTATTTGCCAAAGCTGCTCATCCTCTTTCAACCAATCAAATGATGCTGTGACACCACCTGTAAACGTCAGTTCCGCAGCAATCGGTGTTTGTCGATTGCTCGGCACCTGCATAACGCCACCTTTCAGATGAACCGAAACAGGAAGTATCTCGGTCAGGATCGACAATGCATTTATTCCCGGATCAAGAACACCCATCCCGCCTGCTTCAAACACCCAGTCTTGGTTCGGATGCCATTGGCGGACGTTCTCTTTCCAATCAATATGTGCACGTTCGATTACCTTATCACGCAACGCGTTCTTCGCGGCCTCAACCCCCTTGGCCATGCGGCTATGCCATGTTGCGAAAAGGGTTTTACCGACGTCTTTGGCCATCGCTTCTAACCTATAAACCTCGGTCAATGTCGCACCGGGTGGCTTTTCCAACATCACATGTCGCCCTGCCTGCAAACATGTTGCGGCATAATCAAACCGTGGGACTGGCGGTAAACACAAGCTCACCACCTCGATGTCAGGGTTTTCTGACAACATAACGTCGATATCCGTATATGTGGGCACGCCATCAACACCCCCTGTCCGACTGACAGTGGCCGCCAATTCCCAATCGCTCGACACTGCAATCGACGGCACATGTTGATCCACCGCGATCTTACCGATGCCGACCAACGCCACCTTCATCAATGCGACTCCCGCGCGACAGCATTCCCACGCCGCCCAACAAGGAAATCGAAATCGGCCCCCTCGTCCGCGCGGTTAACCTTATCATGATACAGCATGGCATACCCGCTTTCAGGTGGTTGAACCGACGGCACCCAATCCGCCAAACGCGCGGCCAATTCATCATCGGAAATATCTAAATGCAGTCGACGGTTCGCCACATCCAATTCAATCATATCGCCAGATTGTACAACCGCTAATGGCCCGCCCGCAGCAGCCTCCGGCGCGGCGTGCAGCACAACCGTACCGTAGGCCGTGCCAGACATCCGCGCGTCAGAAATTCGCACCATGTCCCGCACGCCAGCCTTTAACAACGTCGCGGGTAACGCCATGTCACCCACCTCGGCCATGCCAGGGTACCCCTTTGGCCCGCAGTTCTTCAAAACCATCACGCAGGTCTCATCTATATCCAAATCCGGCAAATCAACCCGCGCCTTATAGTCGTCGATATCCTCAAACACGACCGCGCGACCACGATGCACCATCAAATCAGGCGACGCCGCAGACGGTTTTAAAATCGCCCCATTGGGTGCCAAGTTCCCGCGCAACACCGCAATCCCACCAGATTTTCGCAGCGCCTTTTCTGTTGGAACAATGACATCCTCGTTCCAGTTCTGAACGTCCTTAACCTCGTCCCAGATCGCACCACCCGAAACAGTCAGCGCCTCTTTGTGCAACAACCCCATTTCACCCAGCCGTTTGATGACAACAGGCAGACCACCCGCGAAGAAAAACTCTTCCATCAACCATTTGCCCGACGGCAACAGGTTCACGATAGTTGGTACATCCTTCCCGCAACGATCCCAATCTTCCAACGTCAGATCGATCTCGCATCGTCCCGCCAACGCCTGCAAATGCACCACCGCATTGGTCGACCCACCAATCGCACCATTGGTACGGATCGCATTTTCAAACGCGTCCTTGGTCATAATGTCAGATGGTTTTAAATCATCCTTCACCATCTGCACAATCCGCCGCCCGGTCAGCTGGCTCATCATGCGGCGGCGACTGTCCACCGCTGGGATTGCCGCGTTGCCAGACAACGCCATGCCCAGCGCCTCAGCCATTGATGCCATCGTGCTGGCAGTGCCCATAGTGTTGCATCCACCTGCAGATCGCGACATCGATCCTTCGGCTTCAACAAATTCTTCGGATGTCATTTCACCCGCTTTCACCGCCTCATTGAAACGGCGAATATGCGTACCAGACCCAACACGTTCGCCACGGAAATGACCGTTCAACATCGGCCCACCCGACACAACAATCGCAGGAAGGTCGACAGACGCTGCACCCATCAAAAGCGCAGGCGTGGTTTTATCGCACCCCGCCATCAACACGACACCGTCGACGGGTTTACCACGCAGCGATTCCTCGACGTCCATCGCGCAAAGATTTCGAAACATCATCGCCGTGGGCCGTAGCGCAGATTCCGATGGGCTAAACACAGGGAATTCAACAGGGAAACCGCCCGCCTCCCAAACGCCGTTCTTCACCTTCTCGGCCAATTCGCGCAGATGCCCGTTACAAGGCGTTAGGTCGGACCACGTGTTGCAGATACCTATAACAGGGCGACCATCAAACAAATCGTCAGGGTAACCTTGGTTCTTCATCCAGCCACGATGATAGATCGCATCTTTGCTGGTTCCACCGAACCATTCTTGCGACCGCAGTTTGCGCGGCCATTTTGCTGGCGTGAAAGTCATCGTATCCTCCCGTAAGCTGACACCATAGCTTTCTCCGCCTTGGCATGCAGATGCAAGACAGGGATCGACCTTATCCACCTTACCCCATCCAAAGACAAGGTAAGATATTGTTAATTATAAATAAAAATAAACTATTCCGCCGCGTCGAGGTATTCCTCCATCGGGGGGCAAGTACAGGTCAAATTGCGATCGCCCCAAACGTTATCTACGCGATTAACCGGCGGCCAATATTTGTCCACGCGGAATGCACCCGGTGGAAAACAACCCGTTTCGCGGGAATAGGGTCGGTTCCATTCTTTGACGAGGTCTTCCATCGTGTGCGGCGCATTTTTCAACGGGTTGTTTTCACCGTCGGTTTTGCCATTTTCAATGTCTGCAATTTCGGCACGAATTGCCAACATCGCATCACAGAACCGATCTAATTCGGCTTTGGTTTCTGATTCGGTTGGTTCGATCATCAAAGTACCCGCGACAGGCCACGACATCGTCGGTGCATGGAATCCGCAATCGATCAGACGTTTGGCAATGTCATCCACAGTAATATGGGCGCTATCGGCAAACGGGCGTGTATCAATGATGCACTCGTGCGCCACACGACCGGACGGGCCTTTGTACAATACATCGAACGCCCCTTCTAACCGTTTAGCGATGTAATTCGCGTTCAAAATAGCAACGCGCGTCGCTTGGGTCAGGCCATCGCCGCCCATCATCAGGCAATATGCCCACGAAATCGGTAACAACGATGGCGATCCATAGGCAGCTGCCGAAACCGCGCCGTCACCAGTCGCAGGATCACCCGGTAGATGAGCGATCAAATGATCCTTAACACCAATCGGCCCCATACCGGGCCCACCCCCACCATGGGGAATGCAAAACGTTTTGTGCAGGTTCAGGTGGCTTACATCCCCGCCCAAATCGCCGGGACGCGATAGACCAACCATGGCGTTCATATTCGCACCATCAATATAAACCTGCCCACCGTTGGTATGGGTAATCTCACAAACCTCGATAACTGTTTCTTCGAACACGCCGTGGGTGGATGGATAGGTAATCATGCATCCAGCCAGGTTATCCGCATGTTCTGCCGCCTTGGCACGGAAATCATCCAAATCGATGTCCCCATTTTCGGCAGATTTTATCGGCACCACTTTCCAACCCACCATTTGCGCTGACGCGGGGTTTGTACCATGTGCTGACATGGGAATAAGACAAACATCGCGGTGTCCCTCGCCATTGGCACGGTGATACCCTGCTATCGTCAGCAAACCCGCATATTCCCCCTGCGCACCTGAATTGGGTTGCATAGAAATCGCATCATATCCGGTGACGTCACACAGCTTGGCAGACAGATCATCGATCATCTGCGTATACCCTGCCGCCTGATCGCGCGGAATATACGGGTGCAGCAACGAAAACTCATCCCAAGATACTGGCATCATTTCCGCCGCCGAATTCAGCTTCATCGTACAAGACCCCAACGGGATCATCGCGCGATCCAACGCCAAATCGCGATCCGCCAAGCGACGCATGTACCGCATCATCTCTGTTTCGGCGCGGTTCATATGAAACACCGGATGCGTCAGATATTCAGACGTGCGGATCAACTTTTCCGGCATGCTGTAATGTGGCGTGTAATCCTTGTCCTCGCGATCAATCCCGAACGCACGCCACACAGCCTCAATCGTGGCAGGGCGGGTGCGCTCATCCAACGTGATGCCCACCTTGTTGGTCCCAACTGCACGCAGGTTAATTCCTTCGTCCACAGCTGATTTCATAACCGCCTGCTGCAAGGGCCCAACATCAACGGTGATCGTGTCGAAAAACGCAGCAGGACGCACATCAAACCCAGCCATTTTCAACCCTTCGGCCAAACGCGTGGTTTTACGGTGAATGCGTTGGGCAATGGCACGCAGCCCATCAGGCCCGTGGAACACCGCGTAAAAACCCGCCATCACCGCCAACAGCGCCTGCGCCGTACACACATTCGACGTCGCCTTTTCACGACGGATATGTTGTTCGCGGGTCTGCAACGACAACCGATAGGCACGGTTGCCATGGCTATCAATCGACACGCCCACAATCCGGCCCGGCATAGACCGGGCATAGTTTTTCTTAGTTGCCATATAGGCGGCATGCGGGCCGCCATACCCAACAGGAACACCGAACCGCTGGGTGGACCCAACAGCAATATCCGCGCCCATGGCGCCCGGTTCCTTCAACAACGTCAACGACATTGGATCAGCCGCAATAATACCAATGGCCTTCACCCCATGCAGTTTTTCAATCTCGGCTGTGAAATCACGAATATGTCCATAGGTACCGGGGTACTGGAAAATCGCACCAAACACCGCATCCGCATCTAGATCATCAGGGTTGCCCACTGTGATCTCGATCCCTAACGGCGCTGCACGGGTTTTGATGACAGCAATATTTTGCGGATGACAGTTCTCATCCACAAAGAACCCTTTGGCTTTTGATTTCGCCACCCGCTGTGCCATGGTCATTGCCTCGGCGCAGGCGGTCGCTTCATCCAACAAGGATGCATTCGCGATTTCCAAACCGGTCAAATCGCTCACCATCGTTTGGAAATTCAACAATGCCTCTAGACGGCCCTGTGAAATCTCGGGCTGATACGGCGTATAGGCCGTGTACCATGCTGGGTTTTCAAAAATGTTCCGCTGAATAGCGGGCGGCGTCACCGTGCCATGATATCCCTGCCCAATCAGCGATGTCAGAACCTTGTTCCTGCCTGCCACCTCTTTCATGTGGCGCAATAATTCAGCCTCTGACATGGGGCGCCCGAAATCCAAAGGCGCCTTCTGCCGGATCTGCTGCGGCAGGGTATCATCGATCAACGCATTAAGATCTTTCGCCCCCACTACATCCAACATCTCCGTCATTTCCTTGGGTGATGGCCCAATATGGCGACGGTTGGCAAAGTCATACGGCAGATAGTCTGTGGGGGTGAAAGTCATGGTAGGCTCCAGCGGTTAAGCTATCAATTTTAAATAAGCGGCTTCGGTCATGTATTCGTCCATTTGGGAGGCATCGGACGCTTCGATTTTGAAGAACCAGCCATTCCCAAGCGGGTCTTCATTGGCGAGTGCCGGGTTATCTGCCAAGGCGTCGTTCACCTCGACGATCACGCCATCAATCGGCGCCATGATGTCAGACGCCGCTTTCACGGATTCGATCACCACGATTTCTTCGTCTTTGGTGACGGTCGCGCCAACCTCAGGCAGTTCGACGAAAACAATGTCACCCAATTGGGTCGTCGCGTGTTCAGTGATGCCGACAACAACGCCGTCATCTTCTGGGCGTAGCCATTCGTGTTCTTCTGTAAATTTCATGAGGTCTCTCCGTTGCTATCGTTTAAAGTTTGCTGGGATGAAGGGCAGTGACGTCACCGTGACAGGCAACCGTTTGCCGCGCAATTCCCCATAAAGGGTCGTGCCATCGGCGGCCAGATCGCTCGGGACGTAGCCCATGGCGACAGGTCCTTCGACCGAGGGCCCAAAACCACCGGACGTGATCGTGCCAATCTGATCGCTGCTTTCCTCGGTCGCAAACAGGGCCACACCTTCGCGCATGGGCGCACGGCCGGACGGGCGCAGACCTACCCGTTTGCGCGCTGCACCATTTGCCAGCTCATCGAGAATTTTATCCGCGCCGGGAAAACCGCCCGCACGCGCGCCATCTGTACGGCGGATTTTCTGTATCGCCCAATTCAACCCAGCCTCGACAGGCGTTGTACCGGTGTCGATGTCATGACCATACAAACACAACCCACCCTCAAGCCGCAGACTATCCCGCGCGCCAAGGCCAATGGGTTCTACATCATCATGGGCCAATAGCGCCTGCGCCAATTCCACGGCATCATCTGCAGGGACAGAAATCTCGTACCCATCTTCACCTGTGTATCCAGACCGTGATACCCAACAGGCCGCCCCATTCAACGTCAGGTCAGCTACATCCATAAACCGCATATCGGCAGCTTTCGGATCCATCTTTGCTAATACAGCCTCTGCTGCAGGGCCTTGTAGTGCCAATAACGCACGGTCCGTGATTTCCGTCACCTCAACACCAGAAAGCGTTTTCATGTGGGTAATATCAGGCCCCTTGCATGCAGCATTCACAACGACAAAAACATGATCACTGCGGTTGGCCAACATCAGATCATCCATGATCCCGCCATCATCATTTGTGAAGAATCCGTACCGTTGGCGATTTTCACCCAAACCTTGAATGTTCACGGGGATCAATGTTTCCAATGCCGCCGCCGCCACGGCGTAATCCGCGCCCCTAACAATGACCTGCCCCATATGGCTGACATCGAACAAGCCCGCCTTAGCGCGGGTATGTAGATGTTCCTGCATAACGCCCATGGGATACTGAACAGGCATCGCATAGCCTGCAAACGGCACCATCTTGGCGCCCAATTCTACATGCAAATCATGCAACGGCGTTTGTAATAGATCTGACATAGCTCGCCCCTCAACAATCTGCCGGTTCGATCCCTTGGGGTATCTTGCGGCACCACGAATGCGCACAGCTCATCTGTACACGTGATGCCCCCTCTGTCCGATTGCCTGAGATTGCTATCCCTTCGGCGGATGCATTTGCATCACTCTCCAGAGTCTTAGTATCATCGTAGGTCCGGTGGCCTGAGAGTTTCCGGGGCGGTTGCTCCTTCGGCACCAGCAATGCTGGTTCTCCCTACAATGTACGGCGAAATTGCCCAAATCGATGGTAACGTGCAAGCAGAAATTCGATGAAGTACCGAAGACGTTAGCTGATTCAACTTAACGTTGTTGCGTATTATTGCGCCGATTCCGGCCGATATGCCTGAAAAATGATCCTTATATATGTCGCCTCAGGTATGTTAATCGGTTAAAAATTAATCAAAATAACCTTATATTGCATATTTTTTAACCAGAACTACCCAGCACTAGGTCAGCGTTAACGGGAATACTTGCCATTAAACGCCTCTCGAACGAGCGTTTGCGTGCTTTTGGTAAAAAGCGCTGCACAGAGGGCTAATCTTGGCGGATCCATCCCCCTGCACAGCTACAACAAACGTTGCGTGTACGGCTTACGGTTTTTATGTGCCTATTTTCAAGGCAGAACTGTTTCGAACACGCGCTCAACGGGGATGACCTAATGAACGTAAAATCTAAACTCTCTTTGTCTGCTGCTTTCTGCATGGGCCTAACTGCCACGACTGCCGCTGCTCAATGTGCTGACCCAATCAAGGTTGGCGTCCTGCACTCATTGTCCGGCACAATGGCAATTTCCGAGACCACTTTGAAAGACACGATGGAATTGCTGATCGCTCAGCAAAACGAAGCTGGCGGTTTGCTTGGTTGTGAAATCGAAGCTGTTGTTGTTGACCCAGCATCCGATTGGCCACTGTTCGCTGAAAAAGCACGTGAACTTCTGACTGTTTCCGAAGTTGACGTTATCTTCGGTTCTTGGACGTCCGTTTCACGTAAATCTGCCCTTCCAGTTCTCGAAGAACTAAACGGCCTGATGTTCTACCCTGTTCAGTACGAAGGCGAAGAGTCTTCCCGCAACGTATTCTACACAGGTGCTGCTCCAAACCAGCAAGCGATTCCAGCAACAGATTACTTCCTAGAAGAACTCGGCGTTGAAAAATTCGCACTGTTAGGTACTGACTACGTTTACCCACGTACAACAAACAACATCCTCGAAAGCTACCTTCAGGAAAACGGCATCGCCGAAGAAGATATCTTCGTAAACTACACGCCGTTCGGTCACTCCGATTGGTCCACAATCGTAGCTGATGTTGTTGAACTGGGCGCTGATGGCTCTCAGGTTGGCGTTATCTCCACAATCAACGGTGACGCGAACATCGGCTTCTACAAAGAACTCGCCGCTGCTGGTATCTCCGCTGATGACATTCCAGTTGTTGCATTCTCTGTTGGTGAAGAAGAGCTGTCCGGCCTCGATACATCTGACCTCGTTGGTCACTTGGCTGCTTGGAACTACTTCCAATCCGCTGAATCAGATATCAACGATGAATGGGTTGCAGCATGGAAAGCAACCATGGGCGAAGAACGCGTCACAAACGACCCGATGGAAGCACACTTTATCGGCTTCAACATGTGGGTTAACGCTGTAACTGAAGCAGGTACAACTGACGTGGACACAGTACGCGAAGCAATGTACGGCCAAGAATTCCCGAACCTGACTGGCGGTACAGCAGTTATGCTTCCAAACCACCACTTGGCGAAACCGGTTCTGATCGGCGAGATCCAAGCGGACGGTCAGTTCGACATCATCAGTCAGACAACAGAAGTTCCAGGCGATGCATGGACTGACTTCTTGCCAGAATCCGCTATTCTGACATCTGATTGGAAAGAACTTGGTTGCGGCATGTACAACACAGAAACAGAAACCTGTGTTCAGCTGACATCTAACTACTAATCCCCCCTACCGGGCGCAGAGAAATTTGCGCCCGGTTCCTTTACTAATTCCCCCCATTTTTGGAAGAATACAGATGCGCCGCCTCCTCTTTAGTCTTGCGTGGGTAATGGCATTTGCCAACTCGGCATTCGCCCAAGACCTCCAGACCATTCTGCAAACCCACGCCGAGGAAGTTGCCAAACCATCGCGCAATTCCGTTGGTGTTGTGTTGGACGACCTCGAGGCTTCCGGCCTCCCGCAAGTCACTGTATTTCTTGAACAATGGGCTGAACGCAATGTTTGGCAAAACGACAACGACAACCAGTTCTTCATCGGCGTTGAAAACGACGATACGCTTGTGCTGACAGACGTTGATACCGGCGAAGAAACCAGCGTGCCATCCGACGGTTTCACACAATTGCGCCCCAACGGTGGTGTGCGTCGTGTGATCGGTACCGCCCTTGTACAATTCCAACTTTCCGATCCTGATCCCGCCCGCCGCCTATCTGCCCTCGAAAGCATTGGACGTCGTGGGGATGCCAGCCAACTCCCCTTGCTTGTCGCCTCATTGGATGGTGAAGATGATCCCGCCATCCGCGCCCGTAAGGAACAGCTAATCAACTTCCTCACTGCACGGTTTGGCGAAGACAACGACGCCCGTATTACTGCCATCAGCAGTCTATCCAAAGACACCTCAGTCGAGGCCCGCGCCGTTCTGAACCAAATCCTCGACAGTGAAACACACGTCGCTAGTGAAATTCCGGATGACATCAATCTCGCCACTGTGCTTGATCCAACACAAGACCGCGATGCCTCTTATGCTGAATTGGTCGATGCTGGCTTGGCGCCCGCGATCGTCGCTCCTGAAAATATCCTCGCCTCCCTTGAGGCAAATATCGTAGATGGCCGCGTTGGTGACGTTTCTGTCGCCCAACTCAACACCGATGAAGGCCGTGCCCAAGCGTATAAAGCCCTCGCGTTAGCGGGTACTGTCCCGCCCTTGGTCACCCAAGACGATATAACGGTCGCGCTTCAAAGCGCATCTTTTTTCACCGTCTATGACGAACCCGACCCCGCCATCACCGACGCTGCCCGCGCGGCGCTTGATTCCGTAGAAACCCGTGTGGGTATCGCGCAGACAGTTGACCTCACACTTGATGGCCTGTCGCTGGCCTCAATCTATTTTCTGGCCGCTATTGGGTTAGCAATTAC
>Ga0055584_100005025_pt1 | contig 12957 bp, 9 predicted proteins | sample OSDHelmetaG_FD_58716 | JGI IMG/M metagenome (GOLD analysis project Ga0055584, IMG submission 58716) | Pelagic marine sediment microbial communities from the LTER site Helgoland, North Sea, for post-phytoplankton bloom and carbon turnover... | ecosystem: Environmental > Aquatic > Marine >... | reverse complement strand
TGGTCACGATCCCAAGTAATGCACACACCCACATACCAACAGCGCCACCAGGGATTTTAAACGGCCGTTTGGTTTTAGGATATTTGTAACGCAAGCGTAAAAAAGCAAAAAAGATAAACAAGTACATCAACATATACAGCTGCGTGGTCAAGACGTTCAGTACCCAATAAGAACTATTCACCGAGGGCATAAATAAAAACAAGCAGGACAAAGCTGTGACGATCAACCCTTGGAGCAATAGCAAATTCCTTGGGGCGAATTGCTTATTCTGTTTATGTAAAGCCGGTGGCAAATAGCCATCTTTGGCGGCAACCATGATGCCTTTGGTGGGACCAATGATCCAATTATTCAACCCAGCGACCGCGCCAAGAATCAAGCAAATGGCCACAATCGGAGAGAGCCACCCTAAATGGTAGGCCGTCAAAAAGGCGGAGAAGGCTTCCATGATGCCAGAAATCAAATTGAGCTGATGTTTTGGGACCACAATGGCAATAGCCAAAGAACCAAAGATCAAGGTAAACAAAATAAAGATCACGGAAATAAGCAGTGCTCGTGGGTAGCCTTTTTGCGGATCTTTTACTTCCGCAGCATGAATGGTGGTGATCTCCACACCGGTCAATGACATGACAATAGCGGTCAACGCTACCCAGGTGCCATGATGCAAATGCGGCAACAGTTGATCAGCCGTGAAGTGTATCTGCAAGGCATGACCACCATGCCACCAGACAAAACCCAAGCCGATAATAAATAGCATTGGCAAGATCAAACCCAGCACACCAAAGATCTCAGTCAAGCGTGCGGAAAGCTTGAGGCCACGCAAATTAATCAGCGTACATAACCAAAAAACCACGTTAATAATGACAAATACATACAGCTTATTCTCCGCTAAGCCTGGTGACACCAAATACGTGAAAGTACCGGCAATAAAAGATAAAGACAGCGGATACCAAATGATGTTTTCTGTCCATTGGAACCACACCGTAAATAACCCAAAACCACGGCCAAAGGCTTTCTTACCCCAAGTATAAATACCGCCTTCCTCTGGCCAGGTGGTGGAAAGCTCGGCACAAATCAACGCCGTTGGGATAAAAAACACAATGGCAGCCAGAATAAAAAAGAAAATGACACTGCTACCAAACAACGCACTGGACGGTAAATTACGGATGCTGTCCACACACGTTAAGGTAATCATTACTAGGCTAAAAGTACCCAGCACTTTGGCGGTTTTGGCTTTGCTCACAACAGACGTCACAATAAAATAAAGAGCGCGATTGTAATGGAATCAATAGGAAGACAAAAGCACACCAGATCTAACCGTGATAAAAAAGCGGTAGCCGTACACAGCCTAGATCAGAGGGATATGCTAAAGTTGATTCCTTTCAGCAAACAATCACCACCATGCTTAAACAAAAATCTTGGTCATTCGCGCTAATTAGCCTGGTGTCCTATGCACTGATTGCTGTGGCTTATTTTGGCTGGCCGGTATTGGCGCACCCTTATCACTATTTTGTGGGTGATGGCGCCGATACTTCACTGTTTATGTGGATGTTGAACTGGTGGCCTTTTGCGCTCAGTCACCACATCAACCCCTTTTATACTAACTATGTCTGGTACCCCCAGGGCTATAGCATTGCCAATGCAACTGCCGTACCCTTTTACGCTTTACTTTTTTGGCCGATTACCACGCATTTTGGTGCCCAAATCAGTTATAACCTACTCGCCATTTTCTTAAGTGCTGTCAATGCCTGGGCAATGTATGGCTTTGCGTGGTTTCTTACCAAACGTTTTTCTGCTGCCTGGGTAGGCGGCTTTATTTTTGGCTTTTCTACCTATGTCATTGCACAAACAATGAATGGGCATCTCAACCTGATTTCCCTTTATGCGCTGCCCTTATTGGGATGGACCCTATGTGCGTTCTGCCAAGAAAAAGTTCGAACATGGGTAACGCTGCTACTGTTAATTGCTATTTTTTCCCTCTCATTTGGGACCAGTCGGGAAATCTTTGCCATCATTTGGGTGATAGGCACCTGTACAGCTTTCTTGGCACTGTATTACTTTAAGCATTACCGCAATCAGATTCTGAAGAGTTATGGTCTGTGCATTATTGCCAGTGCTGTGACACTCTGCATCTATTGGCCTTATTTTTGGGCTTTTATCCATTATGCACATACCACGAGAACCGGTGCTGCCTGGTCAACAGAGGGATTCTTTTGGAACAGTATTCTTCCCACGCGTATTAGCTTGGCGAACCTCCTGCTACCTGAGGGCTTGATCAGAAAATTGTCTACTCAACCCCTGGCAACCCTCACCAATTACATGGGGTTGTTTATCATTGTGCTGCTTTTATTTTGGCTTAAAAAGGCCTTTAAAAGTGAAACACGTGCTTTTTTAGTATGGGGCTGGTTTATTGGCTTTATTGCCTCATTGGGGCCTTTTATCTTGATCACTGACCATCTATTTTCCCATATTTTTTCGCCAACTTTCCTGCTCGCGTATTTACCCTTTGTTGACAAAATCATTGCGCCCCGCTTTACCTTGTGTGCTTGGTTTTTCTTATCTTTAATCGTCGCAATGTGGATCAAGCAATCCACCTTGCTACCCTGGAAAAAGGCACTGATCATCATACTGAGTATGATCTCCATTCTACCCAGTTTTTCTCATCAAAAACGCACATGGTACCAAACAACCTTGCCTTTGCAGTTCTTCCAACAACACCGCTATGAACGCTATTGCCAACCCAATCCGCATGTTTGGATTCTGACTGCCGTACCTTGGCTAGGCCAATCTGTCAGATGGCAAATTGCCAGTGGCATGGCATTCAAACAATATTATGGCTATGTGAATTATTTCCCGCCCCTGGGTTATCCTCATTACAACTTAGCGCAATACACCATTCAGCGAACCTTTACCTTAGAGGATGCAAAACACCTCAAACAATTTATCGCCCAACAAGGCATTTCCTGCTTAATCACCGACCCCACTACCATACAAGCACGACCGTTTTTATTTTCAGACCTACCCAAACCTGTTTATGCTGGTGAAGGTGTGGTGGTGTTCCATTTCCCCCCAAGATATTACGTTCAATGAAAAAAATCCCCCTGAGCCTTTTAGCACTGTTGCTCTATATCGGCATAGCCAGTCTGTATTTTGGTATGGGTGTGCTGCCGCACCTGAGTACCCGCTTGGCAGGATTTGAAGATGATCCCCTGTTATTTACCTGGGTCTTCGGCTGGTGGACATTTGCCATAACGCATGGCCTTAATCCTTTATGGAGCACCTATGTATGGGCACCTCATGGCATGAGTATTGCCAACATGACAGCCATACCCAGCCTGGCTATTCCGTTGATACCGCTTACTAAACTGTTTGGGGCATTGGTTAGCTATAACCTGTGTGCTATTTATCTCAGTGCCTTGAGTGCTTGGAGTGCTTATTTCTTATGCCGCCATCTCACAAAACAGTTCTTTGCGGCTTTGGTTGGAGGCGTTCTCTTTGGGTTTTCAACCTACCAAATTGGCCAGGAACTTGGAGGGCATCTCAATTTGCTTGCCACGGGAGTACTGCCCCTTTTTGTGCTCCTGATCCTAAAAAAGGTCGATAACTCATTGAGCACCAAACGATTCATTTTGTGGTTTACCCTTTGTATCGTGATTCAACTGGGGCTCTCACGAGAATTATTACTGACCAGCGCAATCAGTGGCGTGCTGACTTGGTTATGGGCGTATTATCTATACCCCGAGGTACGTGCCAGATTGCGCCTACTAGCACGGCACATTTTCTTTTGCTTCATTATTGCCCTGGCCATCACCTCACCCTATTGGGTGACTTTCATGACCCATATGTCCACTGTATCGTACCCACCGCCCTATGAGCAGTTGGGTGTCACCACACAACCGCTCAACTTTATTGTGCCAACACCTATTACAGGGGTGAATCTTCCAGCCCTCTCCAATCATTACTGGCAATGGTTCTATACTTTTTATGCCTATCAAATTGAAAATGGCTCCTATATAGGCTTACCTTTGTTGGCCGTATTCTTATGGCACACCATTCGACACTGGCAACAAACGGGCAAGCTCTATCTCCCGCTTTTTGTGTTTTGTGCCGTTTTATCACTAGGCTGGACATTTACTTGGGGCACAACGCTTCATATGCATATCCTGATGCCAGGAAGCTTATTGTATTTCGTGCCCTTGCTGTCTAAAGTTTTGCTGATTCGTTTGAGTGTATTTTTATGGCTGTTGCTTGCTATGGTCACGGCAATATGGCTAGCCAGCCCTTCAAAACATAAAACGGTGAAATGGCTATGGGTGTTTTTAGGTGTTGTGTGTATCGCGCCTAGCTTTTCTTTCGCCCATCGTCCCTGGTACCAAAAAGGTGCCTATCAAACTCAGATACCTGCGACAGGCACCATTACCGCTTTTGCATACCCTGACCTTGCGCTACCCATGTTATGGCAACTCAATAGCCATTTCCATTTTAAATTAACCATGGCGTATACCGGAACTTACCCTAAAGATCAGGATGCAGTGTGGTCATATCTTATCGCAGGAAAACCCCTGCCACCCAATGAACAAAAACAGTTGTTAGCACAATTAAGCAAAACAGATCTCTGGGGGGATATAGGTGGTCTTAGCCAAATCAAACAAAATGTGGTTAAGGTTCCAAGAACGGTTCACTTAGTAGAATAATTTCATCAGGGCTGACAAATTCAAATAATTGTTTCACCGGCTTTTCCGCCATACCAGTAAGATGTTTTGGGTCAAGCTGTAGGGCATCTTTTAGGGCTTGTTCGTTAGTAAACCCCCGCTCTTTGGCCAAATTGATAATGCGCTTCAAACTGCGCATACGCTCACGCTGAGGGTGGCCATCCGGACGATAAACATCGAACAATAGCGTCCGCGCTGTTAGCAATGAATCTTTGGTGACATCAACATTTCCCAACATAGTTTTGCTAGCTTAGCTCTGACAAGGCGCGCATATTATAACGAGGAAAAGTGAGATGAAAAGCAGTACAATGTCACATCATTTTTATAAGGCTGAAACCATGAACGTTGACCAACAAGAAATCCACAAATTCTCAGCCATGGCATCCCGTTGGTGGGACAAAGAAGGCGAATGCAAACCTTTGCATGCCATTAATCCATTGCGCATGCAGTTTATCCAATCCCACGTTGAACTCGATCAGTGCACGGCATTAGATGTCGGTTGTGGTGGCGGCATTCTCACCGAAGCTTTGGCCGCAGCAGGTGCAAAAGCCACAGGGATTGATCTTGCCGAGGCCTCTTTAAAAATCGCGCAATTGCATTTACACGAGTCAAAACTCGCTATTGATTACCAATGTATTACTGCAGAGGATTTCGCTGCACAGCACCCTGAAAGTATCGATGTCCTGGCCTGTATGGAAATGCTGGAACACGTGCCAGATCCACAGAGTATTGTGCGCAGCTGTGCTACCTTACTGAAGCCCGGCGGGCATGCGTTTTTTTCTACGTTAAATCGCTCATTGAAATCGTTTGTTCAGGCCATTGTGGGCGCGGAATATGTGTTAAACATGATTCCCAAAGGCACCCATCATTACGAGAAATTCATTAAACCGAATGAGTTGATTCAATGGGCCAGAGAAGCAGGCTTAAGTGTGCAACATAGTGCGGGAATTCAATACAACCCGCTCTCACAGCAATACAAGCTGACCGATAAAGTGGATGTCAATTATCTCCTTCACTTTACCAAAGCGTGACCGGTTAACCGCTGGAAAATATCTTGGTAGCGCGTGCTGAGTTGCTGTACCAATTCAGCGGGTGCCTCTGGCAATACCTCATCGTGATAGGGGTCACAGTTCTGACGGAACCATAAGCGCAAAAACTCTTTATCAAAGTTTTCTGGCTCTTTGCCTTGCGCAATGCGTTCTTGGTACGAATCGACTAACCAATAGCGACTGGAGTCTGGGGTATGACACTCATCAATCAACAGAATATTCCCCTCATCATCAAGACCAAACTCGTATTTAGTATCAACCAAGATCAAGCCTTTTTGACGCGCCACTTCTTGTCCATAAGCAAATAAAGCAAAAGCCTTTTCTCGGATGCGCATCCATTGCTCCAGAGTGAGGCCAGGCAAGTTATCCAACTGCTCCACTGTCAGCGGTTCATCATGCTCATCAGATTTTGTGCTGGGCGTCATCATCGTATGTGGCAAAGGCATATTCTTATGTAAGCCGTCTGGCAAGGTCGTCTCAAAAAAACGTCGTTCGCCTTGCTGATACAACGTCCACACAGACGTATTGGTTGTCCCGGTCATATAGCCACGCATCACCACTTCCACTGGAAAAACGCGGCATTTTTTGACTTCCATACTGTTGGGTTTAGGCATGGCAAGAAAGTGATTGTCCACAATATCTTTGGTCTGCTCAAACCACCAAGCACTCAGCTGGTTTAACACAGCACCTTTATGAGGAATGGTGGCAATATGACGATCAAATGCACTGACGCGATCTGTCGTTACCAGCAAAAGTCGATCGCCTAGATCATAGGTATCACGGACTTTGCCTCGATAGGTTGGCGCTGCTTGTATCATGCTGCGATCTCCTGAACATCATGAGCAAAGGGATTAAATACGATATTTTGGTCGATCAGCTGTTGGCGGACCATGTCAATATCGTGACCGGGTTCCACCACAATCTGCCATACCTTACCAGAGCGCACTTTCTGCACAGGCAAATGATGCTGATGACAGAGCGTATCACACTTATGTTGGCCGAGTGTGTCAGCCTTATCTTGCACCAAAAACGTCACACTATTGGCATCGGTAATATCCTCAACCAAATATTCTTTATTGGGGTTAAATAGTTCGTAGGTTGCTTGCACCTTCCCAATAAGTTCATCATGAGGCAGATCTGCTGTAACAGACCAATAACGCATTTTGTTCACGCGTACAGGCAGCCCTAATTTTCGTAGGGCTTTCTGCAAGGATACCGCTTCGTTATCGGCAATGACCATTTTGACAAAAAGGTCACAGTTGTTTGTTTGATAGCGATCGATGACAAGCTTAGGCAAGTCAACTTTGAGTGGTTCTACACTTACGGACTGGTTATCATCTAAATACGCTTTCATCGACTGAAAAATACCGTCTCCTGCAGGCGTACGTTCAGGGTGTGGCATCATGGCCAACACATTCCCTGCTGGATTCGAAATAGCAGCGAGTTTTTCCACCGCGCCGTTGGGGTTTTCTCCCTGGTATTGCCACAATGCTGCGCCACTGTCTTTTAATGCAGATAGAACCTCAGACGTCAGCACAAAACGCCCCTCTGCATGGGCGATGGGCACAGACATCGCGGCGTTAACCGCAGCATCGAACACACCCTGTCCGGCAAGGCTGGTTGGCGCAATATCACACCAAGCGTTGTAGTATCCGACACCAATCACTTGCCCGTCCTTTACGCGGTGGTTGGTCGTTAGCGCAGCGGCGACTTGATACGAACCGTTGACTTTTACCCCAGGAACCAAACCACTTTCCACGAGAATTTGTGCACCATTACAAATCCCTAATACCGGTTTGCCTTGTTCTGCCTGGACAGTTAAGGAAGCCAATAGCGGGTCTTTTGACGCGATCAATCCGGAGCGACAACGGTCTTCGTAGGAGAAGCCACCCACGATCACAAAACCATCAAATGGTGACAAATCCGCTTGGCTATTCCACAACACATCACTCGATTTCAAGCCGGCTCGTGCCAAGGCCATATGGGTCTCACGCTCACAGTTTGACCCTGGAAATTGGATAACAGCAATATGATGCATAAACGAAAAACCCTGCTATTGGAAAGCGCGCATCATACTGAATTTCTAGTGCAAGCGCACGGTCTGATTCGCGCCATAGCTCTCTTTTAAAAAGCAACAAAATACTAAGCAAACTACCAGGCATGCAGGGAGTGCCAGCATCGACCACTGGAAGTCATGTATGGAGTAAATACGGTGACCATGAACCAAATGACCATGCCACCCCAGATCTAACAACCAACCGATGATTGGCTGAAACGCTGCGGCAACAATAATGGATGCCATATTGGTGAAACCCAATGAGGTTCCTGCCCATTGCGGCTCATTGATTTCACAAGAAACCGCATAGCAAGTGGATACCCCCACATTACAAAAGCCATAAACAAAGGCGACAACATATAACACCGCCAAAGGTAAAAATGGCATATACAGCAACACACAAATCAACACCAAACTGCACGCAGCAGAACCAACGATAATAATCTTACGGCGACGAATATAATCAGAAATCCAACCCATTACGGGGCTACCAACCGCCCACCCAATAAAGACTACACTGATCAGGGCCGCGGCATCCTCTGGTGAAATGCCATAAACTTTATGAATATAGAGTGGGCCCCATAACTCACCAAACGCTCCAGTGGGCGCGTAAAGCAACCCTACGATAACACCATTAATCCAGGTCATGGGATTGCGCAAAACAGAGCCAATACCTTGCCATACTTTGACATGCTTGTGGATACCCTGGGATGCACCACTGGGGCGATCACGCATAAAGATAAAAATCAGCACAGCCAAGATAATCAACAGAATACCCAAAAAATCTAAGGTATGCCGCCAACCCTGATGCGCCACCATAATAGACAAAGGGCCTGTGCCCACGGAGGCGCCTAACATACCAAGTGCTTGCGTGGTACCCGCTAAAAAACCAAAACGTTTTGGCGAAAACCACACTGTGGCCAATTTAAGGGCACCGACAAAAGCAAATGCACCGGTCACACCAATTAACAAGCGACTTAACTCAGCAAAGCCAAAGGTATGCGTATGTGCAAATAAGAAAGCACTGGCTGCACAGAGCAACGCCATGGAACCTACCAACCAACGCACACTAAAGCGATCAACCAATGTCCCGACCGGGATCTGCATGACGATATAGGCATAATAGAAAAAAGCAGATAAGGTCCCGAGCGCATAAGCAGTGATATGGAAATCATCGATGAGTTGCTGCGCCATTATTGACGGTGACACGCGCACCACATACTCAAAGAAGAAAAAGGCAGCACCTAAAATCCAAATCCACCAGGCACCTAAACTGTCTTTTTTAATCATTATTTCTGTGTCTTTCCTAACGAGTCGGACATAATACGCGTTATGATCCTAATTTCAATATGATTATTTTCAATACACTTTTATGCAACATGTGCTCGTACATTGGAAAAATAATGCGCCATTTTCTACGGCATTTGATGATATCTATTTTAATCCAGAACAAGGCGTAGCTGAGAGTGACTATGTATTCTTTCAACATAACAACTTAAGCGTGCGCTTTGCTCACACTCAGCATTTTGTCATTGGTGAGTTGGGTTTTGGCACGGGACTAAACTTTTTACATACGGCCCAGCAGTTCCTTGCCCTCGCACCCTCTGGTGCACAGTTAGATTTTATGTCCATTGAGGCCTACCCACTATCAAAGGAAACCCTACAACAAGCACTCTCTTATTATCCAGAATTGGCTTCGCGATGTGATGAATTGCTATGCCAATATCCTCCAGCACTCCCAGGCTTACATCGTCTGGTTTTAGGTAATGGGCGCATTCGGTTAACGCTGCTATTTGGTCAAGTAGAATCGATGCTTTCACAATGGGTTGGGCACGTGGATGCATGGTATTTAGATGGTTTTGCACCGAGTAAGAATCCAGATATGTGGTCATTAAATGTGATGCAGCACATGGCTAAGCTGAGTCATGCCAAGACAACATTTAGCACCTTCACCACAGCACACCTGGTCCAAAACCACCTTACTCAAGCAGGGTTCTCTATCCAAAAAACCAAGGGCTTTGGACGCAAACGTGAGATGCTGTATGGTCAATTCGGCGGTACAGCATCCCCCCATAACGTCGCGCCGTGGTGCGGTCTGTACAGTGGCACAGTAACGCACAATGTCTTGATTATTGGCGGTGGGTTGGCTGGGTGTACAACGGCATATTGTTTGGCGCAACGTGGCATTGCAGTCACTTTACTAGAAGCGACATCAACGCTTGCTGGAGGCGCTTCTGGAAATCCAGTTGGCTTGCTCAGACCCCATTTTAGTCCGAATCATGATGTCTTTGATCAATTCTATACCGCGGGGTTTTATGGCACAAAACGCCTTATTAAAGCAGTGGCACAAACGGCTTCTGTCCCGCATCAATTTAGCGGCTTACTACAATTGCTTGCCAACCCACGATTACAAGAGAAATACCGGCTAATTGATGCAAAGCGTGCACTTAGTGAAGCACAAATGCAATGTTTGGGTCGTGATGAAATCTATGATGCTTTTGAGTTAAGCACATCACATAACGGTATCTTTTTGCCAGAAGCCGGCGTCGTCTGCCCGCGTGCACTATGTGAGGCATTAACCCTTCACCCGCACATAACGGTCCACACCGGACAAGCTGTGCAAACATGTCAACATGATGGCTTACACTGGCAGGTTAACACCCTCCAAGGCCAACCCTTTACCACCAGCCATCTAGTCATTGCTAGTGCATCGGATAGCACATTGCTCTCCTTATGTGCTGAATATCCCATTACGCAATCTGCAGGCCAATTAACGCTGGTGCCAGAGCAAGGTCACTTTCCAGAATATGCTTTATCTTATGATGGATATATCACACCTGCGTTAAATGGCTGGCATGCACTGGGCGCTAGCTTCCGTCCCCATGGTGCAGCAAAGACGATTGACACTCAGGAACAGCAGAACAATTTGGCTAAACTAGCCGAAGTATTGCCAGGCCTAGCCACCCTCATTGACTTAACACAATGCCAGGCAAGAGTCGGTGTGCGAGCAGTGACACCAGATCATCTACCATTGGTCGGCCCCATCGATGATAAAACCCTTTTTTCTGAGCGGTTTTTTAAGTTTGCTAAAGGCTATCAACGCCATGTTCCCACACCTCAGCCCCTACCCAATGCCTATCTGTGCAGCGGTTTTGGCGCTAAGGGATTAGCCAGTTGCTGGTTAAGCGGTGAAACCTTAGCAAGTATTATTGCTGGAACTCCGTTACCCATAAGCAATGCTTTGTATAAAGCACTCTACCCTGCTCGCTTCTGGTTACGCCAATTGCAAAAATCTAAGCCTTCCACTTAAGAAATAGAAAGGGTATAAAAAATACAGCAAAAATGAGGGTAACAAATGGAGCAAACCAACAGGTTTGCCCCGGGATCAGTAGTTGCGAGAAATAATAATTACCCAAGACGCCAATTGCCAGCACCCCGAAGAATATTGATAATGTTTTGCGTTTTTGTTGCCAAGCAAGACACATGGCAGCCGCATAAGCTGGTGCAATAATGACATAATCATTGCCTTCGTTTCTCAGATTAAAGAGCATTAAGTAGGTCACACCTAACACAAATAATAGCAATATAGCTTTATCTGATGAATAGGTGCGTTTTGCCAGCCATGCCAATCCCAAAGTGCCAAGCCCAGCAAGCACAACAATAATGCGTTGTAACGAATACGACATAATCCAGCCCATTTGTGAAATCACATTAAAAATCTGTGACCAACGGTGAATATCAATAACACTGTTATGACCCATTACCTGTAAATTTTGCCAAAACAAATGATACTGACTAATGACATAACCTATTTTCTGAAATAAGAATGGTGCACCAATCACACATAATAATCCCATTACAAAAGCGACCCCGGTTCGAGGAAACAAGACCAACACCAGTAATGCCCATGGCAAAATAGTCGGCTTTAGCCCAAATACTAAAGCAAGCAATAAACCACACATACACCACCTTCCTTGCCAAAGGCAGACCGTGGTTATCATAAAGGCTGCTGCTAAAACGACATTAAGTTGACCCGTTGAGACGGTACTAAAACCCAACAAAATCGTGATCAGTGACACCCAAAAAAAACCAGGCAGTTGCCATGTCTGCTTTATTTGACGGCAGAATAGCCATACCGAGCATAGCAACACCAAAATTAATAAGGTGCGATACAGTGCTACTGCTAACCATCGTGGGAAAGGCAAAAATACTGTGTGTACCATTGCTGAGAAAGGTAAATAGACAAAGCCACCATCATGCCCCGTATAAAGGGGTTTTGTATGCAACCAAGCTTGAGCAGCATTAAAATAATTTTGCACAACCAGCGAAGGTAGGTTCGCATAAAATGTCTGAATAAATAAGATCACCCAAAATAATGCCCATAACCCATAGGCAAGGTAGTTACTTTTGCGTTCCACCGATTTCCCAAAACCCTAGAAGAAACAAGAGGCTGGAGCATGCCATAAGCAAGGGATCAAGATCAAAGAAATACTAGAAATAAAAAAGCCCCGCTATGCGAGGCTTAGTATAAGGAGTCTGGTGATGACCTACTTTCACATGGGGAAGCCCCACACTATCATCGGCGCTGAGCGGTTTCACTTCTGAGTTCGGCATGGAATCAGGTGGTACCCGCTTGCTATGGTCACCAGACAAACTGGTATGTTTTGCCTTCCTCTTTTGACTAATCTTAGCATTTGTTTGCTTCGAAGTAGCATATCTACGACTTCAACTCACAAATACAAACCTTAGCCAAAATAGTTTGGCAAAATAACCCATTACATTCTTATAACGAGCTATCTTTAACACTTGAATAAGAGCAATCACTTTTGCTTTGATGCAATCTGAAACTTTTTTGCATCATTCCATTTTTAAAATTTATAGCCATAAGCTACAAATGGGAATGATCAAGACACTCGGTCAATTAGTACTGGTTAGCTCAACGCTTCACAGCGCTTACACATCCAGCCTATCTACGTCGTAGTCTTCGACAGACCTTACAACAAATTGTTGGGAAATCTCATCTTAAGGTGGGCTTCCCGCTTAGATGCCTTCAGCGGTTATCCCTTCCGAACATAGCTACCCTGCAATGCCACTGGCGTGACAACCGGAACACCAGAGGTTCGTCCACTCCGGTCCTCTCGTA
>Ga0055584_100005024_pt1 | contig 12957 bp, 14 predicted proteins | sample OSDHelmetaG_FD_58716 | JGI IMG/M metagenome (GOLD analysis project Ga0055584, IMG submission 58716) | Pelagic marine sediment microbial communities from the LTER site Helgoland, North Sea, for post-phytoplankton bloom and carbon turnover... | ecosystem: Environmental > Aquatic > Marine >... | reverse complement strand
AGGTGATCAGAGGCCGATGTTCGCATTGTCTTTGGCCGATGCCAAGGTCGCCGGCGGTTTGGGCTTGATCGAATGCGATGAACCGCCAATGTGTAGGCTCCTGCCCCATGATCCGAGTGCAAAGCCCGCCGTGACCGACCCCATCATCTCCATCCAAGGCCTGACCAAAACCTATGACTCCGGCTTTGAGGCGCTGAAGGGTATCGACCTCGACATTCGCGAGGGCGAGATCTTTGCGTTGCTGGGGCCGAACGGAGCAGGCAAGACCACCCTGATCTCCATCATCTGCGGCATCGTCAACCCATCCGCGGGGCGAGTGTCGGTCGGCGGGCACGACATTGTCCGCGACTATCGCAAGTCCCGCTCCATGATCGGCCTTGTGCCACAAGAATTGGCGACCGACGCGTTCGAGACGCCGCTGGCCACCTGCCGCTATTCGCGCGGGCTGTTCGGGCGCAAGCCAGATGCGGCGCATATTGAGAAGACGCTGAAGCAACTCTCACTTTGGGATAAGCGCGACGGCATGATCATGGCGCTGTCCGGCGGCATGAAACGACGGCTGATGATCGCCAAGGCATTGAGCCACGAGCCCCGCGTGCTGTTCCTGGACGAACCCACGGCTGGCGTCGACGTCGAACTGCGCAAGGATATGTGGACCTTGGTCGAGGGGCTGCGTCGCGACGGCGTCACCATCATCCTGACAACGCACTATATCGAAGAGGCCGAGGCGATGGCCGACCGGGTTGGCGTCATCAACCATGGTGATCTGATCCTGGTCGAGGAGAAGGACACGCTGATGCAAAAGCTCGGCCAGAAGCAGATGCTGCTGGACCTAACCGAGCCACTGGCCGCGATCCCGGCCCGTTTCGCTGACCTTGGGTTGGAGCTAGCCGACAACGGCAGCCGCCTCATCTACACCTATGATACCCGCGCTGAGCGCACCGGCATCACCAGCCTGCTGTCCGACCTGCGCGACGAAGGCATCCGTTTTCGCGACCTGACCACTAAGCAAAGCTCGCTGGAGGAAATCTTCGTGTCTCTGGTGCAGGAGGGCTGATGGCGATGAACCTGCAAGGCATCTGGGCCATCTATCGCTATGAGATACAGCGCACCAAACGCACCGCGTTGCAAAGCGTGGTCTCGCCGGTGGTCTCCACATCGCTCTATTTCGTCGTTTTCGGCGGCGCCATCGGCAGCCGCATTCCGGAGATTGACGGCGTTCCCTACGGCGCGTTCATCGTGCCCGGACTGTTGATGCTGACACTGATGATGCAGAGCCTCTCCAATGCCAGCTTCGCCATCTACTTCCCAAAATTCATCGGCACGATCTTTGAGATGCTGTCCGCCCCAGTCTCGTTCTATGAGATCGTCATCGGCTATGTCGGTGCCGCGGCAACCAAGACCCTGCTGCTGGGCGCGATTATCCTGTTGACCGCCTGGTGCTTCGTGCCTCTGCGCATTGAGCATCCGGTGGTGATGCTGCTGTTCCTGGTGCTGACCGCAATCAGCTTCAGCTTGTTCGGCTTTCTTATCGGGATCTGGGCTGACAATTTCGAGAAACTGCAGGTCATCCCCTTGCTGGTGGTAACGCCGATGGTGTTCCTGGGCGGCAGCTTCTATTCCATCGATATGCTGCCGGAGTTTTGGCAGACGGTCTCGCTGTTCAACCCGGTGCTGTATCTGATCAGCGGTTTTCGCTGGAGCTTTTACGGCATTGCCGATGTGAACGTCTGGATTAGCCTGGGAGCCATCGTGGTGTTTCTGGGGCTTTGTCTGACGGCGACCTGGTGGATCTTTAAGACGGGGTACAGGATTAAGAAATAGGGGTCGCCGGCTTAGGCTGGCCCGCCAGCAACCACACACCGGCTAGTGCCGCCGGTATGCCGCAGACCGAGAATGCCACCAGGTAGCTCTCGCTCAGCACCAACAGCAGGCTAAAGGCGGTGGGCAGTAGGATCTGGCCCATATTGCCGAAGGCCAGCACGCCACCGGTCATGTTGCCGACCTGACCTTCTGGTGCCAGCCGCGCCGTCTCTGCCAGCAGTACGCCATGCCAGCTCACCGCTGTCGCAGAGCAGGCCAAGACCACGGCGGCGATGCCGGCCATGTGCCAGTCGCTGGTCATCAGGCCCATACAGGCGACGGCGACGAACATGGAAATGCCAAATCCGGCCAGCAAAACCTTCGCTGAGACATAGCCGCTGGCCACCCAACCCCAAATAATACGGGCCGGAATAGCGATGGTCATGGCCAGGCCAAAGACGCTGCCCGCTGTCTCCACAGACTGCCCGACCACTTCAACCAGATAGACGACTGTGAAGGTGGTAAACACTGCCTGCAGGCCGATGAAGGAGAAGCCCGCCGCAGCCAGTGGCCGGAGCAATGGATCAGACAACACCATGCGCAGGGTGCTGAACGCATCATTCCATCGCAATTCTTGGGTGGGCACGCGGTCGGCGTCGAACCGCGCTCGGATCGGCTGCAGCAATACGGCCAGTGTGCAACAGGCCGCAGCGGCCACCAGAGCGGCAACAGACCAGCCATAGAGAACCGCTATCGGCGGCAAGGTCAGACCAGCCAGCATCACGCCGACAGGTACGCCGGTTTGCTTGATCGAGAATACCACTGGCGCGATCTTGGTCGGTGCGTGCTTGGCCAGGATATGGCTGGAGGCCGGCGTCGCAACGGTCGCTCCCATGCCCAGCAAGGCTGCGGCCAATATCATCAAGGGCAGGCTGCCGACGCTCATCGCGACCAGCCCAAGCCCGACGAGACACAGGGTCAACTGGCTCATCCGCAGCGCGCCATAGCGACGAATAAAGTTACCGCACGACAAGGTCGCAAACAGGCCGAAGGCGCCGGTTAAGCTAACGAAGATGCCGATATAGGCTGGATCAAGCTTCAGGTCGGTTGCCACCAACGGCCCCAGCACTGGCAACGTCATCTTGGCAACAGTCGCAAACGCCTGCTGCACCAGCATGGCGATCAGCCCGGTGAGCAGGAGGGAGTTCAACTCTTGCCCAGTCCCTTTTTCGTCATTGCCTCGAAAACCGCCAGCGTTTCGTCTGAGACGTGGTGTTCCATCCCCTCCGCATCACTCTCCGCCGTGCCGGGGCTGACACCGATAGCGTGCAGGAATTGCAGAACAATGCCATGGCGACGACGGGATTCCGCGGCCATCGCCTCACCCTCATCGGTCAAGAATATGCTGCGATAGGGCCGGGTGATGACAAGGCCGTCGCGCTGCAGCCGCGCCAGTGTCTTGTTGACCGTGGCATGGCTGACTCCGAACCGCTCCGCCAGATCGACGGCCCGCGCCTCGCCATTGACGGCGATCAGGTCGCTAATCAGCTCCACATAATCCTCGGCCATCTCAGTCTGATGAGCCTGGCGGATGCGGTCGAAGCTGGCGGCCTGGCGGCCGGCGTCGCGCAATCGGCGGGGATTTGGCATGCGGGCGGGCGCGATTTCTCGAACGGAAGAATGAGGTTCAGGTTTGCCGAGTTCTGCGCCAGATGACAAGGCTTGAATGACTGGCCTTGACAGAAACTTAGCCAGGGCTACATTTATCACCACTGGTTAGAGAATGTTCTTTAGGCTGTATAGTATGGCCGGCACGACAAACCTGAGCGAGGGTAACAATGCGGCTGGGCCGTGCACCATGGCTGGCGATGATTTTGGCGGTTTTCGGCGCTTTTTCAGCGCGGGCAGCCGTGCCGCCGACCGTTGTCGCCACCATCGCCCAGATCGGCCAGCCCTTGGGCGTGATCGCCGGGGATTGCGCCCGGGTCGAGTCTCTGCTGGGTGAAGGCGTCGATCCGCACCTCTACCAACCGACCCGCGCGGATATGAAACGGCTGCTGGCCGCCGATCTGGTGCTGGCGAACGGTCACAATCTGGAAGCTGGATTGCATCGGGCGCTGGCGGCCTTGGCGGAGCGCGGCAAGGTGCTCTACATCGCCGAAACCATAGGCCAGGAGCGGCTGCTGCCCTGGAGCGATCATCATTCCGACCCGCATGTGTGGATGGACCCGACCCTATGGCGCGATGCGCTGACCGTCGGTGTCGCGCGCGTCGCCGCATTGGTGCCGGCCTGCGCCCAGGCGATGACGGCGCGGGCCATGGCATTCTTTGCAGAGATGGATGCGCTGGACGCCTACGCCAAAGCCGCCATCGCCTCGATCCCCGCGGACACCCGCATGTTGGTGACGGCACACGACGCCTTCGCCTATTTCGGCAGGCGCTATGGCATCGAATTGCAGGGTGTGCAGGGCATCTCGACAGAGAGCGAAGCCGGCTTGGCCCGGATTGAAGAGATGGTCCGCCTGCTGGTCGACCGCAAGGTTCCGGCGGTGTTCGTCGAGACCTCTGTCTCCGACCGCTTGGTGCGGGCGTTGATCGAGGGCGCTGGCGCTGCTGGCCACACGGTGCGGATCGGCGGCACGCTCTATTCAGACGCCATGGGCGCGCCGGGCAGCTATCGCGGCACTATTATCGGCATGCTCGACCACAATACCACATCCATCGCGCGCGCCCTCGGCGGGCAAGCGACTGGATTTTCGCCACAACTGGCAAAGGACTGAAGACATGAGTCCGCAAATTCACCTGGTTGACCGACCACTCAGCGTCGCCCAAGGCCCGCTGGTCGCCCATGGCCTTTCTGTCGTCTATGACGGCAAACCAGCGCTCTGGAATGTGGATTTCACCGCGCCAGCGGGGGCTCTGGTCGGGGTGATTGGCCCGAACGGAGCCGGCAAAAGTTCCTTCATCAAAGCTACGCTCGGTCTGGTGCCATGGGCCAGCGGTTGGGCGACGCTGTTGGGCGAAGCGCCAAAGCATGGCCGCGCCCGCGTCGGCTATGTGCCGCAGCGAGCCAGCGTCGATTGGGATTTTCCGGCTAGTGCGCTGGACGTGGTCGCCATGGGCTTTTACCGCAAGCTGGGCTGGCTGCGCCCGGTCAACCGCCGAACCAAAGACGCGGCTCGTGAGTGCCTGGAGCAGGTTGGCATGGCCGACTTTGCCGACAGACCCATCGGCCAATTGTCTGGTGGTCAGCAGCAGCGCGTTTTCCTGGCGCGGGCTCTGGCGCAGGATGCGGAACTTTATCTGATGGACGAGCCGTTTGCCGGCGTCGACGCTGCTAGCGAACAGGTGCTGATCTCCGCCTTGCGCGATCTGCAGGCCGCCGGCAAGACCGTGCTGGTTGTCCATCACGATCTGCAAACCGCTCCCGACTATTTCGACCACGCCCTGATCTTGGCCACCCGCGCGGTGGCAAGCGGGCCGATGGCTGAGGTCTTTACCGCCGAAATCCTGCAGGAGGCCTATGGCGGCCGCCTCGCACCCAGCCAATTGGCGGCGCTGGCAGTTTAAGACCGCCACATGCCCAATTTGATCCCCTTCCCGGAAGCCCAGAGGGCTATCCGGGATCTCTCTGTGAGAGGGTCACCGGCTGGAGGCCCCGGATATCCACTGCGCTGCGTCCGGGGAGGCTGTTTTTGCTAGACGCCCTCCTCCTCTCGGCCGGTTACAACGCGGCTGTGGCCATGATCGGCGCGACCTTGCTGGGCATCGCTGCTGGCCCTGTCGGCGTCTTCATGCTGCTGCGCCGCCGCGCTCTGCTGGCAGATGCGGCCAGCCATGCGACCCTGCCCGGCGTGGTGTTGGCGTTTCTGGCCAGCCTCTGGCTGACTGGCGAGGGACGTTCGCTACCGATACTGCTGCTTGGCGCTGGCGGAGCCGCGGCACTGGGTGTTCTAAGCGTGCAAGCATTACAAGCGCATTCGCGCCTCTCCAACTCCACGTCGATCGCGGTCGTGCTGAGCGCTGGCTTCGGCCTGGGTGTCATGGGCCTTTCTTACGTTCAGACCTTGCCAATCGCAGGACAAGCCGGGCTGGATCAATTCCTGGTCGGCCAGACCGCCGGCATGCGCCTGTCTGATGCCTATCTGATCGCCGGGGTCGCCGGCGTTCTGGTACTGACGGTTGCTGCGTTTTTCAAGGAATTACGCCTGATCTCGTTCGACCCGGACTTTGCCGCCGCTGCTGGCTGGCCGGTACAACGGCTGGATCTGCTGGCGAACGGCCTATTGCTGGCGACCGTCGTCGTCGGGCTGACCAGCGTCGGCCTGATCTTGATTGTCGCCATGCTGATCATTCCCGCGGTCACGGCCAGGCTCTGGACACAAAAGCTAGACCGCATGGCGCTGCTAGCCGCCATACTTGGTGGCGTTTCTGCTTATACCGGAGCTGCCGCGTCCGCCGCTTTCCATCATCTGCCGACCGGCGCGACTATCGTGCTAGCCGCTGGAGTGCTGTTTGCCCTCAGCCTGCCGTTCGCGCCGCTCTCCCGCCCAAGGCGAGCGCCGCAGGTGCTGGAGCCCCCCGCGTGAACCCGTTCCTCGCCATCGACCTCCCAGCACTACTGATCGCCATTGCCGCCAGCATAGCCTGCGCGCTGCCGGGCTCTCTGCTGGTGCTGCGTGGGCAGGCGCTGATGGGCGATGCGTTGAGCCATATGGTGCTGCCCGGCATCGTCGTAGCATTCCTGGCCACCGGCAAAATTTCCAGCGGACCGATGCTGCTCGGAGCCCTCGCGGCGGGATTAATCGGCGCTGGCCTCATCGCCCTGGTCCGCCGCGCTGCCAAGCTAGAACCGAGCGCCGCCATGGGCCTGGTCTTCACCATCATGTTCGCGCTGGGCGTCGTGCTGTTGGAGACAGAGGCGGCACGGAAGGTCGATCTGGACCTGAACCACGCGCTCTATGGCCACCTTGAGGCGGCCCTCTGGCTGGAGCCCGCCATATGGAGTGATCTGCTAACACCTGCCATCTGGCTGACCGCGCCCAGACCTTTGCTGATGCTGGTGCCGGTAGCGCTGGTGCTCGGGCTGCTGTTAGTCCTGACGTTCAAAGAATTGCGGATAGCCAGCTTCGACCCAGATTATGCAACGCTGCAGGGCTTCCGCCCGCGCCTGATCGATTTCGCACTGACCGCAGCAACGACACTGGCCGCTGTCGCTGCATTTGAGGCCGTCGGTTCAATCCTGGTGATTGCGCTGCTGACGTGCCCCGCCGCCGTGGCACGGCTCTGCACCGACCGGCTGGCGACGCACATTACCCTCAGCGTGGTGTTTGCCACTGTTATCGCGCTAGTCGGCTATAACAGCGCCGCCGCATTGGAAACCAGCGGCAGCGGCACGATGGCTGCGGTGGGTGGATTGGCGGTCGGGCTGGCTGTGATCGTCAGGCGTCTGCGTTTGCACGCGCGGCCCCCGGCTGCAGGCCCCGGAACCGGCCCAGATAGCGCGGTACAACCGCTTCGACCGGGGTCGGTGTAATACCGAGATCAGCTAAGCCACTGGCCCCCTCGCCCACCACGTTGTCATGCGCCAGCAATTTGAGCTGATCGCGGGTCAGTGGCGGGTTCGGCAGCAATTCCAGGAACCGTGCTTTGATCGCAGCAATGGCGGATGGTAATGGCACCAACAGGCGCTTTTTGCCGGATTCCGCCAGCGTGTATTCCATGATCTCCTTCATGGTCATCACCCGCGGACCGCCCAGTTCGTAGGTCTGGCCGGCGCAAGTGGCATCGTCCAGCGACTTGCAGATCGCATCGGCCACATCGCCGACATAAACCGGCTGCATCTTGGTATGGCCGCCGTCGATCAGGGGTAGTGCCGGCGTAAAGCGTGCCAAGTCAGCAAAGCGGTTGAAGAAGTCATCCTCTGGCCCGAATACCACGCTTGGTCGGATGATCGTGGCGGTGGGGAAGGCCTCTTGTACCGCAGCTTCGCCCATGGCTTTGCTCTGCGCATACAGCGACTCGCTGTCAGCATCCGCACCGATGGCAGAGAGATGCACCAGCTTGGAAGCGCCGGCGGCGGCGGCGGCCTTGGCTATGGTCTCCGCGCCTTCCGCCTGAACCACGTCGAAGTGCTGGGCACCTGCCTCATGCAGGATGCCGACCAGGTTCACGACCCAGTCCATGCCGTCACAAGCCGCGGCCACCGTCTCCGGATAGCGCACATTGGTGAGCATGGTCGAGACCTGCCCAACGGCACCCATTGGCTTGAGGAACTTGGCCCGTTCGACATCACGGCACGCCACCCGCACTGGATGGCCGGCAGCCGCCAACCGCTTCACCACATAGCGACCTATAAAGCCGGAGCCGCCGAACACCACGACGCGTGCATGTGCCATTGCTGAAAACCTCTTGTGAGCTGAAGCGCTTGTCAGAGCGCCAACGCATATTCCTGTTGGCCAGTTCCTCTCGGTATGCCGCAGACCGCCGTCAGCGGCAAGCCGGGCATAGCGTCGCCCAGCCTACTTCTGGCCGGGGGCAGCTATTACGACCGTTGCTGACAGAACCATTCGCTCAGAGACCTGTTGACCGCTGCCAGCGTCGGCCTCTGCTGCCTCGGCGCGCATAGTCCGCACCTTCCCTCGCGACTGCGCCGCCATCACCATCGGCCTAGGCCCGCCCTGGAATTGCACTTGATGAACGCGGAAGCCTTGCTCCGGGAATTGTGCAGTAACGGCCTTGGCTTCTGCCGCTGCTCGGGCGTAGACGGCTTGACGCAGCTTCGTTGCTGTCATTTCTCGTTCGCGGAGGGATGGGGTGAAGTCGATTTGTGCCACACGCACCAAACGCCCCTTTTCACTGGCATCCTTGGCCCGATCATACAATCCTGCCAGCAAGTTCTTGGCTAGGCGAGCCTCAGCCACAACCACCAATTCCTCAAAACCGGTGTCCGTTTGACGCCTGTGAGAGCTGGTCATCCGCCAATGGCCCAGCGCCACCTTATCAAGGATCGCGAGGGGGTTGGCCGCCACATCGCCGGCATTCGCGTCTGTGATCAGCGATTTGACTTGCATGATCACGCGAGCCGTCTCGGTCTCAACCCAGGCTTCCTCGGTAACCGTCAGCACGATCTGATCTGGCGGCGGCAGACCGTTATCGGCCCGCGCAGAAAAGCTGAACGCACAAACGCTCAACAGGATGGCCAGAAATAAGCGTTGCATATCGTTCAATCCTCAACCGTTTGATGGAGACGGCCAGACGCCCGATACTGCAGTCGCCAGCCATTGTACCAACGCGCCATTAACCTCCACAGGCCGCTCCTGCGCCATCCAGTGGCCAGACGCGATGGTGCGTTCCGTCAGGTTACTACATAGGCCGCGCATCGGCTTCGCCAAGTCCGAATCGATGCATTCGCAGGTGTAGTCGTACTCCGCGATCAGGAATAGCACGGGCATATCCAACCGGCCCTCGTTCACCCAGCGCCCTGTGTATTCCGCGTTACGCTCATGGTTCATGTACCAGGACGCGCCGCCGAAAAAGCCCGTTCGGGTCAGCGCTGCCGCGTAGGCGGAAAGGTCGGCCTCGCTGATAACATCGCCGTCGCGCGGCACATCCGGCGGTTCGTCTGCACCACCGAACCAGCCGTTATCGCGGCGCATTACAGCATTGCGCCAGACCTTGCCGCGCATGTCCGGCAGGCCTTTGCGGAACATGGCTTTAACTGCGTTGGTTGGATGGGCATCGAAGGGGAGAATCGCTTTGGCGAAGTTCTCCTCATAAAACGCCTGATAATCCCACTGGCCAAAAGGATATTCGTCTTCCGGATACAGCGTCCGGTCGAGCAGTGGCAGGCAGGCCTTGTAGCCGAACTCCAGCGTTGCGTAGGGCACGCACAGGTTCGCAACCGCATGGCAGCGCTCTGGATGATGTGAGGCAATGCTCCAGACCACCGGCGCCCCCCAATCATGGCCGACCCACACCGCCTTCTTGATCCCTAGCGCGTCAGCCAGGCCGATCATGTCACCTGCGATCAACTCCAGCGCGTAGTCCTCGTGCCGATCATAAACGGTGGAGCGGCCATAGCCCCGCATATCCGGCGCTATGGCACGGAAACCCAAATCACCAAGACATTGCAGCTGATGGCGCCAGGAGAGCGAAAGCTCCGGCCAGCCGTGGCAGAAAATGACCGGCGGACCGTCCTCCGGTCCTGTCGCCAGATAAAATGTCTGGTGATCGCCAGTTTTGACGGAGTGTTCGGTGACGATAGCCATACGGCGGCTCCCTAAAAATCAAGATCGGCGTAATGTGCCGGCGGGGAAAAGCCCGGCAGGACATCTGCCAAGATAGCACGGAATGTTGGACGTGACTTGATGCGCTGGTACCAGTCCTTGGCCTCCGGCGCTTCCTCCCACTTCACTTCGCCCAGGTAATCCAGGACAGAGAGTTGCGCGGCCGCCGCGATGTCAGCCACGCTGAAGTCATCCCCTGCCAGCCAGTTGCGATGGTCCGTCAGCCAACCGATGTAGGCCAGATGTGTCACCAAATTCTGGCGCCCGGCACGGATCGCAGCTGAGTTGGGCTCACCCTCCCGGCGCAAGCGCTTCAGCAGCCGCTCTCCATGCACATAGCGGGTGACTTCGTCATAGAATTTGATGTCGAACCATGCCGCCAGCCGACGTGATTCAGCGCGCTGCTGGGCGTCGTCGCCAATCAACATCGGCTGGGGGACGATTTCCTCCAGAAACTCACAAATGGCACTGGATTCGGGGATGGTCGTGCCGTCGTCCTCGACCCAGACCGGTACGGCACCGGCAGCGTTCAGTGCCAGAAATTCCGGCCGGCGTGCCCAGGGGGCCTCGGCCTCCAACGCGACGGGGATACTTTTCTCTGCCGCAAAGATGCGTACCTTGCGACAGAACGGTGATAGCGGGTGATGATACAGTGTGGCCATGGCAGAGAATATAGCGTGCCGTCGCAGAAGGTGGAGAGGCAATGCGCGCACCCATGCCCTCGCGCACCTCCTGTAAAAGACTACGAGTATTGGTGGTTAGATCCATCGCAGCCACGGAAAGCCTTAATGTCCCTCACCGCTATCATATTATTGGCCCTGGTGCAGGGAATTACCGAGTTTCTGCCGATCAGTTCCTCTGGCCACCTAATCTTGATGCGTGAATTCGGCGCAGCCGCTGGCTTGGACACTGTTGGAGCCAACGCCAACGCAGATTTGGTCATGGACGTGGCCTTGCACGTCGGAACCTTGGCTGCCGTGGTGTTGTATACCTGGAAAGACCTGCGGCGCATGAGTGTCGGTGTCGTCCAGGGCCTGAGCGGCAACAAAACCGAGGGCTGGCATCTTGCCTGGCAGTTGGTTCTGGTGACAGTGCCGGTGGTTGTTATCGGTGTTCTGGCAAAGGATCTGATCACCGACACGTTGCGTGCTGTTGAGGTGATTGCCTGGACCACCTTGATCTTTGGCGTGCTGCTATGGGTGGCCGACCGTGCCTTGACCCGGCTGACCCTACCGCAATTGGGATATAGCAAAGCCCTGCTGATTGGCGTGGCACAGGTGCTGGCGCTAATCCCTGGCGTCAGCCGTTCTGGCATTTGTATGACATTCGGGCGGTTTGTCGGCCTGAGCCGAGTGGAAGCCGCTCGGTTTGCGCTGTTGCTCTCAATCCCCACGATAATCGGCGCTGGAACCCTCGCCGGGCTCGACCTGTATCAGGCTGGCGACGCACAATTGGGGATGGATGCGCTGGTCGGACTGTGTCTGTCCTTCGTCAGCGCCTGGGTCGCTATCCTGGTGATGATGCGGTGGCTGGCTCGGGCTACGTTTCTGCCGTTTGTTCTGTATCGCCTGGCGCTGGGCGGCGTGTTGCTGGCAATTGCCTACGCCTGATGCAGAGCCTGTGCTAAACCTCGCCCCATCATGATCATTCTCGCTTTCGATACTGCCGGACCGGCACTGAGCGTCGCCGTCGTCGATGGCCGCCGTGTGTTGAGCGGGCTTCACTGCCCCTTGGTCCGAGGCCATGCCGAATTGCTGTTACCGGCTGTGGCGGGCGTCCTACAGGCGGCGAAGCTTCGGCTACAGGATTGTGCGGCCATCGCCACGACGGTTGGGCCTGGCTCGTTCACCGGCCTGCGTACTGGGCTGGCGGCAGCGCAAGGCTTGTCGCTGGGGGCTGACAAGCCACTGGTTGGTGTCAGCCGCTTTGAGGCGTTCGCCGAAGCCTCCGGTGAGTTTGGCCAAGCTGCAATAGTGGTGGCGATGGATAGCAAGGCGCGCAGCCTCTATGTGCAAGCGTTCGGCCCGGACGGCACTATCGCCGATGGCTGGCCAGCGGAAGGCCTGAACCGGGCAGCCGACGGCTTCGGCGATATCCGATGGCCACAGAATGCCCAGGTGATAGGCAACGGCGCGCCGGCCCTTTTGGCGCACGACATACCGCTGCTGGATACAGGCCGTCGGCAACTGCCTGCCGCGGCGGTCGCGGCCTGTGCTCGCCTGGCATTGGCTGCCGGCCACAAGGGCCTGCCGGCACAACCGCTCTATCTGGCACCACCACGGGCGATTGCGCCCAAGGATGGCGGACGGCTGCGGGCGCGATGACGATGGAACCGATGGCCGAGTTAATCCCTATGACCCGGGAATTGGCGGCACGCGCAGCCGTCATTCACGCCGCCGCTATGGCCGATGGCTTGGGCGGGGAGGCCTGGGGTGCGCCGTCCTTGCGTAGCTTGCTGGGCACGCCCGGAACGGTCGGTTGGCTGGCAAATGATGCCGGCCTCGTCATGGCGCGGGCCATGGCCGGAGAGTCTGAAATCCTGACCATCGGTGTTCACCCGGAGTATCGGCGGCAAGGCGTGGCAAAAGCCTTGCTGGCCGCCTGCTATGCCGTGTTGCCGGCCATGGGGGCAGAGCGGCTGACGCTAGAGGTCGCCATCGACAACCTGCCAGCACAAACGCTCTACCGTGCAGAGGGCTTCAAGCGAGTCGGCCGCCGCCCGGACTATTACCGCCGCGGCAGCGCCCGCATCGACGCGCTGGTGATGGCCCGCTGGCTGTAGCGGCTGCCTACTCCCTGGCAGGCCCCGGAAATTGCTTGCGCAGCTCAAACTTGAGCGCTTTGCCGGATGGGTTGCGTGGGATGA
>Ga0055584_100005023_pt1 | contig 12961 bp, 6 predicted proteins | sample OSDHelmetaG_FD_58716 | JGI IMG/M metagenome (GOLD analysis project Ga0055584, IMG submission 58716) | Pelagic marine sediment microbial communities from the LTER site Helgoland, North Sea, for post-phytoplankton bloom and carbon turnover... | ecosystem: Environmental > Aquatic > Marine >... | reverse complement strand
TGAGGGGCTGGTGACTTAGGTCGTGGGGGTTCAAGTCCCCCCATCCGCACCACTAGATTTTAATTTAAATATGTAAGGCTGATTTGTAATGAATCAGCCTTTTTTATAGTTTGAATTCTATTTGGCATCATCCTCGAACTAATTTACATCTGTTCATGCTTTCAGAGTTGAGTTTCTGCACTCATTTGTAAATCATATTGCACAACAATGATCCATATATAATATTTTATGGTGCATATTATTTTTTTATTTTTTATTGAAAAATATATTCTTTTTTTCTTGGGATATATTGTTATTTATCAATTATTTGTTTTCTTTTTATTGTTAAGTGTTTATTTTTTGTTATAGCGAAAAAACGGCTCATTACTTGCAGATAACTATTATTTACACAATATAATGAATAATAAGAATATTTTATGAATTTAACAGTTAAAGAGCGTCGCTGGTTACCTTGGTTTGGTAGTAATGGAAAACTGTCTTTAGCGTGGTCATGTTTTGTTAATAGATCTTGTTATGAATCAGTGGAACAAATATTTGAAGGTATCGCAGTAACGAGAATAAAGTTATTGCAGCAGTGGACTAACAATCATTGGGAACACTTATCAGTATTATCTAATATATTAATTAATAATAAGTTTGAAAATTGTAACTTGTCACTTCAGAACAAGTTAAAAGATACTCCTGATTTTTCTGAAATTTTCATTTTAAATCCTCATGGTTTAACAACCCATTCAACTTATAGTGCATTTATTGGTCAACAATCACTTCAAATAAAAGCAAGGGAAGAGGCTAAAAAAGGGCGCTTTCTCCATGGGCCTTATATTGATAAAGACACGCTACAAACAGGTGCTTCATCATCAAAATTTCATGATGAAGTAACTATTATGTTCTACTTACCGTTGATAGATGCCGGTAATTTAGTTGGTTTTTTATGTGGACGTGTTCCAAATGATGTACTTGGCGATTTAATCCAACGTGAAGCTGGACATATTTATCAAGAGTCAGGCGATAACTACTTGTTTATGGCTAATTCAAGATTTGATCCTAGTATAAGGCCAGGAACGGCGTTGTCTCGTTCTCGCTTTGAAGATAATACTTTCTCTCACGGTGAAAACTTAAAATCAGGGGTTAATACTGATTATGGCGTTGTAAAAATTGATAAACATACAGAATTCGAAATTCGTTTTACAGATCCTGCCACGAAAGAACTTCACCCAGGAGTTAGAGAAACAATTCGTAATGGCAATAATTTATTTGTAAATTACCCTGGTTATTCAGATTATCGTCATGTTCCTGTTATTGGTAAAGGTGAAACATTTTCATTACAAGGCTCTCCCGATAAATGGGGAATAATGTGTGAAGGTGATCTTGAAGAGGTTTATCGTCGACGTTCCATTAACATTGTTATTGTGAAGATGTATTTATTGCTAGTTTCGATGATTGTCGGAGTAAATAGTGCCTTGAATTATTTCACAGATTTTTCACAATTGAGTATTAATCTAACTTCCCTTTTAATGATTCTTATTAGTTGTTTTATTTTTTCTGCTTTAAGTACTTATAAGTTTTCGAGTAGGTTAAATGATATGACTTCTGTTATTCGTACCATTGCAGAAGGCGAGGGAAATTTAACTCAACGACTTGATCCAGATAAAATAAAACATGATGAAACTGGAGATATGAGTCGGTGGGTTAATAGTTTTATTGATAATTTGGACGGTATTATGGGAGAAGTTATTAATGCGTCTTATAATGTAAAAAATACGAATGAAACGATGCTACAGCGTAATAAAGAAGTGCATGTTAGTTCTAGTCAAGTACATGGTTCCATGAAAACAATGCAAAGTTTAATTGCAGAGCAGAGAGAAGTGATTTTACATGCATCAAAAACTGCCCAAGAAATGAAAACATCAATGGCACAGATAGTTGAAAAAGCGAAAGGCGATTACGAAAATGCTAAATCAGGGACTCAGGAAATTCGTGATATTGTTGATAAAACAGCGAGTAGTGTGCAATCAATTGATAGTCGTATGGCTGAAATTGGGACTATTATGAAGGTAATAACTGAAATTACTAGCCAAACTAATTTATTGGCTTTAAATGCTGCTATTGAAGCTGCAAGAGCAGGGGATCATGGTAGGGGGTTTTCAGTTGTAGCAGATGAAGTGCGCGGCTTAGCTTCTCGTACAGCTAAAGCTGCTAACGATATCCAAATAATGATTTCAGGTTTACAAGAGCAAACAAAACAAGCGGTAAGTTTTATGCAATCAGGAGTTGAAGATGTTGATCAAAGTTTGAAACTTACTGAAGAAGCTTCTTCTGAAAATACTGAATTGCTTAATATCGTCGATACAATGTTTGAGGTTATTAGTGTGATTGAGCAAAATAGCGCTCGAAATGGTGAAACAGCAGGCCAAGTGACAGAAGTAACTGAATACATGGCTCAATCCATTCAAGAGCTTACAGAAAGTTCTAATCAAGTTGATATTATGGCTGTGAAACTGCAGCAACTGGTAGGTACTTTTAAAGTAAGTCATAGATATTAGTTTATAGTGATTAACCCCGTAGACACTAATATTGCAAAACCAACAGTTACTGTAAAAAGTGAGATTAATGTCGATAAAATGATTATTTTGGCAGCTAAATCAGAATTTCCTTGCATCGCTTCCACCATAATTAAGCTAGCCGTTGCTGTTGGAGATGCTGCTAACAAAAATAATACGCCTGCAGCTGTTTGATCGACTGGGATTATAAATAATAAAATAATTAGAATTATTGGGCTTACAATTATTTTCCAAACACTGGCCATTAGTGCGGGTTTTAGATTTTGTTTTATTTGCTTAAAGTTTAATGATCCACCAATAGAAATTAGTGCTAAGGGTAGGGTCATTTGGGCAATGTATTGATTACTTTGTAATATTAATCCTGGAGGAGAAACTCCTACTAAATTTGCAATTAAACCAGCCATTATCCCAATAATCAAAGGGTTTTTAATAATATCTTGTACATTTTTTTTTAGAGAACTGGTCTGTTGGTTTAAGCTATTGTTAAGTGTAAAGATAGATAATAAATTATAAACAATAATGGTTGCAGCGGTTGGGATTGTAGCAATAGCAATGCCTGTTTCAGGGTAAGCATTTGCACATAAGGCTAAACCAATGATGATTAAGTTACCTCTAAAAGCCCCTTGAACCAAAACGCCTTTATCGCGCTCAGCATTGATAAATATATTAGCCGTACAAGTACTTAAAAAAAATACGATCAGTGTTGTAGCGAGTATTAAGGTAATATGATAAACGTTGATTAACTGTTTAAAATCATGGGAGGCTGTGCTGGTAAACAATATAATAGGTAAGCCAATATTAAAGATAAATTTAGAGGAAATACGAATAAACTCTTGGTTAATAAATTTAATATGAAATAACCAAGTACCCAAGATAATTAAAATAAATATTGGTGCGGTTATTTGTAGCGCTATAGGTAATAGTGAAAAAATATTTTGAGGATAATCCATTGTGCTTGAGTCTTTAACTTAACTATTGCGCTTGAGGGCATTTTGCCTATTTTACGTTATTTATAGTTAAAAAACTCGAATAACAATAAGTGTTTTGCTGAAAAACTTTAAGTTTGCCAGCTTTTATCGGGTTTCCAATTATTAATCCATTGATGAATATCACTCGCAGGCATAGGCTTTGCTATACCATAACCTTGTGCTAAATCACAGCCAAGTTCTAACAGGGCTGTACCGTGTTCAATTGTTTCTACGCCTTCTGCTATTACCTCACGCTTAAATGATTTAGCTAAAGCAATAACGCCTTTAACAATCGCCAAATCATCAGCATCATGTAACATATCTCGTACAAAACTTTTATCTATTTTAATGATGTTTGCTGGTAATCGTCTAAGATAAGTAAGAGATGAGTAGCCGGTGCCAAAATCATCTAACGCGAATTCTACCCCTAATGCCATACAAGTATTCATGGTTTTAGATGTATGTTGTACATCGTCTAAGGCGCTTGTTTCTAATACTTCTAGTTCTAAATAACGAGGATCAACATCAGAGTGTGCAGATATTAGGGTAGTTAATTTTTTTGTAAAATCAGCTTGTTGTAATTGCACTGCGGCAATATTCACACTTGTACTTAAAGGATAACTTAGTCCCATTGCCTGCCATTTCGTCATTTGTGTTAGTGCGTTATCAATTACCCATTCCCCTAACTCAATCATCATAGGGTTATTTTCAATTACAGGTAAAAATTCTATTGGGCTTAAAAGGCCTCGTGTGGGGTGTTGCCAGCGAACAAGTGCTTCAACTCCCGTCACTATACCTGACTTCATATTAACTTTAGGTTGATAATAGAGCACAAATTCTTGATTATCTAATGCGCTTCTAATGACTTCTAAACTTTCTAATTGTACTTTAACAGCAACATCTTGCGCTGTATCAAATAGATGATAACGGTTTTTACCTGATTCTTTTGCTACATACATGGCTTGGTCAGCATGACGCATTAGTTGGTCGGAATTGACATCATCTTGAGGATAAAGTGTAACCCCAATACTGGCAGATACATTTAAGACTTTATTATCTATTGTGATGGGTTCAGATGCAGCGAGTAGTAACCGTCTTAAAACAGGTTCGCAATCTTTTATTGCTGTTAATTTAACTAAATCGGGCAATACTGCCACGAATTCATCTCCACCTATTCGGGCCAAACTATCATCTTCACGTAAAGCTTTTTGCATTCTAATAGACAGGGCTATTAATAGCTTATCTCCCATATCATGTCCATAAGCATCGTTAATGTCTTTAAAACCATCTAAATCTAGAAAAACGACAGCAACTGACATGTTGTTATGGCGGTTACAATGCAACATCGCTTGAGATAACCTGTCTGCTAGTAACACACGGTTTGGTAATTGTGTTAATACATCATAATGAGCTATGTGTTCTAGTTGTTTTTGGTGCGCTTTAATTGCGGTAATATCATTGCCTAGAGCTACATAGTGTGTCGTAATTCCTCGTTCATTTTGAACGGCACTAATTGTTTTCATTTCAATGAAGGTTTCACCATTTTTTCTTGAATTCCACATTTCACCATGCCAGTGACCTGATTGATTTAAAGTTTGCCATAAATTATCATAGAATTTTGTCGTTTGTTTGCCGGATTTAAGAAATTTAGGATTCTGCCCAATAACTTCTTCTCGACTGTAGCCTGTTATTACTGAGAATGTGTCATTTACTTCTAGAATTCTCCCCTCGGGATCAGTGATCATAATAATTTCTTTAGCATGGGTGAATACGCTAGCGGCAAGTTTTAGCTTTTCTTCAGCTAATTTACGATCTGTTATATCACTATGTATACCGCTCATACGCAGTGCTTTTCCTTCATTATCACGCTGCATTACATTAGCTTGGTCATGTATCCATCGAATATCACCGTTTTTAGTTAACATACGATATTCTATGTTATGAGATTTTGAGCGACCTTCAATTACATCGTTGATTGACTGCCATGCTTTTTCTCTATCATCTGAGTGTACAAAGTCAGCCCATTGATTGGTTGTGTGCTGAATTTCTTTGTAAGTGTACCCCAACATAGTCCCCCAATGTTCATTTCTATCAACACTACCTGTTGCTATATTCCAGTCCCAAAAGCCTAAATTAGCCCCAGCTAATACAAGTTGCATTTGTTCTTCATTAGCCTTTAAAGCTAAATGAGAATGAGTTTTTTCAATAGCGATGCTCGCTAAACTGGAAGATTGTTCAATGAGTGCAATATTGGCTTCTGTTGGTTTTGTCGGCGCATGATGATAAATTGCAAATATGCCAAGCACTTCTCCTTGTGTAGAACGTATAGGCTCTGACCAACACGAAGCGAGCTTTGCTGTGTTTGCTAGCTTTTTATGTTCTTTCCAATAAGGGTGATTTTGAATATCTGCAACGATCACTCGTTCATTAGTGAAGGCAGCTGTGCCACAGGACCCTTCACCAACACCAATTTTAATACCGTTAATGGCCTTATTGTAGAAATCAGGAAGATTAGGAGAAGCGCCACTCAATAGATGTTTACCAGTATCATCCATTAAAAGAATACTGCATATCATTGCAGAATCTTCTTTTTCAACACCACGAACAATCGCTTCTAATATTACCGATAATTTTTCATCGCTAGTAATTAGCTCTAATATATGAGAGCGATTTTTCTCTCGTAATTCAACTTTTTTTCGGGGAGTGATTTCATGATGTGTACCACATAGTCGTAATGGCTCGCCAGTGAGAGCGTCGTATTTAACAACAGAGCCAGAGCCTTTAGTCCATATCCATCGGCCATCAGTATGCTTCATTCTGAATTCAGCAACATAATTTTTTCCAGACGCAATATGAGTTTTAATAATATTTTCAAGATTTTCTTTATCATTGGGGTGAATAAGTTTTTCCCAATCACGAATATGATTAGTTATTTTATTTCTTGATAATCCTAATATTTCTAACCATCGATCATTAACTATATGCTCACCCGTTTTATAGTCCCAGTCCCAATAACCTAAGTTTGCCCCATTAATAATATTAAGCAGTTGTTCTTGAGACTTGCTGACATTGTCTTCGCTCAACTTTAATGCGGTAATATTATTTCGTTGCCGTGCATTATAACGAAGTAGTACTCCACCGAGAGTGATGCTTAATATAATAATGAAGAGGATTAGTAATAGTTGGATATATTTAAATGTTTGTAAGTCTTGAACTAATGAGTTTTGTATAAAGTTTTCTACATTATTAGCAGAAATGATAAATGTTGAAAAAGCGAGATCAAATTCTTGGTCGAAATCAGATCCAATACCTGAGATTGTTTTAGCTGCCCATCGTTTTTGTGCGATTTGACGAAAATGATGAATACCCCTAATTGTTTCTTCAATTTGAGTGCGGAGATTAGGATCTTCTAGAGGAATAAAGTTACCTTGTTCATTCGTGCCACCTTCAAGCATTGCACGAGCATACCATTCTGATTGATTAATATGCTCCCATACATCTTTAATATGAATAGATTGATCGCCACTAATAATTTCTTCAAACCATAAGTGTGCCGTGGTTGCTTCTAGTTTTATTTCCATCGTGGCATTAATTAATGGGTAATGGCCTTCTGCAATAGCACGTCCTGTATAGAATGAATAATAAACAATCGATATAGTGAGTAGTGTTAATATTAAAATAACAAGGATTATTTTATGAGATCCAGTTTTCATTAGTGGCATCCGAATTCAATCGATAAAGTGAGTTTTTATGGAAATAACTATTTTGGATACTTTCAAAAGTATCCAAGCTTAGCTCATAGGTAGTATTTTTCGTCTTATGACAAGGTATTAAACTTAATAATAGCAAATATGAGATTAAGTATTACAATTTAAGGTGATTTTTTATTAAACTTAGCGAGTTGTTCGTCTGTGGCAGGCAATTGGTGTTTTTCTTTCCATTCGCTATATGGCATACCATATACCTGTTCACGAGCGTTATCAATGTCTATCGTTACACCTAATTTTTCTGCTTCAGCAACAGTCCATTTACTAAAGCAGTTTCGACAAAAACCAGCTAAATTCATTAGCTCAATATTTTGTACATCTTTTCTATTGTCTAAATGTGCTAATAAACGGCGAAAAACAGCGGCTTGTATTTCAATTTCTTTATTCATGGTATTCCTATATCAAATAATTTCAGAGTGACTTTATTAATTTTTGATTTTTATATCATTACTTTATGGACTGCGTGATCTGCTCACCTTCAGGCTTGGTTGGGTCAAAACGTCTTATTTGAACTATCATACCAATGTAAGGGTGATCGAAATAATGTATTTCACCTGTGATTACTCGTCTGTTTTGACTAAAGTTAATCAGTTTTACCTCATTAGACTTTTCATTATCAAGAATAGTTTTTACGTTGTCTTGGTTAAATATATTTAAGTCAGCGGTTATATAAAGATAGTGATCTAAATGTACTTTGATAAATCCATCTAATAACCAAGGTTGTAGAGGCGCTTTAGGTCGATTTTCATTATTTAATTTTTGATTGTTTAATGTTAATTGAGTTTCATCTGTTAAGATAATCGTTTCAAAGCGCTGTTTGTTAATTTGATTAACCGTATCATTGATGACATTTTTATTCAGAGGTGTTTGCTGAAGTGTCTCAAAGCTGTTAAATAATTGATTTAATTTTTGTTGATTGTGCTTAATGTGTATTTTTAGTTGATTGGTTGAGTTAGCTATTTTATCAGCATTTTTAACTTTCGTTAGCTGTGCAAATAAATTTTCATCAAGGGATATAGCTTTTTTACCCTCAGCTTGATTCTCGGTTAATGCTTTTCTATAGTGATCAGTTAAATGTTCACCAGCGAATAACTTAAGTGGAATCGCTTTGGCTTTAGTTATACCTACTTGTCGCCAGCCAAAATGTAATAAAGGCTTAAACTCTTTGCTCCAACGTAATCGTTGACTAATATCCTTTAATAGCAATGACTCATCAGCAATTAAATAAGGGTTGTCTTCATCATGAGTGCCTGAAGCATCCAATCTGCTAGGGAGTGCTGATACATCGATGGAATTAATATTAATGTTAGCGAGTTGTTCTTTATCAAATAAGTTTTCTAAATTTTGTTGAGAAATAACACATAGGGTGTCATTGCTGAAAAGCGGGTGGCTGAAATCTTCTTGTAAATCGAGTTCTAAGGCGTTTTGTTCTTTATTGAAATCAGCCTGGTTATACATTGTAATGGTTTCAATTTGTTGTAATTCTTTTTCTAAACTTGTAGTCGTTGTTTTCAGTGATTGTAAAAAAAACGGTTGTTCTTCTTTGTTACGCTCTGTATTACAGCTTGGTAAAAACTGTTTTATTTTTGTTAAATCTGGCTGAATATAATGTCCAAGTAGATCAAATGATTCTCTATATTTAGGTAAGATAGATGTAGTGATTCCTTCGGGAAACTGCTCTTTTAACTTATTTTTATCATCGAGTTGCTGAAACAATATCACTTCAATTTCAAACCAACGATCGTCTTTCTCGGTATTCGCGAAAACGTTTGTACTCATGGTTGCCTGTAATACATTAAGGGCAAACAGTGAATAGAAAAAAGTTGAATTTACTTTCATTAATAGTCCGTTTCTTTTAATTTAGTTAGGTCGAATTAAGTTAATTTTAGCGTTATTTTGACTTAGTTTCCGTTAAATCATTCAATAAATTAGTGATCAAGTTGAACCTTGCTTGTTCACCTTCATTCGCACGACTAAATTTAAGTTTATTCGGTGGCACCATTTTATACATTGTTGGTTGTTTTTGCACTAACCCAATAATCAACATGTGGTCAACCGTAGTATCGTCATTGAACTCGATAGAGCCACCTTTGTCATTGACTTCAATTCGAGAAATTCCGATAGTTTGGGCTTTTAACCGAATTTTAGCAATATGCACTAAATTTTTTGTTGCCTGTGGTAGTAAACCGAAACGATCAATAAGCTCAACTTGAATATCATCTAATTGGTTTTTATTTTTACAACTGGCGATTCGTTTATATAAACTTAAACGAAGGCTCACATCAAAAATATAATCTTCAGGAATAAGCGCTGCTAAGCGTAATTCTATTTCCGTTTGTTTAGCAATTACTTGAGTAAGCGATAATTGCTTACCTTCTTTTAGCGCTTCTACTGCATGATCAAGCATCTCCATATACAAACTAAAGCCAACTTGGCTCATTGAACCTGATTGATCTTCACCGAGTAATTCACCTGCACCACGAATTTCTAAGTCGTGTGTTGCTAGTGTAAAACCAGCGCCTAAATCTTCTAATGAGGCGATAGCATCAAGACGCTTTTTGGCATCTTTTGTCATACGTTTTTCATGCGGAGTTAGCAAATAAGCATAAGCTTGATGATGTGAACGACCCACTCGGCCACGTAATTGATGTAACTGTGCTAAGCCTAAATGATCCGCTCTATCCATTATAATAGTGTTGGCTGTAGGTACATCAATACCGGTTTCGATAATGGTTGTACAAACAATAACATTGAATCGTTGATGGTAAAAATCACTCATAATGCGTTCAAGTTCACGTTCACGCATTTGTCCATGTGCCGTTACTACTCGGGCTTCAGGCACTAAAGCTTGAATGTCTGCAGCAGTTTTTTCAATAGTATCTACATGGTTATGTAAATAATAAACCTGACCACCACGTAAGGTCTCGCGTAAAATTGCTTCTCTGATTAATGCATCGTCGTGTTGGCGAACGAAGGTTTTAACGGCAAGACGTTTTGCTGGTGGTGTCGCTATAATTGATAAGTCTCGCATGCCGCCCATCGCCATATTCAATGTTCTCGGTATAGGGGTTGCGGTTAACGTAAGGATATCTACATTACTGCGTAACTGTTTAATTTTTTCTTTTTGTTTTACGCCAAATCGATGTTCTTCATCAACAATCAATAGCCCTAAATCTTTATATTTAATGCTATTTTGTAGCAATTTGTGGGTACCAATAAGAATATCTATTTGGCCAGATTCTACTTGTTTAATGACTTCATTTTGTTCTTTAGCTGTTTTAAAGCGCGATAGTACTTCTATCGATACTGGCCAATTAGCAAAGCGATCACGGAAGTTTTCATAATGCTGTTGCGCTAGCAAGGTCGTTGGTACTAGTATAGCGACTTGTTTCCCATCGTTTACCGCCACAAAAGCGGCACGCATAGCAACTTCCGTTTTACCAAAACCAACATCACCACAAACTAATCTATCCATTGCTTTAGATGATAACATATCACTTATAACGGCATTAATGGCCTGTTGTTGATCAAAGGTTTCTTCGAAGCCGAAGCTATCGCTGAAGGCTAAATAGTCGATTTTATCACGTTTAAAGGTATAACCATGGTTACTGGCTCGCTTGGCGTAAATATCGAGTAATTCAGCAGCAACATCACGTACTTTTTCAGCGGCTTTTTGTTTTGCCTTACTCCAGGTATCTGTGCCCAATTTATGTAAAGGTGCATGTTCAGCATCTGTACCAGAATATCGACTAATTAAATGTAAAGAAGCTACGGGTACGTAAAGCTTTGCATCGTTAGCGTAACTCAACATTAAAAATTCAGTGGTGATGCCACCCGTTTCTAATGTTTGTAAACCTAAGTATCGACCTATACCATGTTCTATATGAACAACGGCTTGGCCAATAGATAACTCTGCTAAATTTTTAAAAATAGCATCAGTTTCAATGTCTTGATATTTATTACGTCGCCTATCTTGACGAACATGATCACCTAATAGCTCTGCTTCAGTCACTAAGGCAATCGCATTTTTCTTAGCACTGCTTTTTGCTTGGAAGGTAAAACCTTGGTTCAGCGCATTTACACTAATGCCTAAGAGTTCATTGGATTCAATGAACTCTTCTATAGAAGTAAAAATGGTTGGTTTGATGCTATCGCGTGCGAGTAATTCTAAAACACTTTCACGTCGGCCTTGGCTTTCAGCTATAAATAAAATTTTATTTGGGGTATCTTTATCTTTAATAAAGTTATTTATTAATTCAAATGGTTGTTTCAGTTTATGGTTAATAGTTAAGTCAGGTAGTGCATTAACATCAAAATAAATAGCGCTCGATTTTTGCTTTATTTCACTTGGAGATTCAATGGTGCTTTCGTTACTGTGTTCATCGGCACTTTCAATAACGTTGGTATTTTCACTTAACTGACTTACTTCATCGCATTTTTTTATTGTTATACGCGCAAAAGGTTTTAGTGCGCTATATAAGTCATCTTTACTTAAAAATAGTTGTTCAGGCGGTAATAGAGGACGCACCGGATTGTAACGTCTGTTTTCATAACGGTATTCAATATCTTGCCAGTATTGTTGTAATGATTTTTCTAAATCACCTGAAATGGCAATTAAGGTTTCTGGCATTAAATAATCACATAAAGTACTAGTGCTTTTAATTTTTTTTACTAAATTCGTAGAGCTTAAAGAGTCGTCAGCTAAGCTTTTAAAGAAAAGTGGTAAATAATATTCGATTCCAGGCGGTAAAATGCCGTTACTCACTTGATGATAAATAGACTCTTTATCAATACTGCTTTTAAATAGTTCTCGATATTGGCTGCGAAATAAGCTAATGCCTTCTTTGTCTGTTGGAAATTCATGTGCAGGCAATAAATGAATATTGTCTACTTTTTCATTTGAACGCTGATTTTCTGGATCAAATAAACGTATTTCATCTATTTCATTATCAAAAAAATCTAAACGAAATGGCGTCTTACTCCCCATAGGGAAAATATCTAAAATTGCGCCACGAGCTGAAAACTCACCATGTTCCATTACTTGATTAACACAGCGATAACCACTCGCTTCTAATTCTTGCCTAAGTTGATGTAAGTCTTTTTTATCTCCTTTTTTAATGACTAAGCTATTAGCCTCTATGTATTTTTTAGGGGCGAGTCTTTGCGCTAATGTTGTAACGGGTATTATCACAATACCTTTGTTCATTCGTGATAATTGATAAAGTGTTGATAAACGTTGAGAAATAATATCTTGGTGCGGCGAAAAAGTATCATAAGGTAAGGTTTCCCAATCAGGGAATAAACAGATTGATAAAGCGTGTTGTTCTTGCGATAAACTTTGTAATTCTTGTTGAAACCTTAGTGCTGAAGGAGTGTCGTGTGTTAATAATAATGTTGGTACATCATTTGATAATGCTGCTTGATATAAAGCAATACTCGCACTAGAACCTTGTAAGTTGTGCCATGTTTTTTTATCAACTTTGGTGCTGGTATTCGTTGCTTTATTTTTAGCTAAAGTAGGCGCCAGTAAATAACTTTTTTTGCTCATGGAATGCTTTAAATGATAGTACGAAAATAATAGCACCATAGTTTAACGGTTTTTGTGTAATTTTAAATGCATTTGACAAAAAATTATTTTACGCCTAAACCTAATAATGAACATTTA
>Ga0055584_100005021_pt1 | contig 12964 bp, 21 predicted proteins | sample OSDHelmetaG_FD_58716 | JGI IMG/M metagenome (GOLD analysis project Ga0055584, IMG submission 58716) | Pelagic marine sediment microbial communities from the LTER site Helgoland, North Sea, for post-phytoplankton bloom and carbon turnover... | ecosystem: Environmental > Aquatic > Marine >... | reverse complement strand
CCGGACCCTGCGCCCGATCCAGTCCCGGGCCCTGGGCCTGCGCCTGGTCCCGGCCCTGCGCCAACGCCTCCGCCAGTGGGTCAACCTGTACCGCCGCCGACTAAGCCGGAACCGATTGCGCCACCGCCACCGGCTAAACCTGCGCCGACACCGATCACACCGAACCCGATCAGCAGCACCGCCCCGGCTCCGCCTGCCCCCCGCCCCCGGGGCGGGCGGTTGCCTCGTGCCCTGAACAACAATTCAAGCCGCCACGTTCGCAAACTCCAATGGAAACAAGGTAACGCCTACAAGCAAATCGACCTCCAAACCGGTCGGACCTCAACAACCGCCCGCCCGATCGGTGGCGGTGTGAACCCTGGCGAGACTCCGCAGGAATCACTAAAAATTATCGGTTTCCAGGATCGCCAAGCAAAGAAACGTAAATTCGATATGGGTGCGGTGACCGGGTTTGTTGAATCCCGCCGCCGTGTTTCATTCGTCGCTAAGTCAAAAGGAAAATCATTCACATGAGAGACAAGGGATTAGGCGTAACTATCGCCCTGGGAGTGATCCTGTTTAGCCTCATGTGGTTAGCAGTTAGGGCGGACCTGTTCGGATCGTCTGCGCCCGTTGTTGCGGGTGTTGCGGTGGTGCAGGGCTCCGCCCCGACTGTTGACGACGATATTGACCGGGGTTATCTCCCGGGGTCGGTGTGGGTGCATGAGGGGACCGCCGTATATATCGCACTCTCAACCGGTGACGGTGCGGCGGACTGGAATCAAATCGACTAATGAACCGAATCCCGGGAAAACCTAGCGAGCTCGCGACCTGTGCCAATAGGTTATTTAACTTCGGGTTGGGTAAACGCTATGTTTCCGATATGGAAAACGGTACGATATATATTCAAATAGACCTCGGCCCCTGCCGTATCGTTTTCCAGACATATCCAGGGCCGGGGTCTTTTTGTGCCCGCCGTAGAGGCGTTTCAACGCCTCCGGGGGTACTACGACACCTATTCACTCCTGCTAACGCCTCCGATGTTCTCACATCGGCCCGTTCGCCTTATTTCAAGCTGGGATTGGCAGTTATACCAATCGGGGCCGACGCTACCTCGTCGGGAAAACCTGTTTACGACATAGCCAGGGTTGAATAGCACCGTATAAGCCCGGAAGTCCGTTCCTGCTCTTGCACAGCAGGGCGACTCTCTGACCTGGTAAGAGTATATATCCGGTCGCAAGTGGGAACACTTGGCGATAGAACCTGATACGTCAGTATTTAGGCCAACCATGCCACCCCGGCAAATCAAATCTCCTGGGGGGGTAGGGGGGGCCTTCCCATTTTCCTTTCAAAAAAACCCGGTGACCTGCGATAGCATGTCGCCGTGCAGCCTGACGAAAAGGGAACGAATTACGTTAGTAATCGTTACTTCCTTCTGAGCGATGCGACGAATATCGTAATCAATCCCAATCACCCCTCTAAACCTCTACTTATTGAATAAGTGTTAGCTCATCCCTGACTCAGCGGCGGACCTCATTTTTTGTTCGACAAACGATGAGGTTCGATGATGAGGTTTCTAAACGTTGGTAGGAAAACTCTTGTAATATCGGTTACGGAAGCGTAACGTACACATTTCAATGTAAGTTCTGGGAGGACTAACGAAAATGCCACGAAACCAATTACCGCTAACGGTTTGGGATGAGAACGGCGAAAAAATCGCCAGGTTCCGCCATTTTTCCGATGCGGCGATGTGTGTAACGAACTACGAAAACGGCCTAGTTACCTATCGGGCCGATATGGCCCTGGGCCCGGTGCAAGTGTGGTCCAACCGCACCGACCAGCCCGGCGACTTTGATCCAATGGCGGCAACCATGATTGACCGGGTGAAGGCCGCCCAGGCGGTGCGGTAATGCAACTCACAAAACTCAAACGACTAATTGAGGACCTAAACGACATATCCGAATCACTTTCGGATTGTGTGGAGTTGGACCGAAAGGACCTGGACGATGTGATTATCGTTCACGGCAAAATTGAGGACCAAATCAAGCCGCTAAAATCCCTCGCCCTTGAACTCGATGAAATCCGGGAGTCGGTCGATCAAATTTGGATCGGGATTGAACGTGCCCAGGATGAGGAGGCCGGTGAATAAACCTTAAACAGCTTAAACAGTTAGATAACACTTAGCTAGTTGACACGGAACACTCACCACATGGAACCAACAGAAGAACGTAACTTACTGCTTCGCGAGATAAAGGCACGGTTAGCCCTGGGGATTCCGAAAGCGGAAATCGCCCGGCAGTTGAAAATCTCACGTATGCAGGTTTGGAGGATTCTCAATCGTAAATAGCGAGTAACGCAAAACGCCCCGGCGAACCGGGGCGAAATGGTCAACAAAAATTGTCTGGGAGGACACTCAATTGCCGACTAATAAAGACTATCGGAATTTAACCGAAAATTCAGCTTGCACTAACACCGCCGATAGTGCGGCCCGGGGGGAGATTCAATCACACGCACCTATCACCCGTTCGGGTGATGAACTGCCATTCATCCGACAAGATACGCTTCCTGAAAATGCACAATATCCGCAGGATGGTTGCGACGTTGCGACCTCTTGCCTAGTTTGCCCGTTGGAGGTTTGCAAACTCGATATGGCTATAAGTGTGCAAAGCCGCCAGGCTCGGGTAAAACAAGTTCACCAGCTCCGGGCCGATGCGGTCCCGGTTGCCGTGATAGCGAAACGATTAGGGATCGGCACTCGGACCGTTCACCGGTTATCGAACGATTCCCCGGACCGTATACCTAACGACCGTACCGACGACGATAATCCTAAGTGGAATCGTGAAATAGTCCAATACGGTCATACGCTTTATTTCAACGCCTGCCCGGAATGTAAAGGAACCGTTAGTTTCGGTTGGGACCCGTTCGATCGGGCCAACGTTATGAACTGCGTTTCGTGTGCCTGGCACTTTTACGGGAAGTACTCAACCCGGCAAAAAGGGGCCGTATAAATGCCAATCGTTACAGCCCGGTTCCACCGGGCGAAAACCGCAACCCCTCTAACCGGGTATCCATGCCAGGCAAGCGACGGGCCGACAAATTGCACTAGTGTTTGTATGGCCCTGGCGCAGGTGGAAATTCACGATACAAAAGTGAATGTTTGGTTATGCCTGGACCACGCCGACAAACTTGAAACACAACTACAAACAGCCGGGTTATCGGCCTAGTCAATCACCACATGCGAACACACCGAACACATAACACCGACTCGGACCAGGCGGGCATGTTTCGCCCCGGTCCGGGTGCGGGTGTAGATAGCCCGGTTATCGGTGTGGGTACACGGTCCAGGCTCAGGTGTGGGTACACGTGTATCCACGGCGTTAGATTTGATTACCTGGCGGCCCTGGTCCGTTTGCCAGAACTCCGACCAGGGCATACCGGCGGGTTTCTCTTGTGTAGTCATAACGCCACAATGCACCAACTCGCCCAGGGTGTGCATACACGCGTGTGTACACGTTTTGAGCAAATCTGCCGCCACTGTTCTGAACCCCTATCGGATCATTGTTTTTACTGCTCCGCCTGCTCAGAACAAGAGTGCCCAAGTTGGTGCGATAAACCCGAAAACCTAATCGACTACATAAATGACAATTCCACGTAGAAAGTAAACATGATCGCTTTATATGCCCGGGTAAGCACACCCGACCAGGACACCGCCGAACAGGTCCACATGTTGAAGGCCTGGGCGGAGGCCCAGGGTAAACATTGGGGTGAGGTTTACCAGGACACCGCCAGCGGTCGGGATCTGAACCGCCCAGGGTGGCAACGGATGGTTGCCGACTGGCGCAAGGGTGGAATCACCGCCGTAGCCGTTACAAAGTTGGATCGTGCGTTTAGGTCCCTATCGGATATGCACTCGACTTTGACGGAGCTAGAAGGCCGGGGAATACGGTTTGTAGCGACTACCCAACCGGTAGATACATCAATCCCGCTGGGAAAACTCGCACTAAACATTCTCGGATCGTTTGCGGAATTTGAACGGGAGATGATTAGCGAACGGGTTACAGAGGGAATGAACCGGGCCAGGCGAGAGGGTAAACGGATCGGTAGACCGAAATCGAAACTCTCAGTGAACCGGGCGAATGTCACCCTGGCGGACCATAACGGCGATTACCAGGCGGCGGCGGAATCCCTGGGCGTTAGTGAATCAACAGTCCGCCGCCGGGTAAGAGAATCAGGCGGCCCGATCCTGGCGGAATAGCCCTGTCAAAAGGGCAGGGCGGTTTTTGTTCTCAGGGGCCGCAGTTCAAAAGTGAAATGTCAAAAGGTGGTGATTTAGAAAATGAACCTAATAACAATAATTCTGATTGCTTACCTGGTCGGCCTGGTTATTTCGTATCGCCGTGTAAAACGACTGGCGATGATGAAATTTATAGAGGACTACCACCGGGGCCGAATGAAACAAGAAACCGCATACGCCGTGTATGCCCTGGCGGTAGTGGGATCTGCGCTTATCTGGCCCCTGGTCCTGGGAGGCGACCTAATAGACCAATGGCAGGCCCGGCGAGCCACCGGGGCGGCCTTAGTGCCGGTGGAAACAACTCGCGGGCCGGGTGGCGGTAAACGGCGACGAAAACGGCGGTAGTTGTAAAAAATCCCTCAAACCTGGCGGCGGGTTCCTCGACAAATTGCCACAGCACTAAAAGCGAAAGTGCCACAGATAACGGAATCCGCCTAGTCCACACCACCCAGGCGAACAGCCCGGCGGGAATCAGTACCAGGTAACCCATTTCAAAAAATAGCAGGATCGCAACATTATGAGGCCGCACTAGCCCGGTTTCGTTTATGTACTGCCCAACCCCGTACCCGGTAAGCGGCATCCTGTTTCCGCCTAGCGAAATTGTCCGCACTCCTGGAATAAACTTTGGTCCGATCCCGTCCCCCTCGGGTATTGCGTCGACACGGATATTAGCGGGCACTAAAACCGGCGTAGTTACTGCGGCCTCAACTATCGCCGCCCTGGTTTCCGTAGCCTGGCGAACCTGGGCGGGCATCACCCTATCTAAAGCACCTTGCGAGCTCGCGGCGAATATCCACACCGCAAGAATCCCGGCGAAAGCAATAATCATCCGTTTGTTTGGCCTGGTCCCTACCAGGACCGCCGCCGCTAGTAACGGGGACCTCGACACCGACACACCTAAATGAACCGCCGCCCAGGCCCAGGGAACGAATCGGTTACGGGGTAGTAGCTCGGGGAGTATCAACCAAAACATTAGGCCGGTTTGCGCTAACACACTGGCGTTTTGTGAATAGAGGCCCGGGCGATACTCGCCCCAGGTGTAGACCGCCGCCGTTACTTGTATCGCTGAACCGACCACTAACCCGGTTACAAAGTCGTTTAGTGACCAATCCCGCCGTATATCGTCCGCCAGGACTGCCAACGCCAGGACTAGCCCGGCGGTAATGGTCGATTCGATCGGTCGAAAGGGTGAAGCGAACGCCGCCCACAAAATAACGCCCCATAGCGGTATTCTGCGATTTTGTATCGCCGTAGAGGCCGCCCAGGCAATCAAAACGAACCCAACTACCAGGGCGGCACTCTCAAACGTCCCTACGGCGAGCAATCCGCCGAATATGGCGGGTTTTGTTCTCAATAGTCCGGGGACCAAACACCATCCTGCCAGGCAGTTAGGTATTCCAGGGGCGGCAGGTCGTAAATCATTCCTTTAGCTTTCCGGGATGAGGTTAGCCCGATGTTTGTTAGCCGCCGACCTAATATGCGGGGATCTAGGGTTTTGTTACCGGTGTTTTCTTTAGGCGGTAAATCTAAATCCTCTTTTAGTTTCTGGACAAAGTTAGAAGGGGCGAGAGATTCCCAACCATCCATAACTAATTGTGGGATTATGACGTCGCGTAGTTGCTTCTCGAAATCGTCATAGCTCATACCTAGTTCGGCCTGGGCCCTGGTCGCAAATATGCCATTCTTAGACATACCCATTACCGCCGCCGGATCTGCGATAGCTCGGGTGTTGTACCAGCGGTAAACATCACCGATCCCGGCTACATGCTGAACGAATCCTTTTCGCCCATCTTTTCGGCCCTCGGTAAGGCCGTGTTTACCCTGGGTATCTTTGAGAATCACCCGGACCGTATCTTTACAACTCCGCAAGTGATACCCGGCCCGATAGCACCGCTTATCCGACAACATATTGCACATGCCGTGTATGTCGGTCTGATTAGCTAATGCCCCGTTGATTCCGCCCGGATCGTTACTCGTAAAAATAACGTTTGTCCCTCGTTTTCGGACCTGGCGGAAAAACGCCATTAGTAATTGTGATCCAGTCGAGTTGGTGCGGAACTTTGATAGGACCTCTTGAATCTCATCTATTAGGACCGTTGCGCCGTTCAACCGATCCGGGAAGCTAACAAGTTCCTCGGGGCCCATCGGCTCCGCCTCAACCCCTAACAGGCCGAAATCTTCCGGGTAGTAGAAGATAGGCCGCCCCCGGTCGGATTCCGCTATCCCGTAATAGGCCATAACGGCGGATTTACCCGAACCCCTATCGCCAAAAAAACCGGCTACATACGATTGTTGAAGAATCGGGATAGCCCAATCCGGTAACTCGGCCCCGGTAACCGGGTTTAGCCTTGCGCCCTCGACTTGTTCTATCTCGTCGCCCGGTCCCTGGGCACTCTGCGGTAAAACTAATCCGGTTGTCATACTGCAAACCCCATCATTTCAGCGATTCGGTTAGCCGCCATTAGGATCGCCACGAACGAGCCTAGAATCACGGCAACCATTAGGCCCTGTTGAAAGTTCTCGCCTGGCGTAGGTGTGCGGTATTTCAGGATTCGACTAGCTCCGCCCGACTTAGCCCGAACCGCAGCAACTCGGGACCCTGTAACCGGTAGCGTTTTTTCATCGGGAACCGGGATCGGATTTATCCAGGGGTTAAACGGAATAGGCGGGGCCTCATCATCTAAACGGTCGATCCATAGCACCCGTTTACCGTTGAACGTGCGTTTATGTTTGTCGGGCCAGGTAGCCGCATCGGTGGCCCACCAGGATTGGTGATCTTGACACGCATCACCTGATTCGTCGTATCGCTCAACAACAACCGGCCTTGTGGATGATTCCGCCAGGTAAACCGCCGCAGCGATCCCGGCAACCACCGCACCGATTACGGCTAGCGGTAGAAACATCACTGGCAGATACAAGGCCGCAATACCTACCACTAACAGCGGCAGGCCCCCGGCGATAGCCATATAGTCCCGGCGGCGTTTCATGGCCTCTATTACAAAGCTAGGCCAGTCGATTAGGTTTGTATCGGGGTACACCTGGCGTTCAGGTTCAACCACCGCATCGGTGTCGATTGTTTCGTTGGTCATACCGGTATCCCTGTTCCCTGGGTGTAAGCCACAAACACCACACCGGCCCAGGACAAAATAGCCCCCACCACGGCGATGATTACAGCGATAGTTAGCCGGGATTGCCAAAGGTCCCGTTGGTTGCCCGCTTGTTTAGCCTGGGCGGCGGCATCACGTTGGGCCAGGTTCGACAACGCATCGAACTCATCCGATTCCACTTGCTTGCCCTGGTAACCGCTTTTCGCCCCGTATCCAATAGTTAGCGGGGTTGGATCGTTTTCTCTCACCACGTAAACGGTTTCCCTGGACCGGGCCGATTCCAATATGCGGGGATCTGTTGACCTCACCCACACCCGGCCCCAACGCCTAACGATTGCGGCCTGTTGACGTTCAACATATCCAGGGCCCGACTCGGGCAACATTAGGCCGTTGTGATTCTCTACAACTATGCGATGCACCTGGTTACGTTTCGTAAACAAGTAGAGGGCGGTGCGGAACTGTTCTAGTCCCTGTTCCCGGAAATACGTTAGGTAAATCCAGAACACTAATGCAGACCCCGCCAGGACTGCGAAATATCCAAAACTAAAATTCATTTCTTACCTCTTATTGCTCGTTGAATCCGCCGCTCTCGTATCCCTTCCCTTTACCAAACCACCCGCCGATCTTCTGCTTAACCGATCCGATACCCGATGCGGTAAACACGTTGGTTTTACGGTCGAGCCCTTTTCCGTTGACGCTGTTCTGTACCAGGGCAAAGGCAACCGCTAGTTGCCCGGAAAAGTCCATGTCCTCAACCGGTAAAGCCCCGCCATCAATTGCCCGGTCCGCAAAGGCGTTAGCGATTGCATAGGTAATGTCCGTTTGGACCTCGGCGGGAATGTTGGTTGTGCCCAATAGGTGTAGTAGCGGATCAGCACCGCCAGGGGTTAGAGACTGGTCAACCTGGGTTATGTGGGAATGTTCATCACTTCCACTGTTACCAATCTGTGTGTCTAACTCTTGAAGAACGGATATACGTTCTCGTTTTCTTTGTGTGGAACCTGCCATGTATGAGGGTTTCCCTTCTTGTAGTTGAACCTTTCCTTATAGGAACGGGGATGTATGTACATCTACACAACTACATTATTTTCGGATAACTACACCCTGAAAATTAGCGAGTATTGGCACATGGGAACCTCGTTTACGTTCGTAGTAATGGTTTTAGTCCTGGTGGCAGTTGTCGCCGGGGTTGCATTACCAGAAATAACGGACCGCCTACTAACTACTCAGGCATCGGCTCAGGGAATATCGGTTCCTCTGGATATGGCTATCACTAGCCTCTCGTATTTCTTACCGATTGGGTATTTGGGAATCCTTACCGCATTGGTAACGGCTTTTCTTAGGCGGTAGTAATTGATTAGGAATAACGATGAACAGCGGAAAAATCGTCGGTGTAGTAATCGCCGTTGCGATTCTGCTCGTATCGCTTCCGATTCTCGAAACCGCCCTTGTGGATGCGGGGAACACTTCAGGTGCTTCCACCAACTTCACAACGGCTATCACAATTACCGAGCTCGTTTTGGGATTCGTTCCAATCGGTCTCCTGTTGTGGTTCTTGAACGGCAAGCGTTCAAAGGGCTAATCAGCAGCCCCGCAGATGTACACGAACCGCCTGGGCGAGCCTCCAACCGCCCAGGCGTTTTGTGTTTGGGGGCTAAATGATTTTCCCGTTCTTGTTACTAATCGCTGATCTATTTTTATGGGCCATATTTGCCGATGCTACGGCGATGGGTGACCCCCTCGTAAATATCGCCCTGTTTGGTTTGGCCCTGGGTGTTTTCTTCTGGACTATTTGGGAGACATTCGAGCTAGGTGCGAAAGGCGGCGGGGGTGATGAATAAATCTATTGTTTTCGTTTTAGCCCTGGCGTTATTTAGTGCGGTCCTGATTCAATCGGACCGGGCCCAGGCTGTCGGCGGGGCCGCCCCTTCACTATCCGCTGAATCTGCCAACTGTTTCCAAAACATTGTCGAAACCGGCGATATTTATTGCTTGCTACGGTATGAGCTTCCAACGTATACAACGGCAAGCCCTCCGCCCGTTTCAGCGGAAGGGTGGTGCGCGGAGTTGGTTGACCAGGACGGTTGTACGGATGATCCTGTTGAACCAACTGCGGAAACATCACTAATCACTGATACGGCGTTTGTGACCCTGTATCAGAACTGTGGTGCTTCTTGCGCCTCGGGTACTTTAGAGTCACAAGTCAGGGCTCCCCGGATAAATCACGCCCTCGGTGGTGCTTATCTTGCGGGAGGAAATGCGGTTACCTGGGGGGACACGACCGTATTAGCGTGTGTTGAATCATCAGCAACGCTTTACACGGTTCAATCGCAATCCTGTGTACCGGTTGGGTGGAACGCCGCTAGCGTTGATGAAACAACGCAGCGTGACCAACTTGGTGCAACCCTCATCGGTGAATTACGGACCTTAGAAACGGAACGTAATTTAGCCCTCAACAGTTACGTGTCCAACGGTGTCGCCACTACTGCCGGGCGAACCCTGGCGGTAGAGGCCTTGTCGATCATGGACCAGGTGATACCGGACTACTTCCAAGCCGCGAGCTCTAGCGCACTCTCAGAAACGGAGGCTTGGGCTACTCCGATTCCCGGTTCCCTGGCGTTACAGGCCTCTATCGACGCAACCGCCGCCGCAACGGATCTACCCGCGGCGTTTGCTGATTTAGGTTCGACCGCAGGCGGGCTATCTGGCGGAGCTATGGCGACCGTATTTTTCGGTGCTATCGGAACCATATTTTTTGTTTGGATTCACCAACGCACCGGCGAATACGTCATACCTAGTGCCGGGTTTATTACTGTCGGCCTGGTCGGCCTATGGGCCAGGGGTCCAACGCTATCAGTGATCGGTGTTGCGGCTTTAGTCCTGGCGTTACTCGGCGGGATGTTCGTTATTTACAAGGTTCGTGCTTAATGCAGGTCCCGTTCAAAATCTCAATGTTGATGTTCATTCTTTGGGGCATGTTGGCGATGATTACGCTAACCCTGGAAATGGAAACCGACCCCGACCAGGTGGGCGGATCAGCCGCGGGATTTCAGGACCTAGCGAACGCCGCAGCGAACCCCGACCAGGTAAACATCGACCAGGCAACTATCGGTGGATCTACAAACCCAATTGCGGGTACGTGGAACTTCGCTAAACAGGCCGCCGGGTGGGTTTCGTTTATCGCCCGGTCCCTAATGTTGCAGTCGGATATATGGGAGCCCTGGGCGCAACCGATCCGCTACGGAATTATGTTGCTGTCGATTCCGTACATGCTGCATATAACCGGTGCGTTTGCTTCCTCGGCTACTAACTTCCTGGGCGGGATCTTCGGGCGGGTTGGGCCATGAGCAATATACGCCGATTTATTCAAACGCCGTGGTGGCCTGCGGTTATGTTGTTTTTCGCCGCCGCTGCTATCTCGTTTAGTCCTGGGGCCCTGGGGTGTGGGTCCGCTCACGCCTCCGACACTCTCACATCGGATTACTGCTACCTGGTAGAGGCGGAGGCCTTTTATTCGGGTGTGCCTGCCCTCTATAACACCGCGGTAAGAATCCCGGTCCCCGCATCGACTTATATCTCACAATCCCGCATGGATGCTCGGGGGTGGGACCTGCGGCCTATCCAGGGCTCACTATCGAACGAAACTGACATTCTGGTGCAGGATCTAGCGTCGGCAACTGCGGGTTGGTGGTTCCACCTGCCAACGGTCGAGAACGGTCAAACCAAAACAATCCGCACTTACATGGGATCGCCCGAACAGAAACGTAATAACGGCATCCTGCACACCGGTAATGATTCCCTGGCGGCGACCGATGATCCCGTATTCGATATATCCGACAACCTCACTTTAGATGTTGAAATTGAACTGTTCGACAGTTCAGCAATCGACGCAACTTTAGCGAGCCATTACAACACCGGGGCCGGGCATGGTTACCGGTTGTTACTTGTTGATGATTTAGGGACCTTGAAAGTACGGGCCCAGGCGGACGTACACACATGCGATCTAACTTTCGATACTTCTTGGGTTGATTCAAACCAACTATTCACGATGCGATTTGCCGCCGATGCGGGTAACGATTTGTTTATCGACCGTAATGGTTCAGTCGCGAGCTCATGCGATACCGACCTCGCCGCAATATCTAACCCGGCAGGGTCACCCGACTTTGAATCAGGTAACAGCCTGGACCAGGCGATTATTCGTGAAATACGCCTGATTGATAACGGCACGATTGCCGCACATTGGGGTTTCCACGCCTCCGACATAACAGAGACAAGTTGGGCCGACCCGGTAGCGACCGGGACCGTACAAGACCAGGGGCCAAACAATCTCGACATTACATACACGTTCAACCGGGATCAATCCGTATTTACAGCCTCGCTAAGTTCGGTTCAGCTAACAAGTGCAGCGGCAGAAATTAGCTTAGGTGCGGACCAGGTAGAAGTACTCGGCTCGGGCCTGGGCGAGACTGCCAGAAATTCGGAGATAACCACCGGTATTTTCTATTCTCTTTGGGTAGACCCGATTGCATCGGCGGTCGGTGCGGGATCTCCCCGGGATATGGGTTATGCCGTAGGCCTGGGCGGGTTGGGTATGGTTTTGATGCTTTGGGTATTCAATAAGACCAGGTTCGTACCGCTTGCGATTGGTATTGGTGGGGTCCCGCCTGCCATAGGTGTTGTTAGTGGTTGGATTGCGCCCTGGTGGATGTTGCTATGGGGCATTTTGATTATCGGCAGTTGGTTTGCGAATAGGCAGGCCGAAAGTGCTTAAAGATGTTCGTACTTTTTTCAGTTCTTATGTGGTTCGTAAAAGGACTACTAGCGAGTTTAGCCCGGTTGGTATTCACCGCCGTTCTACTCGTTTTGTTGGTAGGCCTGGCCTACTTGTTTTTATAGTCCTGGCGGTTGTCGCCGGGTGGTATTTAGGGAAGTCACAATGCCCGCTTTATTGAGCCAATCAAATAAATTTATGGCTAGCCTGGCCCTAATCTTTTCTATCCTGGCGATAGTTGCGGTTTGGTCGGTTGGTTCGACCCCTTGCGCTAGTGCGGCCTCGGGCTCATGTTCCGTTGGTGACGATGAGGTATTCGCCGCTAACGTTGCCTGGGATTCGGACACCGCTTACACGGTCGAACTCGACCACACAGCGACAGCGGACCGCACTATTACTTACCCCGACGCTACCGGGACGATTCCACTATTGGAATCGTCGCAAACATGGTCAGGGACTAACACATTCTCGACCGATATAGCCGTAGCGGATGGTGGGACTGGATCATCGACAGCCGCCGCCGCTCGCACCGCCTTAGACGTTGACCAGGCGGGCACGGATAACTCGACCCCGGTAACCCTGGCGGGGACCCCGGATTACATCACGTTAGCCGGGCAGGTTTTAACCAGGGCGGCGATTGATCTAACCACAGACGTAACCGGTGATTTGCCAGTAGCGGACGGTGGGACCGGGTCAAGCACGGCATCGGCGGCCCGAACGGCCCTCGGAGTTGCTATCGGCTCCGATGTTATGGCTTACGATGGAAGCCTCAACACGATTGCCCCAATCACGCCAACCGCAGACAACTTTATT
>Ga0055584_100005020_pt1 | contig 12965 bp, 14 predicted proteins | sample OSDHelmetaG_FD_58716 | JGI IMG/M metagenome (GOLD analysis project Ga0055584, IMG submission 58716) | Pelagic marine sediment microbial communities from the LTER site Helgoland, North Sea, for post-phytoplankton bloom and carbon turnover... | ecosystem: Environmental > Aquatic > Marine >... | reverse complement strand
GTCGCGCAAGTCGACGGCAGTGTGAAATTTTCCTGGCAGGACGATTTAATTCCACTGGCCAACGGAAGCTATCGCATGGTGGGTGAGATTCAGGCCTTTGGGCAGCTACTGCAAATCACCGAAGCCAATATCGGATTTCCCGGGGTTCCAGCTGACAATCCGCACCTCAACATCCGTGCTGAACGCCAGATCTACGGAAATTCGGAAATCCGCCGGGCGGGTGTTTTTGTCACCGGCACCCTGCGGCGCCCGATCGTGGAGCCTTACACCGACCCGATGACGAACCGTGAACGGGCCCAGACCCTGCTGATTACCGGCAGTGATTTCAACATGGAAACCGGTGTCGGCGCAGTCGACATCGGCACCTACATCGCCCCCCGCATATTTGTGAGTTATGGCATCGGTGTTTTCGAAGATGAAAACGTCATCAGTATCCGCTATGACCTTGGCAGGAACTGGGGCGTCAAAGCCACCTCAGGACAACGCCAGACCGGCCTGGATATCAGCTACACCATCGAGCACTGAAATCCTGGGCCAGGCAAGATCAATTGCATCATGACCGTCGGCCTGAGCTGGCTCTGCAGCGGCCAGGGACAAGCATTGGAGCCCGATTGTGAATACAATGGTGGGCCTTTTTTATAAAAAGCGGAGTACTGGCGTGAGCGAACAGGAAAACCACATGTACTGCACCAACAAGTTCATCGAACTGGCGAATGAACTGAAAGAGGAAGGCATCAACGTTACCCTGGTCAATGGTGCATTAATGACGGCATCCGGGATCTACGCCACCTATATTGCAGCGGGTAATGAAGGCGCATTGGAAGCGTCGGGCGTCGACAAGGTCGTTGACCTGTACCGGCGTACCCTGGAGCACCATCAGTCGGCCAAAATGGCCCTGCTGATGAAACAAAAATTCGAGAGTTGATCCCTCCGACCCGTTACGGGACCAGCTGCAGCGCCCGTTGCGCGAATTGCGCATGTCCGTCACCGACCGCTACAGTGAAGAACGCGGGCTTCCGGGGCATGACCGGGAAAAAGTAGAAATGTACCGCATGGGCGGTTGAGGATAAGCAGATGAATCAGATAAAGGTCCGTTATTTTGCAGCTTTTCGCGAAGCAACCGGAATCGAATCAGAACGGGTGAACACCACCGCCGGCTCAGCAGCTGAATTGTTCAGTGAGTGCAAGGGGCGATTCGATTCCCTGCAGGCATACTCTGCTGCGATGGTCGCCATCAATGATGAAATGTCTGACTGGGACGATGCCCTGGAAAACGGCGACGAGGTCCTCTTTTTTCCCCCGGTTGCAGGCGGATGAATACGTTTCAAATCACATCGCTCCCGATCAACCTCGAGGCGTTCCGGAAGCAATTGCTGGACCGGTCCTGTGGCGCATACGTCCAGTTCGACGGCTGGGTCCGCGACCATAACGAAGGGCAGCAGGTACTGCGCCTGGAATACGAAGTTTACGAGCCGATGGCCGTGAAGGAGGGCAATCGGGTGATTGAAGAGGCCATTGCCCGATTCGGCATCAGCAATGCCTTCGGGATTCATCGCAGTGGTTTGATGGAATTATCGGATGTCGCCGTGGTAGTGGGCGTTTCTTCCCCACATCGTGATGCTGCCTTCGAAGCCTGCCGCTACATCATCGACCAGGTGAAGGTGCGCCTTCCCATCTGGAAAAAAGAGTACTACGCCAACGGCACCGCAGAGTGGGTGAATTGCCAACATTGTGCTCATGTTGGTGGGGGTATACAGCGACCTGGGTAATCTTTTTCAACCCTTTCTTATCCCATCTCGGCAATGATGGCTTCAGCTTCGGCTGGGAGGCCGTCCGGATGTACCCACGTGCCTCGCTTGCCGCCTGATTTGTACAGAAGGCGGGTATTGGTGATTTGCAATGCTGGATTGACTGGTTTGGTCAGGTCCCAGATGGTCAGCAGGGCAATGGAGAGGCCTGTCAGCGCTTCCATTTCGACACCGGTTTTCTCGGCGATTTCCGCGACACAGAACAATTCCACTGAATGATCCTCCGGCCTGGGCACGGAATGGATCATGACCCGATTGAGGGAAATCGGGTGGCATAACGGGATCAGGGAAGGTGTTTGCTTTGCGGCCTGAATACCGGCGATTTCGGCCATGGCCAGGGGATCTCCTTTGGGCAATTTACCCTCCATGAGCAGCGCGAAAGCCTCTGCGCCAATGAGAATTTTGCCAGCGGCAACTGCGACCCGCCGAGTAATGTTTTTTTCTGATATATCAGCCATCGACCAGTTTTTTCTGCCTGATTCACTCATCGGTTTGTTCATTCCCTGCTTTGTTTTCGAGCATCCGCCCAGAATACCACCTGTCGATCAGGTTGCGTTCCTCATCAGTCATATTCGTGGCATTGGCCAGAGGCATGGACTGGACGACGACTGTGGCGTTATGCACGCTCCGTGCCAGCATGTTCAAAGCACGTTCGTCATCGAGAACGATACCCGCGGGGGCTGCGGCAAAACCCGGATGAACCGGCCTGGACGAATGGCATATCGTGCAATGTTCCCTTACCAGGCTCATCACTTCAGCCGATGATGGGTGCGTGATTTGGATTTCGGGTTTTACTGGTGCCTGCGGGCGCATGACAACGATGACTGCCAACAACAACAGCAGTGAAACCGGCAATACCAAACGAGAATGTTTTTCCAGGTGCCGGATATTGAACCAATGACGAATCCCCACCCCTGCCAGGGAAATCGCCAGCAGCGCGAGCCAATTCCAGGCATGACCGAAAGTACCTGAATAATGGTTGCTGATCATGATAAACAACACCGGCAGGGTGAAGTAGTTGTTATGTCGGGAGCGCAGCAAGGCGATGCGACCTTTTTGGGGATCGGGAACCCGTTGCTCCTTCACGGCGTCGACCAGATCTCTCTGAGATGGAATGATGACGAACAATACGTTGGCCACCATGATCGTACCGATGGCAGCACCAACATGGATATAGGCCGCACGTCCACTGAGATAAGTACTCAACCACCAGGACAGTAAGGCGAACCAGGTAAAAATCAGAAGTGCCGTCAGCGCCTGGTTTTTGCCCACCGCTGAGCGACACAGCAAATCATAAAAAAACCAGGACAGCAGCAACGATGCGAGACCAATGGCAATGGCCTGAACGCTGGACAGGTTCGCCACGCGGCTGTCCACCATGAACAGGGCTGCGTTCCAGTAATAGATCACACACAGCAGTGCAAAGCCGGTCAGCCAGGTAAAATAAGCCTCCCATTTGAACCAATGCAATGACGGCGGCAGTTGCTCAGGCGCAAGCCTTAATTTTTGCAGGTGATAGAATCCGCCACCGTGGATCGCCCATAAGTCGCCGGCAAGCTCAGTTCTGGCCTGTTCCCGTTCGAGGTGATTTTCCAGCCAGTTGAAATAAAACGAGGCGCCGATCCAGGCTACACCGGTGATGAAGTGCGCCCAGCGCAACAGCAGCCCCAGCCATTCCTGTAGATAGGCCTCCATCAGCGATCCAACACAGCTTGAATAGAGTCCAAATGCGCTTGAATCGATTTTTTATCCAGAAACGAGGACTTGAAGCTGTTGCGGACCAGCTTCACAATTTCATCGGCAGAAAGGTCGGTCGCATCTACCAGGGCCTCGAAATTGTCGTTCATATAGCCACCGAAATAGGCCGGATCATCCGAGTTCACCGTTGCCCTCAGACCGGCAGCCAGCATTTGCCGTATGGGATGCTCTCTCATATCAGGAATCACGGCCAGCCTGAGATTGGACTGCGGGCAGACCGTCAGAGGCAGCTTCAGCTCGGCCAGGCGTTGCACCAGCGCGTCGTCTTCGAGTGAACGGTTACCGTGGTCGATGCGATCGACCTGCAAGCCGTCAACCGCCTCGTAAATATATTCAGGTGGGCCTTCCTCACCGGCGTGGGAAACCCGCTTCAGGCCCATTTGTCCGGCTTTTTCAAAGACTGAAAAAAACTTGCTGGGTGGATGTCCCACTTCCGATGAATCCAGGCCGACACCGGTGATGCGGTCCATGTACGGGCCGGCCTGCTCCAATGTTGCGAACGCGTCTTCCTGGTCGAGATGCCGCAGAAAGCACATTATTACCCGGCTGCTGATCCCCAGTTTCCGCTCACCGTCGCGCAGCGCTGACCAGATACCTTCAAATACTGTTTCGAATGATATGCCCCGCCCGGTGTGTCCCTGAGGATCAAAAAAAATCTCGGTGTGAACCACATTGTCTTGCTGGCAACGCAGCAGATAGGCCCAGGTCAGGTCATAGAAATCCTGTTGCGTTCGCAGCACGGACATTCCCTGGTAGTAGAGGTCCAGAAAATCCTGCAGGCAATTGAAGCGGTACGCATCCCTGATCGCATCGACGCTGTCATACGGGAGCTCAACGCTGTTGCGCTGCGCCAGTGCGAACATCATCTCGGGTTCCAGGCTGCCTTCAATGTGAATGTGCAGCTCGGCCTTGGGAAGATCCCTGATCAGGTGTTTTCTGGGGTCCATATTTGCCTCTGTCATACTTCGTAATTGCTCATCAATTGGGCGGCCAGACTGAGCGCAATGGTAGCCGGCTGCTTTCCGCGAATGCCAGCGAGACCGATTGGGCAGACCACATCATCAAGCCTGGCAGGCTCGATTCCGCGCCGCTCCAGACGATGCACGAACCGGCGGCGTTTGGTGCCGGATCCGATCAGGCCCAGCCACGCATAATCGTCCCGCCGCAGAATTTCGAAACAGATATCCTCATCCATTTGATGACTGTGGGTCATCACGATAAAGGAACTCCTTGCCGGGGCTTCGGCTATCAGGTCCAGCGGCGTATCGGTTCTCACTGATCTGACATGAGCCGGCAGCTCAGCGGGGAAAACCCCTGTTCGGCTGTCGACCCAGGTCACGCTGAAAGGAAGTGGCGACAGCGTCTGAATCACCGCCTGGCCTACGTGTCCGGCACCGAAAAGAACAACGGGCTTGCGCGCCTCCCGGACCAGCTCCAGCCACCAGGTTTCACCGGCAACTTCCAGCTCTTCAATGGTCGCCACCGTTTCATCCCCTGGCCTTTGCATCAGGTCTGAAGCCGCCGCCGATATCTGTTTGAGTGCCGGTCCAACTGATCGCGTTTCAGTCGAAATGACCAATTTGCAGGACACGGGTCTTTCCACAGCATGGGCCAGTACTACCGGGTACCCGGCATCAAAAGCCGGCTGCAGTTCTTCCAGCCAGCCGGGCAAGGATCCGTCGAAAACTTCGTAGAGCAAGGCAACCGCACCCCCGCAACACTGATTCAGAGCCGGTCCGAGACCATAAAGCTGCATCTCCTGGTGCCCAGCTGTTTTGCTTTGCAGCAGATCACGCGCCAATTTGACCGCCTGGAACTCCAGATTTCCACCGCCGACGCTGCCGGTGACCTGGTCTTCGGTCACCATCATCCTGCTGCCTGAATCCCGGGGGGCAGAGCCGCTCACCAGATTAAGCGTCACCAGAACGCCAGGCTGTTCACGGAGCAAGCTCTGAAAATCAACAATCCAGGACAATGTTCCGTACCCGATTTTTCGGCGGAGGAATCAAAGCGACTGGATACACATCAGAATACGTTCCGGAGTTGCCGGTGAATCCAGCTGTGGTAATGACTTGCCCGGCGCCAGGCTGGCAATGGCCTGATTGATGGCGCTGTGCACCGAAATCGCCAGCATTAAAGGCGGTTCACCAACGGCTTTGGAACGATGGATGGTGGGCTCGCGATTTTCTCCGGGTTCCCAGATCCGCACATTGAAGGCATCGGGCACATCGGAGCTGACAGGGATTTTGTACGTCGAGGGCGCGTGGGTTTGCACAGCACCGAAATTATCACGCCACACTTCTTCCGTGGTCAGCCAGCCCGCGCCCTGTACGAATCCGCCCTCAATCTGTCCAAGGTCGATGGCTGGATTCAGCGAACGGCCCGCATCATGCAGGATGTCGACACGGCGGATTCGGTTTTCGCCCGTCAAAGAATCGATTTCGACTTCGGAAACGGCCGCACCGTAAGCAAAATATAGAAAAGGGCGGCCGCGGGCGGTTTCACGATCGTACCAAATTTTCGGTGTGCGATAGAAACCGGTGGCAGACAAGGAAACCCGAGCGAGATAGGCCTCCATGACCAGTTCGGAAAATGATTTGGACAGTTCAGCTATGTGAACCATGCCGTCAACAAAATGGATTTCGTCCTCGGGGACTTCGTATTCCCGGGCCGCAAACGCGGTCAATCGCTTCTTGATTTTCCTTACCGCGTCAAGGGCAGCCATCCCATTCATATCTGAACCTGATGAAGCTGCTGTAGCGGAGGTGTTGGGGACTTTGCCGGTATTGGTGGCTGTTATTTTAACCTGATCCAGGCTCACCTGAAATGCATCTGCCACAACCTGTGCAACCTTGATGAACAGGCCCTGCCCCATTTCAGTGCCACCATGATTGAGGTGGATACTGCCATCCTTGTAAACATGCACCAGGGCGCCGGCCTGGTTAAGGAAAGTCGTGGTAAAGGAAATGCCGAACTTCACCGGCGTGAGCGCGATGCCGCGCCTGATCACCTGACTGCCTGCATTGAACGCAGCGACAGCCCTTCGCCGTTCATGGTAGCTGCATGACTCCACGAGTTCCGGCATCAGATCATGCAGGACGTTGTCCTTCACCTGCATATGGTAGGGCGTAATATCCCTTCCATCATCTCCATAGAGATTGGCCATGCGGACAGCGAAAGGGTCCATGTTCAGGTAAGCCGCAATGGCATCGATAACTCGTTCGATCGCCATCATGCCCTGCGGGCCGCCAAAACCGCGAAAGGCGGTATTGGATACCGTGTTGGTGCGGCAGCGATAAGACCGGATCCGGGCATTTGGCAGGTAATAGGCATTGTCGGAGTGGAACATCGCCCGGTCACAAATCGGTGCGGACAGGTCGGCCGACATGCCGCACAGAGCAGCCAACTCCAGGTCCAGGCCCTCGATCCTGCCTTCACTATCGAAACCGACTTCGTAGCGTATGCGAAAATCATGGCGTTTCCCGGTGCTGATCATGTCGTCGTCCCGGTCCAGCCGGATTTTGGCCGGGCGCCCGGTCCGCCGGGCCAGCAGTGCAGCGATCATGGCCCACTGAGCCGCCTGGGTCTCCTTGCCGCCAAAAGCACCGCCCATGCGTCGCACTTCCACAGTCACCGCATTGTCCGGACGGTCCAGGGCCTGGGCCACGAGGTGTTGTAGCTCTGATGGATGCTGAGTGGACGAATAAATCAGCATGTCCCCTTTTTCCTGCGGGATCGCCATCGCCGCCTGACCCTCCAGGTAGAAATGATCCTGGCTGCCGGTTCTCAATTCTCCACTCAGCTGAAAAGCTGAATTTTCGATGGCTTCATTCGGATCACCACGCTTCATTTCGTGCGGCTCGGCCACCCAGGATTGCTGTTCCATCGCCTCGTCAATTTCGAGGACGGGTGGTAATTCTCCTATTTCCAGTTCTGCCAGCCGAACTGCACGGCGTGCTATATCGCGGTTCTCCGCAGCCACTGCAAACAGGGGTTGACCATGAAAGTGGATCGCGCCACTGCACAGGATCTCTTCATCCATGTTATGCATCGGGCTAATGTCGTTTCTGCCTGGAATATCCTTCGACGTTATCACGGCGACCACGCCGGGACAGGCCTCCACACGAGACAGATCCATGCTGCTGATAATGCCCTTGGCGCAGGAACTGGCGCCAAAATAGACGTGCAGCGTGCCGGCAGGCTCGAGAATATCATCCACGTAGACTGCCTCGCCTGTGACATGCCCGATTGCGCTGTCGTGCACCACTGGTGAATGGATCACGGATCCTTGCTTCACCTTGCTCATCCGGTCCTTCACGCCAAATCCCTTACCGCCAGTTGCACCGGCTCATCGCAAGTCGTTTCCAGAAAGAAGCGCCGGAGCAGGTTCTGTGCGGCCAGCATTCGATATCCGCTACTCGCCCTCCAGTCAGTCAGGGGTTCAAAATCTTCCGACAGGGCCTGCTTGGCCCGTTCAATATTTTCGCTGTTCCAGACCTGGCCCAGCAAGGCGTTTTCCACACCGCTTGCCCGGGCCGGCACACCCGCCATACCCCCATAGCAAATTCGGATCTCAACCACTTCGCCGTCATTAAGCACCAGGGAAAAAGCGGCGCACACAGAAGATATATCCTGGTCGAATCGCTTGGATAATTTATAGACGCGGAACAACTGCCCCGCGCAAGGCAAGGGCAGCAAAATCTTTTCGACAAATTCACCCGGCTGCAAATCCTGCTTGCCGTAGCCGATAAAAAACTCCTCCAGATCCAGCTCACGCTTCCCGGCGGCACTACGCAGAACCAGCCGCGCCTGCAGTGCAACCAAAGGTGGCGGCATGTCCCCAATGGGCGAGCCATTGGCTATGTTTCCTCCGATGGTTCCGGCATTGCGCACCTGAATCGCACCCAGGCGGGCCAACAAGGGCCTGAGGTCCGGATAGTGGAGGCATAGCGAATCCATCACATCCGAGTAACTGAGCGACGCACCGATCTCCAGTCGATTATGCTCCTCGTCGACCCTGATTTCCTGCAGCTCCAATACGTTGCAGGTATGGATCAGGACATCCATCTGTTTTTGCTGCTTGTTTATCCACAAACCCACATCAGTGGCGCCCGCCACCATGACTGCTTCGGGGTATTGAGCCAGTAATCTGGATAATTCAATGGCGGACCGCGGTGCAAAGAACTGCCGCCCTTCAAATTCGACATGGGCCCCCGTGACAGGCTGAATCTCCTGCAACGCATGGATAATCCGTTCCTGGCTTTCGATGAATTGGTCATCGGCCGGCCTCTCCAGCACCTTTCTGGCGGCCGCCACAATAGACGCATATCCCGTACAGCGGCACAGGTTGCCGGCCAGGCCTTCGTCGATTTCCACCCGTCCCGGCACCTGGGTGCGGCCTGTGTCGTGATACATGGCGAACAGGCTCATAACGAAGCCTGGTGTGCAGAAGCCGCATTGTGACCCGTGGTGGTCCACCAGGGCCTGCTGAACCGGGTGTAGCCCTTTCCCGGCCAGGTCTTCGACGGTAAGCAATTGCTTACCATCCAGCGTGGCCAGCAAGAGGATACATGCATTGAATGCGCGGTAACGGAGTGAGCCGTCATGCAACTCCCCGATGACCACCGTACAGGCGCCGCAATCACCCTCGGCGCAGCCTTCCTTGCTTCCTCTGCGCCGCGCTTGGGTACGCAGCCATTCCAGCACAGTCAGCTGCGGATCAAAGCCGGAAAGCTCGATAAGCTGTTCACACAGAAAAAAGCGGATCCCTTCTGACATCAGCTGCCGCGGTAAGTACTGTACGAAAAAGGTGAGATCAGCAGGGGAACATGGTAGTGCTGGCTGGCATCGGAAACTCCGAAACGGATCACGACCCGATCTAGAAATAGCGGCTCCGGCTGCGACAATCCCGTGGCGGCAAAATAATCTCCGGCGTGAAATACCAGTTCGTATTCGCCAACCTGGAAATCAGATTCGGACAATAGCGGCTCCCCGCAACGGCCATCCTCATTGGTCACTGCATTGCCCAGATGGCGCCGGTCGGAATCGACACGGAATAGTTCAATCAACACACCGGCGGCAGGTCGCCCGCTGGCTGTATCCAGTACATGAGTAGTCAGAAATCCCATCGCTCACCCGGAATCTGTATAGCCCGCATATTGCACCAGTCGGCCTTGGGCATCAAATAATTGACTGATTTAGAATGGTTTTATGTCTGTATTTATTCATATTTTGCAATGATACTTTGGCCCCGGCCCAAGTCCAACTGGTGCAATATGCGGGCTGGCGGTCTACTATTCTGCAGGCACCGACTGACGTAAAGTATGGTTCATGCTTCCTTTTGAACCCTGACTGAGAGTATAGCAATTCCATGAGCACAAACTATCCCAGGGACCTGGTTGGTTATGGTGCGAAGCCGCCTGATCCGAAATGGCCAGGCGGAGCGCGGCTGGCCATGCAGCTGGTCCTGAATTACGAGGAAGGTGGTGAGAATTGTGTGCTGCACGGCGATACTGCATCGGAGTCATTTCTTTCCGAGATCGTTGGCGCCGAGGCGCGCGAAGGGGTGCGCCACATGAGCATGGAGTCCATTTACGAATATGGCAGCCGGGCCGGTGTGTGGCGACTGGAGCGTCTTTTCCGTCAGTACGAAGTGCCGGTGACCGTGTTCGCAGTGGGCATGGCGGTGGAACGGAATCCCGAACCCGTGCTGGCGCTGCACCGCGCCGGACATGAAATATGCAGTCACGGATACCGCTGGATCGATTACCAGCACATAGATGAAGCGATTGAAAGAAAACACATGCAGCAGGCAATCCATGCCATCGAACAAACAATTGGAGAACGACCGCTGGGTTGGTACACGGGCCGCAGCAGCCCCAATACACGCCGCCTGGTGGTGGAGGAAGGCGGTTTCCTCTACGACGCGGATGACTACAATGACGACCTTCCGCATTGGGACAGGCGCTACGGGCGCCCTCACCTGGTCATTCCGTACACGCTCGATGCCAACGACATGCGCTTCACCACCAGCCAGGGCTTCAACAGCGGCGATCAGTTCTACCAGTACTTAAAGGACAGTTTCGACGTCCTCTATGTCGAAGGAGAAACTTCACCAAAAATGATGTCGGTCGGGCTACATTGCCGTCTGGCCGGCCGGCCGGGGCGTATTGCAGCGCTGGAACGCTTCCTGCGCTACGCCCGCGCTTTCGAAAAAGTGTGGTGGTGCCGCCGCGTCGACATTGCCCGCCACTGGCATGATCATCATCCCTGCATGGATTGACCGGGCATGCAAATTAACGGCATGAACAAAGAAGATTTCATGGCCATGTTCGGTGATGTCTATGAACACTCGCCGTGGATTGCCGCGAAGGTCTGGGAATCGGGCCTGGACGCTCACCATGACTCGGCTGAACCGCTTGCACTTGCCTTCGCTGACGTAATCCACAATGCCGGCCGGGAGCAGAAGCTGGCCCTGATCCAGGCCCATCCGGAACTTGCCGTGGGTGTCGCCAGTGAGCATGAGCTAAGCGCTGCCTCGCGCATTGAGCAGCGAGGCGCCGGGCTTGACCAGTGCAGCCCGGAAGAATTCGCGGAATTCCGCCGCCTGAATGATGCTTACCGGAGCCGTTTTGGATTTCCATTCATCGTGGCCGTGAAAGGGATGGACCGCCAGGGAATTCTGACAGCATTGAGAAAGCGCCTGTCCTACAATGAAGAACAGGAGTTCGAGATGGCGACAGAGCAGGTCATTCGTATCGGGTCATTCCGTATCGAAGGCAAATTTGAGCCGCACGGATAGCAGATGTCTGACAGACCAGATTTTATCGACCGGTATATTGACCTTGCACAACCACGGCTGGGCGCCAGGGTCGTCGAAGCATCGGATGATTTCTTCGCGCCCAAAGAGCGCCTGATCAATCCGGAGGCACCTGTATTTATCGCCGACAAGTACGACGAAAACGGCAAATGGATGGACGGATGGGAGAGCCGCCGCAAGCGTGACGAAGGACATGACTACTGCATCATTCGCCTTTGCCCCGGCACCATTCATGGTCTCGACATCGACACCCGATTCTTCACCGGCAACTTTCCACCAGCGGCTTCGCTGGAAGTCTGTAACTGCGAGGATGGTCCCGGCGAAGGGACTCAGTGGCAGGAGCTGCTGCCCGAGACAACACTAAAAGGCGACTCGCAGCACTTTTTTGAATTGGACAAGCCCGGCGTGTGGACTCACCTGCGCCTGAACATATACCCGGACGGCGGCATTGCCCGTTTGCGCGTATACGGTGTGGCGCATTACGACTGGAGCCGGGATGCTCCGGGCGAGTGGGTGGACCTGGCGGCGATGGCCCGGGGCGGAAGAGCACTGGCTTGCAACGACATGCACTACGGCCACATGTCCAACCTGATCGCACCCGGCCGCGGCGTCAACATGGGTGATGGCTGGGAGACACGCCGGCGGCGGGAGCCTGGAAATGACTGGCTTATCCTGCAATTGGCCCAACCCGGCCGCATCCGCCGGGTGGAAGTGGATACAGCCTGGTTCAAGGGAAATTACCCGGCGCGCTGCTCTTTGCACGGCGCCATGCTGGGGCCGGAGTGCGGAGAAGAAATTTCCGCCACTGCTTCGTACTGGCATGAATTGTTACCCCAGGTGCCGCTCGGCCCGGATAGCCTGCATGCCTTTGAGCAGCAATTGATTGATTCGACAGCCTTCAGCCATGTGCGTTTCGACATCTATCCCGACGGCGGAGTCAGTCGACTCAGGCTGTTCGGTGAGAGGATTTGATCAAATGGTGATCGCATGAAAACCTATCGGCTGAACCTGAAACCCCTGACCAGTGAAGCATTTGCTCCCTTTGGTGACGTGATCCAGAAACAGGGTCACTACCCGGAGGAAATCAACTATGGCCAAACCCGTAAATACGCCAGGCTGGCAGGCATTGACGCGACAGATGAAGGAGGAGAGGCTGCGGTCCATATTTACCGCAGCCGGCCGGTTAGCCTGCCATTCAGAATTGAGCTGATGGAAAACCACCCCCTGGGCAGTCAGGCCTTCATGCCGCTGCATAAGCACCCCTTCCTTGTGGTGGTGGCGCCGGCCGCTGACCGGCTTGAATTCAAGTCCATTCAGGGCTTTTTCACGAATGGTGAGCAGGGCGTGAACATCCATAAGGGTGTCTGGCACCACTACCAGCTCTCACTGGACGAAATCTCAGACTACCTGGTCATCGACCGCAGCGGCCCGGGTAACAATCGGGTTGAGCAGCACCTGGAGAAGGCTCTGTTCATTGAGGAATTGTAGGAGGCCGCCATGCGAGCGACATTCTGAGCTCTGGAACCAGAAGGGAACCGGTGCCGGTTCCCTTCTGTTCGCCCGCATGGCGGCCTCCTACA
>Ga0055584_100005018_pt1 | contig 12966 bp, 9 predicted proteins | sample OSDHelmetaG_FD_58716 | JGI IMG/M metagenome (GOLD analysis project Ga0055584, IMG submission 58716) | Pelagic marine sediment microbial communities from the LTER site Helgoland, North Sea, for post-phytoplankton bloom and carbon turnover... | ecosystem: Environmental > Aquatic > Marine >... | reverse complement strand
TGAAATCCGCCATGCGCGGTTCAAGAAACGCGATCAGTGCGGCGTAACCAAGGTCCGACCCAGGCCCCAACACAACCGCGGCCATGACGTCGTCCTCCGTATGCTGGGACCGCACAGGAAACACCGCACATTCGATCACATCGGGATGGGAGTTGATCTCATTTTCCACCTCAACCGACGAGATGTTCTCCCCACGGCGGCGGATGGCGTCTTTCTTGCGGTCAACGAAATAGAAATAGCCTTCTTCATCGCGGTACATCGCATCGCCTGTGTGGAGCCAGAGGTTGCGCCATGCCTGTGCCGTCCAGTCGGGGTGTCCCCAGTATCCGGCCATGACCAGCCCCGGCAGGCACGGACGCACCACCAGTTTGCCAACAGTCCCGTCGGGCACCTCTTCATCGTCGTCATCGACGATACGGGCCTCAAACAGGCCCTCTTTCACCTTGCCGCAACGCCGCCAGTCAGGTTCGTCGAACGCCGCGATCATCGGAGAATTGGCCTCGGTTGAGCCATAGGTCGTTACAACCCGAACGCCGAAACGTTCGCCAAACGCCTTGACCTCCGGGAACAGCGGCACGATCAGCATGCGGTCGATACGGCTGGCGCGCTCTTCTTCACCAGGGGGCTGGGCGCGCAGAAAGTTCGCCATGGCGCCAAGAAGAAAACTGGCGGTGGCCCGATAACGCACCGCGTCCTGCCAGAACGTGGATACGCTGAACCTGCGTGTGATCACGGCAGCGGCGCCGCAGATCATCGCCGCGTACACCACCGCCCACTGCCCACCGATGTGAAACAGCGGCAGCGGTGCAAAGTAGACGTCGTTCTCATCGAGCTGCATACGATCATGCCCGTTGTGGGCATACACATAGGCATGTGCATGCGTGATCATCGCGCCTTTTGAGGGGCCGGTCGTGCCGGACGTGTACATCACCGCGATCAGATCGCTCGGTGCGGGTGGTTCCGGCAGGGCCGCATCCGCGCATGCAAGCGCATCGAAGCGGCTGTTGGTGAGTCCCTCGGGCAGGTCTGCGTTGACGTCACCGTCACCAGCGTCGTGCACCACTACATGCTCAAGGGACGGGCAGCGTGCCGCGGCTTCTGCTACGGCTGCTAGAAACGCGCCATCGGCGATAATCACCCGCGCCCGGGAATCGGAAATGATGTGCTCGAGGATTCCGCCGCGATAGGCCGTGTTGACAGGAACCTGAACCGCCCCGATCCGTGCCAGGGCGGCCCAGAGGACAACAAAGTTCGTGACGTTGGGCAGCATCACGAGAACGGTTTCACCCGGGGCAATGCCCAGGCTCACGAGGCCTTGGGCCAGGGTTAATGCACGTTCACTAAATTCCCTGTAGGTGAGTTCCCCCTCTTCCCCCACCAGGAACGGCCGGTCACCCAGACGGCTGGACCGTTCGGCCAGCACCTGTGTGACCGTATGGCGTTCGCGGGGATCAAGGAACATGGCGGCCAGGCCGTCAGTAGCCTTTGAACGTTGGCTCGCGCCGCTCATGGAAGGCATGCACACCCTCAATGTGGTCCTTCATAATCGAGGCGACCACCAGACACTCGGTCTCGAAGTTCAGCATGGTTTCCAAAGAGGCTTCCTGACCACGGTCGAGCATGGTCTTGTGGAGTTGTACCGACATGGGCGACATCGCACAGATCTTCGCCGCCATCTGTTCGGCTTCGGCGCGCAACTGATCGTCCGGCACCACGCGGTTGACGAGGCCGATCTTCAAAGCTTCCTGCGCATCGATGATTTCACCCATGAAGGCCAACTCGCGGGCCTTGCCCAGCCCCACCTTGCGCGGAAGCAGCCAGGTTCCGCCATTGGTGATGGTCGCCCCGACCTTTGCTTCGGGAAAGCCCATGCGGGTCGATTCACCGGCCACAACCAGGTCGCAGGCCAGCGTCACCTCACACCCGCCGCCCACGGCAAACCCGTGCACCGCGGCTATCACGGGAAAGCGCGCCTTGCGGATCAGACGGGTTGTTTCCTGAAGCGCCTTCTGACCTTCGTGAAGGTCGGCGACGGTGTAGTCACCGGTCTTCATGTCCTCAATGTGCTCAAGCATCTGGCCGATGTCGTGCCCGGCCTGAAAGGCTTTGCCTTCGCCGGCAATGATGAGGCAGCGCAGCGACCGGTCGGTGCTCACTTCACCCAGAATACGGCCGAACTCACGCCAGCCCTCGCTGCGCATGGCATTCAGTTTGTTGGGCCGGTCGAAGATGATCCACGCAACGTGATCTTCCTTCTTAACGATGAACTTGTTCTCCAAAAGACTCTCCCGATGGTTGGATGGAACCGGCACCTTGAAGGTCACGGCCGCGAATCAGATATGAATTTATTATTCACAAATGATCATTCCGATCAAGCAGAACCGAAAAGCGCTACAATGCAGCGTCCGTTCCCAGGATGGCGGTCACCTGGGTGGACATCATGCCGCCCACGCCATGTGCCAGAGCTGTTGCGAGGCCGGGCTGCTGGCGGGCGCCCGCCTCACCACGCAACTGCCGCACCGCCTCGATCAGAAGATAGATGCCGTACATGCCCGGATGCGTGCACGACAGCCCTCCTCCATTGGTGTTCACCGGGCAGGCCCCGCCGGGTGCGATCCGGCCTCCTGACACAAAGGGCCCGCCTTCCCCCTTGGCGCAGAATCCGAGGTCCTCAAGAAACATGATCACGTTGATCGTGAACCCGTCGTAAAGCTCCAGCAGATCGATCTCGTCGCGCTCCATGCGGGCCATGGCCAGCGCACGTGCACCCGACTCGCCCGCCAGCGTGGTCGTCAGATCCGGCATCTGCGACATCTGCCGATGTTCGTGGGCCAATCCGACGCCAAGAACATGGACCGGTGGCTTTCTCATATCCACCGCACGCTCGCGCCGGACCAGCACAAGCGCGCCGCCCCCGTCGGTCACCAGGCAGCAGTCCAGCAGGGTCAGCGGGTCGGAAATCATGCGCGAGCCCAACACCTCTTCCACACTGAGCGGTTCCCGGCAGAACGCTTCCGGATTGAGCGCCGCCCAGGACCGGGCCGAGACGGCCACTTCGGCCAGCTGCTCGCTGGTCGTGCCGAACTCATGCATGTGGCGCGCCGCCATCATGGCGTAACCAGAGATGGGGTAACGGGGGCCATATATGGTCTCGAACGGCAAGGGTTCGTTGTTCATCTGCAGCTTTCCCAGTGCGGTACGCTGGTTGCTGCCGTAGGCGACCAGCGCCACATCACAGATCCCATTGGCGAGCGCCATGGCGGCCGTGAGCAGATGCGCTTCAAACGAAGAACCGCCGGTCATGTTGGAATCGGAATAGCGCGGGCGAATGCCCAGATACTCGGCAGCGCTCGCCGTGGGCATGAAGTGCGCCGTCGTGCTGACGAAAAGTCCGTCAACGTCCGACGGTTTCAGCCCCGCATCCTGCAATGCCAGTAACACCGAATCCGAGAGGATCTCCATGGCGCTGCGGCCCGGCGACTCTCCCAGGCCCGCAAGGCCCACGCCGACGATCGAGACGTCACCCCGCATGATCGGCCTCCCCTGGGGAATTCAGAGGGTCGAAGACAATGGCAGGCTCCCCATCGATCTCCGAGATTCGCGCCTGCACACGCTGCCCGATCGTTACGTCGTCGGGCGAAGTCGCCTCGACCCGGCTTAACATCCGGAAACCGTCATCCACGTCGATCAGCGCGACGTTGTAGTCGCCGCCCTTTTCGGGCCGCCGGCGTATCACGGTCGTTGCATAGACCGTTCCGGCGCCACGACAGGGCACCCATTCCAAATCACGTTCGCCCGTGCCGGGTTCTGCGACTCTGGGATAAAACACCACCCGCCCGCTTGTTCGCGCGCGCTGAACGAGGAACCGGCCCTGACGGAGAAACTCCCGAAACTGCTCCTCAGGCCCGCGAGCCGCATCCGCCTCTTCCCGCTCCGCCATTCCGCCCTCCTGAACTGTTGGGCAAAAGATAACGTGAATATTTTATCCAAATCAAGGAAAGGGCGCGATTGGATGACGGACAAACATACCCCGTGCCGCAGGGGTCCATACGTGCGGGGATGCGCACCAGATCCGGAAACTCTTCGTGAAAACACAACACGTTGACGATCAAACGCATACGCTGACCGGCAAGCCGGATGCGTCAAGCTATCTAGCCGTCGAGGCAGGCGCGTCTAAAGAGAGGTGGCGATCACAATGATAATGATCACCACAGCCAGGACCACCAGCCATCCCTGCCACGTGTTGGGAGAATAGCCGATGCCGTGCCGTTTCTTGCGAAACCACGCCTTGTCATCAGGGTTCGTGTTATCTTCCATGGCTTCAAGAGTAGGGCAAAGCCTGTGGAGCCCACAAGCGATCATTCCGGCGTCACCATCGAACCCGTCGCGGTAGCAGATGCGGCTGCCCTGGCACACCTCACCTTTCCAGCGCGGCGGCACATCCTAGAGGAACCGGGCGAACGTAATCTGGTGCTGTTCGCGGCGCGGGCGGACCGGGAGGTCGTGGGGCTGGTCTTCTTCTGGATTGCCGATCACGGCGAAGCCGAGCTGATCTCCCTCTATGTCGATGCGTTTTACCGCTCCGGCGACCTGCCTCTGTGCCTGCTGCGCGCGGGCGAACAAGCCTGCCGCGACCGCGGCGCACACATGTTGAGTCACCTGATGACAATCTGGGAAGACGACGAAACTCTCGCCCGGCTTCTTGTCAGTGAGGGCTGGCTGCGCCCGCGGCTTCGCCAGATGGTCTGCAACGTCACGGTTGAAAGCGCGCTGACCGTCCCCTGGCTGATGGATGCCCGCGTGCCCGACGGCTACAGGATCATCGACTGGTCCGAAGTCACACCTGAGATGCGCGATGAACTGCAAGGCCGGCGCGATGAAAACAGGACATTCTGGCCCAAGGAACTCGACCCCTTTGAAAATGAGGCCGGCACCTATCCGCTGACCAGCGTCGCGCTGGTTTCCGACGATCGGGTACGGGGATGGCTGTTGTGCCATGCCCTGGGTGAGGATGCGGTGCGGTGGACGATCTCCTGGGTCGACGAATCGATCCAGTCCGCCGCGCGGATCGTGCCGCTCTGGCGTGCCGGCGTGTTACGTCAGGCCGAACGCACCGACCGACCGAGATTCCTGTGGACCGTGCCCGCGGAGTTGCCGCGGATGTGCCGCTTCGTCAGCCGCAGGATGCGGCCCTGGCTGACCCGCCTGGGTTATGCCGTCACAATGATCAAACGTTTCGACGACGAAACCGGCGCCTGAACAACGGCCGGTTCCGTCAGTCAAAACCTCAGGATGCGAGCCGCTCCGCGGTCACCGAACCGATGCCGCCCAGGGCGGGATCGTCGTTCAGCAGGCCAAGGTCGAAGAACTCCTGAATGCGATCATAGACCAGGAAAACATCGCCTCCGGCCTTGACGGTCTGGTTGGCGATCTGCGAGGCCGTCATGGTGCCTTGTGCGATCATCTGACCCATCATCGACGACCACGGTGAGCCGTTGATCTTGAAGGTATGCGGGCCCGTCTCAAGCTCAAAGCCGTCGTGGGTCTCGCGGTAGGTAAGATCGCTACGGAACGCGACGACGTCCGGGCCCGCCACGGAATCGGGCATGTGACGTTCGATCATGCCTTCGATACCCGCGCGATACTCTTCAGCCGTCTCGAACCGGACTTCTTCATAAACGCGGTAACCCAGCGGCCAGACCTCCCCCGAACGGGTCGGCGCGACCAGCTTGACGGTGCGATCCATCATGTTGAGCAGGAAGCCCGACACACAGGCGATCGTGCCATGCTCGTTGGCAAAGGTGGGCAGCTTGTCGGCCTTTCCAATGGACTCCATCTTCAAGCGGCGCTCGCGCGCGCGCCCCGCAGAGGCCTTGCCGGTGAGCGCCTCATTGTGCTGCTGCACCAGTTCGACGCCCAGCAACTCTTCCGCGGTAAAGGTCTCGTGGACCTGTTTCAGCGAGCGGAAGTTGACGATCGAGAATCGGTTCGTGACCGTGCGGTAGCGATCAAAGAGGCCCATCACCTGACGTGTAAGATCCACATCCTTCAACGGCGCTGCGGTAGTCGTCTGCGGCAGGGCGCCGGTGACGTGATAGTGGTCCTCGATGAACTTCGGATAATCGGGGTTGTCGGCCGGATCGGTCGCCCAGTAGCAGAACCCGGTCTGTGCGGCCGCACCGAAGAGGTCGACATTGGCCTCGAGAATGCCACGCCAGAGCGCGGCCGTTTCGGGCGTATAGGGTGCCCAGCCCTTGAACCGGTCGGCAGAGATACCGCAGAACCAGCAACCGACCGAACAACCCTGGGAGAGCTCATAGGCCACGATGGGATGGGTAATGGCATGGGCCGATGCGCCAAGCTCGGTATCGCAACGCGCAATCTGGCGTTCGCGCCACGCGTCGAAGGTCGGATTCACGTCCGGGCAACGCCCGACCTCGCGGATCAGATCGCGATGTCCGCGCATGCCGTCCAGCCAGTCATCCCAGATATCGGTCAGCGGCCAACGCGCAGCTTCTTCGGTACGCCGGTACCTCAGATAGTCGGTGCTGAAAAGCGGCCGGGCTTCGGCCGGATCGATCTCGATGCCGTACGCCTCGGCCACGACTTTGGGATTGTCGTTATGCTCGCCCAGCGCCTTGCGGAAATCGGCATCACCCACGAGCCTTTCCATAAAGCGTTTGATCTGCGCGACCGTCCGAAGCTCTTCTTCGGAGCGTGAGGCAAACATTTCATTATAGTGGCGTGTCGCTTCTGTAACGATTTTCATCGTGGCGCCATCCTCATCAAGTGTTGGCATGCAGCATCACCAGCAAACATCCCCTTGGAATGCTCACAGTATTCACCAGCCCGGCCGTAACAGGCAACCGGGGCATCTGAACAAGTCAGATCAGGCCCGTCACCTGCTTATCAGGTGACGGCCTGAGCGGCTGATCAGGTCAGGACGATAACGGCGACGGCTTCGGCAGCGACATCCGCGGTCGTTTCGGCCGTGGTCGCTTCGGTCGTCACGGTCGCGGCGGTCTGCACCTGCACGGCCTGGGTGACGCTTGAGACACTGTGGTGCCCCTTGCCGCCGGCGATCTGGTCGAGCTGCTCATCGCTCAACTCAGACGAGGCCTGACTGCGGATGTAGTCACGTGCTTCATCAACGGTGATGTCGTAACCATTCTCCTTGGCGACTTCGACCACCGAACCGATACCGCTCGCGGCACCGGTGACTTCGTTGCGAAGTTCGTCGTTGCTCTTCAGATCGGCAACAAAGCGTTCAACATCTGCTTGGCTCATCTTAAATCTCCCTAACGACTGTATCAGTTCGTACAAGCCCCTTATTCGTGTAACTATGCGCCGATGGCGCTTCGGGTTCAAATGGTTTGGCTAGTCCTAAGAAAAGCAGGTGGGACAAGCCCATATCCAGCAGGGAAATGTTGCCGGCATGGGCAACTCGGGTGACGAACGGTGATGTGGTGCTAAGAGCGGATCGTAAACTCGCAGCGGCGTTGTGCATTCTTCTATGGTCTTCGGTTCCCGCAACCGCGCAGACGCTCGAGGAAGCGCTGGCGCTGGCCTATGACTACAATCCGGATCTGAGAGCCGCCCGCGAATCCCTGAAAGGAACCGACGAGCAGCTCGCCCAGGCCATGGCCTATTGGTGGCGCCCCACGTTCGATGTGATTCTGACCGACGAGTACCAACATATCGACCAGAGTACGCGTCAGCAGTTCGTCAACAACGGGGTCGGCGTGCAGGACTTCAGGGAGGAAGCACACACGCAGAGTATCGAACTTGAGAGCGAGTTGTTTCTCTATACCGGTGGCCAGACCCAGGCCGCCATTGAGAACGCGCGCGCCACGATCGAGGCACAAGAGGCTGTTCTGGCGGTCACCGAAATGACAACGTTGCAGGACGTATCGTCCTCATATGCCGATGTTGTCCTGGATATCGTGACCCTGGAACTCAGCAACCAATACCTCGGCGAACTGGGCGAACTACACGCCATGGTGACCGACATGCTGTCGAGCCAGAGAGCCACCGTGGGTGATCTTGCCCAGGTGGAGCTTTCGATTGCTGAGGAAGAGGACACCCGCCTGAGCACCGAGAGCGACCTGCAGACGGCGCGCAACGACTTCCGGGCCCTCACCGGCATCTTGCCGACGGCCCTGCAACGCTGGCCGGCACTGCCCGCGGTGCCGGATAATCTGCAGGAAGCGCTCGACATTGCCATGACACGCAACCCCTCCATCGCCGCTGCCCAGGCCGAGGTCACCGCCAACGAAGCCGCTGTCCGACAGGAAGAAGGCACGTTGCTGCCGATCATCAGCGTGACAGCCGACTATACGGTCGAGTTCGACAAGGAACGATTCTCCCACAGTCAGGAACGGCTGGAACATGATCGTGAGAACACCGCCACAATCATGCTTCAGCTCACCTTTCCCTTGTACGATGGCGGCACCAGTTATTCGCTGGTGCGTGAGGCCAAACGGGTGGTGTCCCAGTCGCGGGCAAACCTGCAAAAGGCCGTGGCCACAGTCGAGAGTGATTTGACGACGGCATGGCAGACGCTCGGCCTCGCCGAGCGCCGCATCGATGCCGGCATGGAACGCTGGCTGGCCGCCTCGGAGGCGCTGGCAGCGGAGCTTCGTCTGTTCAGCCAGGGGGACGCGACCATCCGCGACGTCATTGACTCCCATGAGGATCTTTCCAGTGCGGAGCTGGCGGTGGAACAGGCGCAACACGACGCGTTCAACGCGCATGTCGACCTTCTGGTCGCCATGGGTCTCTATGACGCGCGTTATCTGGAACTGCCCGTGACGTATTACGATCCACAGGCCTATCTGCGCGAGATTACCGACCTGCTGCTCGGAATTGGACTGGAGTAAGTCATGGCCGGGATCAGTCTTATCAGCATGCCGCTTGCTTCGGTGGAAAGACCCTCGATGGCACTGGGGCTGCTCACGGCGCACCTGCAGCGCGCCGGCCATGACGTCGACGCACACCACGCCAGCCTCTGGTATCTCGACTATGTCGGGCTTGAAGACTATCGGCTCATGGATCGCTCGCGGCCCGACGATGCCCTGGTCGACTGGATCTTTGCCGGCTGTGTGTTTCCCGATGCGGAGGAGCGGGCGGACTCCTATCTCGACCTTTTCGAACGGCGCAATCCGCGTCTTGCGGCAAGTCTGCGGCCGGGATGGCAAAAACGGATGACGACCCATCGCAGGCTTGCGGCCGGTTTCGTGGACTGGACCGTCGACCGGATACTCGCCGATAAGCCCGGCATCGTGGGTTGCACCTCCACGTTTCAGCAGCACATGGCCTCGCTGGCGCTTCTGAAACGCATCCGCGAGCGCGCGCCCGAGGTTGTGACCATGATGGGTGGCGGCAACTGTGAATCCATCATGGGCCGCACCACACATCGCCTGTTCGACTGGGTCGATTTTGTCTGTTCGGGAGAGGCCGATGATCTGATCGGCGATCTGATGACCGCGGCGTTGCGCCATGGGCGTGACATTCCTGAAGGCGAGCTTCCCTTTGGCGTCTTCGCGCCGGCGCACCGCACGCAGGGCTACCCGTCGATTACGGCCGGTGACGGGGTTCCCCGTGCCAGCGTACAGGCGATGGACACCATGCCCTCTCCTGTCTTCGACGCCTATTTCCACGAACTTGAGGACAGCGTTTTGCGCGACTACATCCGGCCGGGCCTGCCGGTGGAGACTTCGCGCGGCTGCTGGTGGGGACAGGTCAGCCACTGCACCTTCTGCGGCCTCAATGGCGGCAACATGAACTTCCGCTCCAAGCGGCCCGATGATGTCGTCGAAGAGTTTCAGCAGCTCTCCCAGCGGCACGGTGTGTTTTCGATCGAGGCCGTCGACAACATTCTGGACATGAACTATCTGGAAAGTGTGTTGCCCCGGCTGGCCGAACATGCGCCGCCCTACAACCTGTTCTTCGAGATCAAATCGAACCTAAAGCGCCATCAGGTCAAAGGCCTGGCCGATGCCGGTGTGCGCTGGGTGCAGCCTGGTGTCGAAAGCCTCGACAGTTCCGTTCTGGCGCTCATGGGCAAGGGTGCCAAGGCGTGGACGAACATTCAACTTCTGCGCTGGTGCCGCCAGTACGGCGTGCGTCTCAGTTGGAACCTGATCTCCGACTTTCCTGGTGAAGACGATGCGGCCTATCACCGCATGGCCGAACGGGTGCCGCATCTGGTCCATCTCCAGCCAGGCAACATGGTGGTGCTGCGTTACGACCGGTTCAGCCCGTACTTCACCCGGGCAGATGAATTCGGTCTGGAGTTGCAGCCCAGCACGATGTACCGCGAGGTCTATGACGTGGATGACACGTCACTTAACGACCTTGTCTATTTCTTTGAACTGAAGGGCCGGCGGCGTTTTCCCGAACCCGGGCAGGAACTGCCGCCATCTCTTGCCGAACGTGACGGCGCAAGCCGTATGTGGGAGGCGATGAACGCATGGTCCGCGCTCTGGCAGGGCGGCAAACCGCCGAAGCTCATTTTGCGACCCAACGAGAATGGCGCCAGCGTTGAAGACACCCGCACAAACGAAGGCGCCACCCACACGTTGGACGCGTTGGAAACAGCGGTACTCAAGGCTTGCGACGAAGCTCCGCCCGTAACGCGTTTTTCGTCGCGCCTGAGCCAGGCACTCGACGTCGATGAAGCACAGATCATCCAGGCCGTGGAGCGCCTTATCGATCTCAACCTGATTCTGGAAATCGACAGCCGTTATCTTGCCCTGCATCTGGAGGAACCGATCGGCAGGCTGCTGCACCTGCATGATTTCCCGGGCGGGTCCCTGCTCTCGGCGCCCGACAGGCGGACCGACACCGCGGCCTGACCCATGGAGGTCCGTGCCGAGACCCTGAGGCTGGATGGCCCGCTCGAACTCGATTGTGGAGAGAGTCTCCCCGCCGTCGAGATCGCCTTCGAGAGCTATGGAAAACTGAACGATGCCGCCGACAACGCGGTGCTGATCTGTCACGGCCTTACCGCCGACCAGCACGCTGCCGGCGGACTTCATCGGGACACGGGCCGTCCCGGATGGTGGGACTCCGTGATCGGTCCGGGCAAGGCGCTCGACACGGACCGATTCTGCATCGTCTCCACCAACACACTCGGCAGCTACGGCGGTTCCACCGGTCCTGCCTCGATCGCCGCCGGGACCGGGCGCCCTTACGGCATGACATTTCCGGTCATCACCATCGCCGACATGGTGCGTGCGCAACGTCTGTTCGCCCAGGAACTCGGCATTCCACGGTTCCATGCCGCAATCGGCGGCTGTATGGGCGGATTTCAGGTGTTCGAATGGCTGCGTCAGGCGCCCGAATGCATCGGCCACGGCGTCGCCATCAGTGCTACCGCGCGAACCAGCGCCCACAACACCGCACTCTGGTCGGTCCTGCGGCGTGCCATCACGTCCGACCCTGCCTGGAACAATGGCGACTACTACGATGGCGCGCGGCCCGATCAGGGCATGGCCGTGATGGCGACCTTCGGGGCCTTGTTCTGGATGAGCCGGGAAGGTCTGGAACAGCGCTTCGGTTTGCGCCGCGTCCAGGATGCACCTCGCTGGAGTTTTGAGTCGGAGTTCGAAATTGAGCAGTTCCTGGATCGCATCGCCGGCAACGCGGCGGGTTCGATCGATCCCAACGCCCTGCTCTACCTCACCCGCGCAATCGACTATTTCGACCTCACCGGCGAAGCCGGCGGTCTGGAGCAGGTGTTTGGAAAGGTCGCAGGGCCGGTCACGCTGGTCAGCTATCGCGGTGACTGGCGTTATCCGTCAGAAGAAATCGAAACCGTTCGCGAAGCCCTCATCCGGACCGGCGCGGACGCCCGGCATATCATTCTCGACAGCGGCTTCGGACACGGTGGTTTTCTGAAAGATACAGAGAGCATTGCGCCGATCCTGCGCGAAGCTCTGGGCTAACTGCCCCTAGGTCGCTTTCGGCAGCAGGTGATCGCAGGTCATCAGAGGCTCTCCCACCAGGGATGTTTGAAGATCGCGGGCAGCGCGGCGTTCGTAACCGGCAAGTTCCGCCGCACGGCGATGAAACGCGGCTTCCACCAGATGCTGCAGAGAAAGCCCGTGGCTCAGCTCCGTTGCAGGGATCGGTGTCGCCCCTGCGCGCTTCACCAGTTCGGGTGCAACGATATGCGCCTCAATGGCGATCATGCCGTGGCGTTCTGTCCATGGGCGCCAGCGTCGGAACCAGGCGATCAGATTGCCGGCCGCCGCCTGCGCGGTCATGGGCCGTGCTTCCTGGTCGAGATGTACGCCAAGCGACGCCGCGAAGGCTGGATCCTCCTCCCCCGACACCTCTTCCGCCATGACCGACCGGTTGTGAATGACCGACTTGTTGACGTGCAGGGCATCCGCCATCTCGATGCCATGTGCCGACAGCGTTTGCGCCAATTGATCGGGCGCACCGATATCTCCGGCCACCACGAGGTGCGGCACGTCGGCAGCTTCAAGCCTTGCGGCAGAAATCTCCCGTGCAACTCTGCTGGGTTCGACAGCAATCATCGTCAACGGATAGTCCGTGAGGCAACGCCCCCGCCGGGTTCGGTCACGGATCGCCTGAAACAGCTCCATCAGCAACGTGCCATCGCCTGCACCGGTGTCGATGACGGTACGGGGCTGACGTTCCGGTGGCATTGCGTCGAACAGCGGCAGGGCGGTCTCCAGAAACGGCGTCCTGCAATTGCGCGCAAAGACCAGTCCGCTGAAGGCAATATCGGCCGCCCGATCGACATGTGCTTCATGGTCCGCCTGATCGACGGGAAGACGGTACGGACCATCGTCGCGAAGCAGCGCGGCCGTGTGTGAAAAGAGGGAGCGATAACCGTCCACATACAGAAACTGCGGCGCCATCGCGATGGCGCAACGTCCCGCTGCGTTTGCGAGCCATAGACCCCCTTCCCGCGCCGACCAGCCCGCCGGTTCC
>Ga0055584_100005017_pt1 | contig 12967 bp, 8 predicted proteins | sample OSDHelmetaG_FD_58716 | JGI IMG/M metagenome (GOLD analysis project Ga0055584, IMG submission 58716) | Pelagic marine sediment microbial communities from the LTER site Helgoland, North Sea, for post-phytoplankton bloom and carbon turnover... | ecosystem: Environmental > Aquatic > Marine >... | reverse complement strand
GTCCGATATCGAGTGCTGTCGACACTGTTCGACGGAGTCCCTGCGCCCGGCGAGACGGCCGCGGTCGAGCCCGCCGCGCCCATCGCCCGCGCGCCGGCGCCGCCTGCGATCGAGCCCCGGAGTGAAACGCCGGCACCGCAGGATGTCGCGGGGGAGGCCGTACGCGCAGCGCCTCGGCCCGGGGAGCATTACTCGACCTACGGCGAGGTCGAGGCGGAGTTCCCAAAGGATTCGATGGGAAATGTCGACTGGGTCGCGGCCGCCCGCTCGGGATTGATCGATCCGCGCCCATCTGTCGATCCGGCGGTTGCGGCCCGCAACGTCCTGCCGTACGACGTCGTGCTCGATCCGGGCTTTCCGAACTTCGAAGTCGTCTTCCCACACGAGCCGCACACCTACTGGCTCTCGTGTGAGAGCTGCCACCCAGCGATCTTCGAAATGCGCGCGGGGGCGAACCCGATCACGATGGCCAAGATCTTCGAGGGGGAGTACTGCGGTCGCTGTCACGGCACGGTCGCGTTTCGACCCCAGACCGGCTGCCTCCGGTGCCACACGAAGATGGCGGGCTAGTCGATGGCCGGGCGGATCCGATGGCTGGCAGCTGGCGCGGCAGGTCTGCTGGGAATTGCCGGCGCTGCGGCGGGCCTGGAACTTGGCGACATCCTGATGGACTCGCACTCGTCCGAGAGCAAGATGCCACCGGTCGTCTTCCCGCATTGGAAGCACCGGGCAGAGTTTCGTTGCTATGCCTGTCACCCCGTCATCTTCGAGATGGAGGCCGGCACGAACGAGATCTCGATGGACAGCTTGCGCGATGCGCGTTTTTGCGGCGAGTGCCACGATGGACGGACGGCATTTGCGATCGGCTTCGAAACGTGTCGGGTCTGTCATTCGGCTGCGGTGCCGTGACGGATGAACCGCTCGCGATGCTCGCACGCCCTGCTGGTTCCACTGATGGCGGTCATTCCGTTCGGAGCTCCTGCCGAGGGGCTTCGCTGGACGCGTATCGATGGCCATCTCGAGCTTGGGAGTGAATACCGTCGCCAGCGCTCTGATTCACCGTCGGCCGAAGAGCGACGTTATGACGAGATCCGAGTCGAGGAGAGCGTTGGCCTCGACGTCGAGGGCTTCGCGATGAAGCCGGGCCTGCTGAGCTTCGGAGCCGACGGTACGGTGGGGTTCCGCCAGTCGCGGCGGGACTCAACGGACGCAAGCTTCGGAGACGACGACGGCCGCTTGCTCGAGTTCGATGCGGACCTGAGGCTGCTCTCGGACCAGAAGCTGTCGTTTCTGGTGTACGGCCGCCGTTCGGATGACGACTGGAATCGCGGAATTGGAACGGACACCGAGAGCTCCTCCGAGACAGTCGGGGCGATCGCGCGATTTTCCTGGCCGGTCTTTCCGTCGAGCCTGACGTGGCAGCGCCAGGCGTCGCGGGCCGAATCGTTCGGCATTTCGTTCTCGACGCGCCGGCAGGAAACCCGCGAGCTGCTGGAGTACTCCGGGCAGAGAATCCGCGAATCCGGCCAGTTCCGTCTGCGACTGCGACAGGAGGATGTGGACGATGAGAGCTTCCCGCCGATCGGGGATTATCGGATCCGGGAGGGCACGGCGTCCGTCGGCCGACGCTGGGGGACACGGCGTGCTCGGTCCTGGCAGACGAGTGGTCGCTATTTCGAGCGCAAGGGTCGTTTCGACTACGAGAGCGCGTCGGCGGATACGACGCTCGGCTGGCGGCTCGGCGAGACGCTCGACCTCGGCGCTCGGCACCAGTTCGGCCGATTCTCGTCGGATGGAGCGGCGACCACGACGAACAACGGAACGGTCACGCTCGAGCATCGGCTCTACGAGAGTCTCAAGACGCAGTTGCGCGGTTTCGGGAGCGATGTCGATCAGGTGAACGGCAATCGCACCGGATACGGCGGCGATGTCGGGCTGCGTTATCGCAAGAGTCTTCCCTGGGCGAGCGAGCTACGGCTGGACACCCGCGTCCGTTGGGAGCGGGATAACAACGATCTCGACAGCCGCGAGTCTCCCGTCACTGGCGAGTCGCTGACGATCGCCGCGACTGGCACGAACCTTCTGGCTGAGCCGTTCGTCGATCCGCTCTCGATCCGCGTTACGGAGGGTGCCAATGGCCCGCTCCTGTTCGAGGGCATTGATTACACCGTTCAGGTGATCGGGACGCGGACCTCGATCGAGGCGTTGCCGGGAGGCGCGCTCGCCGCCGGGTCCGTGGTGGTCGTCGACTATGTCCGGGCGGTCGACCCTAGCGCCGAGATCGATACGACGGGGTTTCGTTTCGGAGCCGCCTGGGAGCGGGGCTGGTTCCGCATCCGCTACGAGCATGATCAGCGTGAGGAGCGCCAGCGTTCAGGAGCACCGGCCCGGCTGCTCCAGGACTCGCATCGCGACCGCGTGCAGGTCGAGCTGCGACGGGACGGCCGCGAGCTTCGCAGTCGCATTGCCGCGGCGGTTGCGACCGACCGCAGTGTTTCGGTTGCCTACGACGAGTGGAGCATCACGCACTCGACGACCTGGTCCCCGGCGAAGGGCATCGACCTGAACCTGCACCTGCGCGGTGGAGAGCGGGCTTTCTCGCGCCCCGAGCGCGACACGAGTCACTTCAACGCGAATGCCTCTTTCGCATTTCGACCCCGTCGGGATCAGCGGATCCGGCTCTATGCCGAGTACCGCCGCTTCGACGACTCGATCTCGCCCAATCAGCGAGACTTCGAAGTCGGGGTTCGCGGCCGATTTCGCTATGCGTTGATCGAGCTCACGCCGCTGCTGTCGTGGACCCAGAGTGAGAGAGGTCAGAGTACTGTCGACGATCTCCATGTGTTGCTGCGTGTTCGCCGAAACTTCTGAGCCGCGGCGCACGCGGTTGGCGGGGAGGGCACAGCTGCTCGCCGCGGTGCTGGCGCTCGCGTGCTCGTCGGGTTCGGCGCCTCTGGTCGAGGAACTCGAGGCAGCGGCGACGCTGGATGCTCGCGGTCCGAGGTGGCCGTCCTCGGGTGGGCCGGTCCGTATCCGCTACCTGGGGGCGATCGACGGGCGGGCCGGTTTCGATGGCGGAGGTTCCCTGTGGACTCGCGTGCGCCGGGCGGTCACCGGCGAACGCGCACCCGAGTTCGTTCGGCCCTCCGCGTTGTGTCTGGCCGGGACGACTCTGGCGGTCGCCGATCCGGGGGCCGCAAGCGTTCATCTGCTGGACGTCGAACTGCGCCGTTGGGAGACGCTTTCGCACGCGGGGCCGGACCGGCTGGTGTCTCCGGTCGGTGTGGCTTGCGCGCAGGCCACTGCGCCCGGAGAGCCCGCGCAGATCCTCGTTTCGGATTCGGTGCTAGGCACCGTGTTTGCGTACGACCTGGAGGGCAATTTCCTCGGGGCTCCGTGGGGGATGTTCGAACGCCCGACGGGTCTCGCGGTGGTCGGCGATCCGCGCGAACTCTGGGTTGCGGAAACCGGGGCGCATCGGGTCCGGCGTTTCGACTTCGAGGGTGCGGAGCTCGCCAACGTAGGGGTGCGCGGGAGCGGACCTGGTGAGTTCAACTTTCCGACGTATCTGGCCGCGGATCGTGCCGGTGGGGCGTGGGTGACCGACTCGCTCAACTTCCGACTCCAGCAAATCGCGGCTGGGGGAGAGCCCCGCAGACTGTTCGGCGGGCCGGGCGACCGACCCGGAAGCTTTGCCCGTCCGCGCGGCGCGGCTGTCGATTCGGCCGGCCGGGTGTTTGCAGTCGATGGCCTGTTCGACGCCGTGCAAATTTTTTCGCCCGAAGGGGAACTGCTGCTCGTGTTCGGCGAGCGGGGCGCGGCGAGGGGCCAGATGTGGCTGCCGGCGGATGTCGCGATCGACGAGCGCGGTGCTGTCTTCGTGTCGGACAGTTACAACCGCCGCGTTCAGGTCTTCGCGTACTCGCCGCCGGAGGACGACTAGCATGAAGGGCTGTTTCGCTCCCGCTGTGCTGGCATTCCTTCTGCTCTTTGGGGGGACCGCGGCGACGGCAGAGATCGGCAACACGCTGCACAACCTGACGCCCGGTGGGCCCGGTACAGTGAAGAACCCGGGACCGGTCGGGATGTGCGCGTTCTGTCATACCCCGCATCGGGCAACCCAGACGCGAGCCCTGTGGAATCGACGCCTGCCGGACAACGTCTACGACCTTTACGAGAGCTCGACACTGCAGGCGACGACCGGTCAGCCCACGGGCGCATCACGTCTGTGCCTTTCGTGCCACGACGGGACGATTGCAGTCGGGGACGTGGTTCACGATCCGGATGGAAACATCGATCTGCTGGGCACGTTGGAGGGCCGGGTGCTGTTGGGCACCGATCTGGCGGACGATCATCCCGTATCGTTTCAATTCGACGACGCGCTTGCGGCGGCAAATGGCGAGCTTCACCCGCCGACGGGCTTGACCGGTCCCGTTCAACTCGACGAGAACGGCGAGGTGCAGTGCACGGCGTGCCACGATCCGCATGAAGACCGCTTTCCGAAGTTCCTGGTGACCGACAACCGCGGCGCTGCACTGTGCGTCGAGTGCCACGACAAGATCGGGTGGAACGGCTCTTCGCACGCGAGTTCGAGTGCCACGTGGAATGGAACTGGTGTGGACCCGTGGCCGGGAAGCGATTTTGCGACCGTGGCGGACAACGCCTGCCTGTCGTGCCACGCTCCGCACTCAGCGGCCCAGCCCGAGCGTTTGCTTGCGCGCGCGCCTCTGGAGGACGTCTGCCTCGCCTGCCACAATGCCAACGTGGCTCGCACGGATCTGACGGTGCCCCTCGAGGCGATCTCGCATCACCCGATCATCGAGACCAGCGGCCTGCACGATCCGACCGAGGACCCTGTTTCGATGCCACGCCATGTCGCGTGCCTCGACTGCCACAATCCGCACTCCGTGACGGCGGCGGTCGCTGAACCGCCCGATGTGTCCGGTCGCCAGCGCAACGTGCGCGGAATCGATCTCTCGGGGCTCCCGTCGGAGCCAGCACAGTTCGCCTACGAAGTGTGTTTCAAGTGTCACGGATTGAACGAAGCGCCCAATCCGCGCGTGGTCCGCCTCGATCACGTGACCAACGTACGGCTGGAGATCCACTCCGGAAACCCCTCGTACCACCCGGTGACGGCAATCGGTACGAATCCGAACGTGGCCTCGTTGATCCCACCGCTGTCGCCGGCCAGCATGATCTATTGCCATGACTGCCACAACTCGAGCGAGGCTACTTCCCCCGGGCCGTCCACTGCGCTGGGACCGCACGGCTCGGATAACGAGCCGATCCTCGAGCGCGCCTACCCATTGCTCGATTTCCAGCGCGAGTCGAACGAAACCTATGCGATGTGCTTCAAGTGCCACGATCGCGATGCCGTCCTCGACGACATTCCGTTCCTGCACGATCGGCACGTCGACAACGAAGATGCTCCGTGCGCAGCTTGTCACGATCCCCACGGATCGCGGAGCTCGACGCATCTGATCAATTTCTTGCGCTTCGATGCGAGCGGTCAGGAGGTCGTGCGGCCGTCGGTCAACACGGGGCTACTCGAGTTCCGCGACCAGGGGGAAGGGCGCGGTCAGTGCTACCTCAACTGCCATGGTGAAGAGCACGACCCCAAGTCGTACATCGGCAACGACGACAACTGAGTTCGGTTGCTCGAGGCGCGGAGGTCGCTAGTTCTTCTCGGCCTGCTGAGTGAAGAACGAGACGAGCTGGCGATCGTGGCGCCCGGCCGCTCCCGGGGCGCCACTCTTGGCGAACGGTTGCCAGCGCGGGGGCTGCGCGGCATCGGGCTGGTCGCCCATGATCGTGACACGCTGAATGACGCGCTCTTCGGAGAAGTCGTCGAGTACGTAGTGCTGGGTGCACCGGTTGTCCCACATCGCGATGGTTCCCTCAGTCCACTGGTAGCGGATCGTGAACCGCGGGTTGGCGGCCCAGCGCGTCAGGTAGCGAAGCAGCGTGTCGCTCTCGGATGCGCTCAGCTCGACCAGGCGCCGCGTGAAGTGTTCGTTGACGAAGAGGGACTTGCGACCGGTCTCGGGGTGGACACGTACGACGGGGTGCACGGCCATCTGCTCGGGGCGCCCGTGAGGATGGGCGTCGTGGAGTGCGCTCAGTCCCTCGCACAACTCCTGCATCGGCGCCGAGAGCTCTTCGTAGGCCTTGTACATGTTCGACCACAGCGTGTCACCGCCGACGGACGGGCACTTGACCATGTTCAGGATGGCGAACTTCGAGGGCTCGGCCTGGCAGGTCAGATCGCTGTGCCACTCATCGGCGATGGCGCCCTGCGAGGCGCGCAGCTCGAACAGTTCCGAGCGGGCGGCGGAGCCGCTCACGTTGGGGTGGCCCTCGAGCTTGCCGAAGTGCCGCCCGAAGGCGAGGTGCTCGTCTTCGTCGAGGTGCTGCTCCGGGAAGAAGATCACCTGGTGCTCCAGCAGCAGTCCCAGGAGGGTCTCCGCCTCGCCGGCTCCGACGTGTCTCAGGTCGATCCCGCGGATCTCGGCCCCGAGGGAGCCCGAGAGTCGTCGAACGTCCAAGCTGGCGATGTGGGTTGCTGTTGCCATGGATCCTCCGCGCTTCCAGTATGTCACCGTTCGCGCGACAAAGCGCGCTATGCCCCGGCTCCGCGAGCAGGGAGACAGGAGGAGCCGATGGGCGACGATCGAGAGCGCAGCAAGCCGAGTGCAGCGGATTTCAATGCCCGGGTCGCCGCAGGGCAGGGCGACGCCACGATCCTCATTCCCGCCGCGACCGTGATGTTGCTGCGCGATGCCGCCGACGGTCTCGAGACCATCATGTTGCGGAAGAACTCGAAGATCGCGTTCGGTGGCATGTGGGTCTTCCCGGGGGGGCGCCTCGACGACGAGGATGGCGCGCCCGGCGATGACATGGAGACGCGGGCGCGCATCGCTGCGGCGCGCGAGGCGATGGAGGAAGCGTCGCTCCCGCTCGACCCCGGGGAGCTCGTCTGGATGTCGCACTGGACGCCGCCCCCGGTCGAGATCAAGCGGTTTTCGACCTGGTTCTATGCAGCCCGTGCGCCCGACACCGAGGTCACGATCGACGACGGAGAGATCACCGACAGTCGTTGGATTCGCCCGGCCGATGCGCTGAGCCAGCATGGCGAGCGCGAGATCGAACTGGTGCCGCCGACGTACGTCACGCTTCATTACTTGAGCCGCTACGAGACGGTCGACGAAGCGCTTGCCGGAGTGGGCCGCGACGGGCCGCGTCGTTATCTCACCCAGATGGTCAAGACGGAACACGGCATGGCGGCGCTATGGGAAGGCGACGTTGCCTACGAATCGAAGGACCCGACGGCCGAGGGCCCGCGTCACCGCTTGAGTATGACGCGCGAGGGCTTTCACTTCGACGACTCCGGGGTCGTCTGAGCCCTTGCGGCGCTCGGACCTTGGACCGCAATGGCGCTGAGCTGGCTCGGACTGTTCGGGCTCGGGCTGGCGGCGTGGTTCGTCAGCACGCTCGGAGCCGGCGGCGGCGCGATCCTGCTGCTTCCGGTCGCGGGCTTCTTACTCGAGCCGCGCGACGTGCCGCCGGTGATCGCGGTGGCCTCGGTCGTCTCGAGTGTGCAGCGCACCTGGCTGTATCGCCGCCACGTCGTGGTCGGAGTGTTTGCGGCCAATTTGCCCGGACTCGTGGCCGGTTCGCTGCTCGGGGCCTGGTTCCTGCGCGAACTCGAGGCCGACTGGCTAGGTCTCGTGGTGGGTGGTTTCCTCGTGATCTACTCCGCCGCGAGCCTGCTGGGGGCGTCACTGCGCCTGCCCCCGGCTCGGCCCATTCACTTCGGCGTCGCCTCGTTCGTCACGGCGAGCCTGTCCGCGGTGGTTGGGGCATCGGGCCCGCTGATGAACCCGGTGTATCTGCAGGCCGATATCCTGAAGGAGCGGATGATTGGAACGAAGGCGGTCAGCACGCTCGCGATGCAGATTGCGAAGCTCGCTTCCTTCGTGGCGCTGGGTGTGCTGCGCCCCGAGTTGTGGGGGCTCGGGCTCGCGGTCGGAGCCGGGGCCCTGCTGGGCAACTCGCTCGGCAAGCGTGCGTTGGGGCGGATTAGCGGCGCCGCGTTTGCCCGGGTGGTGCTGTGGATGTTGGGTGCATCGGGTGGCCTGATGATCTGGCGCGTCGTGGCCACCGCGGCTTCCGGGTAGACCGTCGCTCGGGGCCGCGTCGCTCCCTGCCCCTTACCAGTTCGAGGCCGCTGGCCTCTGGTGCCCCCGTATACTGCCGAGATGACCGAACCGATTCTCTCCGGTATCCGCGTCCTCGAGTTTGCCACCGGGATGGCGGCGCCGACGGCGGCCGTGATCCTCGCGGAAGCAGGGGCCGATGTCGTGAAGATCGAGCCCCCGGGCGGCGACCCGACGCGCAGTCGCCCGGGCTTTGCGGTCTGGAATCGGAGCAAGCAGAGCGTCGTCATCGATCTCGCCGACACCGAGGGCCGAGCGCGCCTCGACGAACTGCTGCGGGAGGCGGACGTACTCATCCACGATCTCGGTCCGCGGGCTGCCGGTGACCTCGGACTCGACGACGCTGCGCTCACCCGAGCCCATCCGCAGCTGATCGTGTGCAGCGTTCCAGGCTTTCCGATGGCTCATCCCGATGCGGACCGTCCCGCGCTCGATACGTTGGTGCTCGCGCGTGCGGGGTTGTTCGACGAGCAGCAGGCGGTGTCGCGCGATGGGCCGGTGTTCCTGCGCATTCCGCTGGGTTCGATCGGCGCGTGGCATCTGGCGGCGGCGGGCGTCATCGCGCGCTTGATCGCACGGGACCGCGATGGCCGCGGCGGGGTCGCCCACACGAGCCTGCTGCAGGGCGCGCTGGCGCCGATGACGATGCACTGGGCGCGCGCCGAACAGCCGACGGAGGGCTTTGGCCGGGGCATGCCCAAGGACGGTGGCGATTCGCTGTTCCAGTGCGGCGACGGCCAGTGGCTGCATGTGATGCGGAGTCCGGACGCTTCGCTGCTGATGCAGCAGCTCATCGCGGAGATGGGCGACGAAGGAGTTCGCAAGGCGAACGAGCGGCATCCGGCCGGGCAGATGGGCTCGTTGTCGCCGAACTACGGTGCGAATGTCGAAGCGTTCCTGCAGCGCCCGCGTGCCGAATGGCTCGAGAGTCTGTGGGCGTCCGACATCCCGGTACAGCCGTGTCTGGCGCTCGGCGATCTCTACTCGGATGAGCAGGCGAACGCGAACGACTATGTGGTCGAGGTCGACGACCCGGTCTGGGGGCCTACACGCCAGCCCGGCCACCCGTTCTCGACGACGCCCGACTCGCGTGTTCGGAATCCGGCCCCGATCCTGGGGCAGCATGACGAGCCGGTCTTTGCCGGTCCCCGGTATGTCCCGTCCGGCGCGGCCTCCGGCGGGCCGGATCGCCCGCCGCTCGCCGGCCTCAAGGTGCTCGACTTCGGCAACTTTCTCGCGGGGCCGCTCGCGACGATGATGCTGGCCGACCTCGGGGCCGACGTGATCAAGCTCGAGGCCACCACGGGAGACATGATGCGCGGCGTCGAGCGCACGTTCGCGGGCTGTCAGCGCGGGAAGCGCAGCATTGCGCTCGATCTCAAGGCACCCGAAACGCGGCCTGTGATCGAGGAACTCGCACGCTGGGCCGACGTCGTACATCACAACATGCGGTATCCGGCCGCGAAGCGGCTGGGGATCGACGACGACTCGCTGCGAGCGCTCAATCCAGATCTCGTCTACTGCCACACGAGTAGCTACGGGCCGCGCGGCCCGCGTGCCGACTGGCCGGGCTTCGATCAGCTCTTCCAGGCCGCGTCCGGTTGGGAGTACGAGGGGGCCGGCGAAGGCAATCGCCCGATGTGGCACCGCTTCGGAATGATGGATCATCAGAACGCGCTGGCGTCCCTGACGGCGACCCTGCTCGCCGTCTACCACCAACGGCGCACGGGCACGCCGCAGTTCTGCACGGCCTCGCTGCTCGGTGCCGCCATCCTGACGATGAGTGAGACGTTCATCGGGCCGGACGGCGGACTGGTGCCGTTCGAGCGGCTCGATTCGGACCAGCTGGGTGTGTCGCCCTTCCATCGCATTTTCGAGTGCAGCGACAAGCGTTGGATCGCCGTCGCCGCCGTGAGTGAGGACGCACAGCGCGCGTTGCTGGCTGCAACCGGAGCGACCTCTCCCGAGGGACTCGAAGCGGCGATCGGGGCCGTGGCCCAGGAGCCGATGTTATGGCGACTCGAGCGCGCCGGCGTTCCCGTCGAGCCGGTCCGCACCGACCAGATGAATGCCTTCTTCGATTCGGCCGGAAGCGAGGCGGCGAAATTGGTGGCGCGCTACCCGCACAACACGTGGGGAGACGTCGAGCAGATCGGTTCGCTCTGGGACTTCGGTGATCTCCCGGTGCGCTTCGATCGCGCATCGCCGACGCTGGGACAGCACAGCCGCGAGGTCTTTGACGAGCTCGGGCTCGACCCGGCACTGTATCGGGCGCTCGCGGAAGCGGGGCATCTGGTTGGCGACTGAGCAGAGGTGGAGCCGCTAGAAGATCGCGCCTGACGCGATCAGGTCGGCGATCTGCTCGCCCGCGAAGTCGAGTTCATCGGCGAGGATTTCGAAGCTGTCGCCCCCGAGTAGCGGGGCGGGGCCACGCGGTCCGTGGTCGTACCCGCTGATTCGGAACTGGTGGCCGCTGTAGGGCACCGGGCCCATCTCGGCGTGCTCGTGGATGCGGTGGAAGCCGCGATGGGCGAGCTGGGGATCTTGTAGGAGATCGCGGCTCCGTTGCACGCCTCCCACCGGCACACCGGCCGCGCCGAGGCATTGCATGATCTGCTCGCGCGAGCGCTCGCGGGTCCAGACCGCGAGTTCCGCATCGATGTTTTCACATGCGGCGAGCCGTCCCCCGAGTCGGTCGAACGCCGGGTCGCGAGCCCATGGGGGGGCGTCGACTGCGCTTCGCAGTGCGGCCCACTGCGCGTCGTCTTCAACCGCGATGGCGCACCATTCGTCCTCGCCAGCACAGGGATAGATCCCGTGCGGTGCGGCATGCGGGGAGGCGTTGCCGATCCGTTCGAAGCGCTCGCCGGTCGCCTGACGCGCGAGCAGCTCGGGTGCCAGGAAGTGGAGCGCGGCCTCCATCTGGCCGAGATCGATGTGACAGCCTTCGCCCGTGCGTTCACGGGCGTCGAGCGCGGCGAGCAACGTGGTCGTCAGGAAGCGGGGTGCGATCGTGTCGGTGTAGGCCTGCCAGGGGCCGGCCGGGCCGCGGTCGGGCCAGCCGGTGAGCTCGTAGAAGCCGGCGACTCCAGCGGCGTGGTAGCCGTATCCCGCCATTGCTGCGCGCGGCCCGGTTTGTCCCATCAGGCAGGTGCTGACCATCACGACGCTCGGATGGATCGCGCGGGCGCGGTCATACCCGATGCCGAGTCGGTCCACCGCGCCTGGCGTGAAACTCTCGAGTACGACGTCGGCCCAGCCGAGTAGGCGCTCGCTGACTTCGCGGCTGCGTTCGTGCTTCAAGTCGAGGGCGAGGCTGCGCTTCGAGCTGTTGAACTCACCGTAGAAGTGAGAGCGATTCCAACCGGGCTTGCCGTTCTTGAACGGGCCCGCCGAGCGCAGGTCGTCGCCGCGTGTCTGGGACTCGATGCGGATCACGTTGGCGCCGTGATCGGCGAGGTACTTGCCGGAGATGGGGCTGACGCCGACCCAACTGAAGTCGGCGACACGCAGCCCGTCGAACGGAAGCGCTCGCGGCGCCGGCGTGGGAACACGAGCGGGGCGTCGCGGTACCGCGGACGCGGCTTCGCGCCGGATCTCGTCGCCGTGCTCGCCAAGGCGCGGCGCGGGGCGGTGCGTCCGCAACGGTTTTGGAGTGCCCCGGGCGAAGGCGCCGGGAGCCTGGGCCACGCTGCCGTCGGCAAGTTCGCGCGCTTCGAAGTAGTTGCGGGCGAGAAGCTGATCGAATTCCAGCAAGTCGTCGAGCGTGTTGACAGGGGCGAGTGTCGCGCCCATGGAGAGGCCCCGATCGAACAGCTCGGACTTGGGGTACTTCGCCAGGAAGCGCTCGAACGTTCGCACCAGCTCGCGCGGGGGCACCTTGCAGGGTTCCTTGCGGAAGACGCGGCCATCGTAGGTCGACCAGTCTTCTTGCTCGGCCCAGGCTTCGTCGACCGTTCCGTCCTCGATCATCCAATCGCGCAGCTTGGCGAACGTGACGCCACGAGCGAGTGCGACGACGTGGCCGTCAAGGCACGGATACACGAGCGGCAGTTTTCCGGCGCCGAGCTGCAGGGTCGAGCCCGCGCGCTCGAAGTCTCGCCCCTGGATCGCATGAGCGACTGCGCCGTTCAGCATGGTCCAGGTCATCGCGGCCTGAGCCGACACGTCGACGAAGACACCGCGACCCGTGGTGCGTGCGCGTGCGTGGCCGATCATGGCGGCGACGGCCGCTTCGGCACCCGCGTGGCGCCAGGCCTGGGGCACGCTGATGCGGACGGGCGCTCGATCGTCTTCCCCCTGGAGCGACACCGGGCCGCCGAGGGCCGCGATCGTCAGGTCGCTCGCCGGGAGCTCGGCCCGCGGGCCATCACTGCCGAAAGGGGTGACGCGAACGTGAACCAACATGGGATTGTGTTCGAGCAAAGAGGAGGCTTCGAGGCCCGCTCGCTCGAGCAGGCTGTCTGGCCATGAGTCGAACAGGAAGTCGGAACCGCGGACCAGCTCGAGCAGCAGCTCGCGATCCTCGCGACTGGCGAAGTCGAGTTCGATCGAGCGTTTGTTGCGGTTGAAGGCGGCGAACTCGAGGCTTCGCTCCGCTTCGGGTCCCGATTCAAGGAGCGGATGTGCTGCGCGGGCGGGGGTCCCACCGGGGGGCTCGACTCGAATCACATCTGCACCGAGGTCTCCCAGCATCATCGCGGCGAGCTGTCCACGGACGTCCGTCAGGTCCAGAACCCGATACGGTTCGA
>Ga0055584_100005016_pt1 | contig 12968 bp, 12 predicted proteins | sample OSDHelmetaG_FD_58716 | JGI IMG/M metagenome (GOLD analysis project Ga0055584, IMG submission 58716) | Pelagic marine sediment microbial communities from the LTER site Helgoland, North Sea, for post-phytoplankton bloom and carbon turnover... | ecosystem: Environmental > Aquatic > Marine >... | reverse complement strand
TCATCGCCACCACCTTCGAGAACATTATCAAGCCGCAGCAGCCAGCGTGCAGGTACGGTCGGTGTCCCCTCTACCCGTTCCGCCCTTGTGACCATGACCTGCTCAGCACAAAAGGCCTGCACAAAATCATGCGCGCTCAGTCCAATGCGACGCTCGGCAGGCGGCAACCCGAACGCTTTGCGCATCAGTCGGCTCATCCAGGGGTCCGCGCTTGGTTCGCTGGGCCAAACTGTCTCGTTCAACCCGCCAAGACAGATAAGGTCGGCACTTTGCATCCGGGCTTCAAGGAGACCCCATATGTGGAGGCGTGGATGGGTACCAAATCGCGGTCGGACAATCCGGCTCGACATCAGAACGTCGAGTAATGCCGGGTAGTCATAACCGGGCACCGCCGGGAAGGTTGCCACAGAGTCTCTAAGCTCGGCGATAAAGGACGCCGCAGCCTCACCGTCATCCCCTGCCCACAAACGATCAGGGCCAGAAATGTCATTTGTCGTGGCAAGCGCTTCGGCAAATTGGACATGGGCATCGATTAACTCGACAAGCGGAACGTTTTCTCCACTCGCCATCAGTTCCTCAAAGGTAGCCGCCTTAGACTGAATGCCCCCATTCCAACCCTGTAACAGCCGAGCATCATCCTGATAGCGTGACCCTATAGCGCTCAGACCCTTCAGAACTGTTTCAATACCTTCAAATCCCGGTCCGGGGCGGGGGCCACGCAGAACCAATCGTTCCATCAGGCGAACCCGCGCCCGAAACGTCGTGGCCTCAACACCGCCTGCCGCGAGGGGATGTTTTAACAGGGACAAGAGCTCGATTGGCGCCAGTTGATCGGCAAAACAGCTGGCCGATAATTGCAGATAGGTGCCCACCGGCGTCGAGGAAAGCGGCTGACCGGCGGAGTCATCAATTTCGATATTCCAGCGCCGCAATTCCGCTGCGACCCGTCGTGCGAGTGTCCGGTCTGGGGTAATAAGGGCCGCCGTCCGATCCGGTGTTTCCAGTGTCTCACGCAAGGCCAAAGCAATAACACCGGCTTCCTCTTGAGAGGTTGGACAGGTGACAAAACTGACCTGCTCCAGCGCTTTTGAGAAATTGATTTCCGCCGTATCGGCAACGGAATCTGGTGGGGCTGTCGCGGCCCGGATCAAGTGGACCCGATCATCGGAACAACGGGACGGAACAGACCCAAACCATGGTTCGACGTTGGCACTCGTAATCCCGATACGCTGTATCAGTCGTACCATGCCATATTGGGGATGGGTCGCTGGCAAGTCACCCAAGACCTCATCTTCAAGTGTCGGATCAAACCCCGGCAGGATGATCGCCCCCTGTGGCAGCCTTGCGATCATCTCCAGCATCGCCGCAGTTGCCGGGATACTACCGGTCGAACCAGCGGCATAAACGGGACCCGTTGGCGGTGAGTCCTTCCACCGATTAACCTGTGCCGCGCTCAAGAGGTTGCGCCGGATTGCAGGGTCTTCACATCCCAGAACAGCGAGAACGTTTGGCCATTGTTCGGTCACAATGCGCAGAAAATCGAGGGTCACCTGCCAGTGAGCGGCATAGTCAGAATCGACGAGCTCTGACAATCCGTTAAAGCTCAACTGCTCGGTCTCTACCTGATCAAGCAGTGTGATAAGAGCCGCCGCGAGACGCGCGGCATTGGCAGGGCTTGGCGCATCATCAAGCCGTTGCCGTGCGGCCTCGAGGATTAAACGACTAAGGGCAAACTGGCGCTGCAGATCAGAAATAACTGGCGGAATCTCCAATGCGGGACCGGATAACGGTTCATCTTCAGTCAGCAAACTCTCATCAGATTGTTCCGCCTCACCAAGCGGCACAAGCAGGGGCAGGAGCAGCGCCTTGCCATCGCTTTGACGCAGGAACGCTTCTATTAGAGCCCGACAGGCACGACGGGTCGGCAAAAAGACCCGAACATCGCTCAGCGTAAACGCATCATCGCTGTGCCGGTCAAGAAGACCTGCCGCCAGGGAATCCAGAAATGGAATGCCAGGCGCGATGGAATAGACTGTCGGGTTATCCGCCATTGGCGTTTTCACCCGGTGTCCGCGGTGCGCCAAAGAATTCTTCTGCTTCTGCCAGACCTGCTGGCGTCCCGATATGGTGCCAGGCACCATCGTGAATAATGCCAAAGAGCCGACCGGATGCCTCCGCCTCATCATAGAGCCGTGTGAGGGAGAACGGTCCCGCCGGAGCATTCGCGAACAAACGCGGATGCAGCAACTGAACGCCGCTAAACACATAGGGGGCGGTAGCAACGCCGCGCCGTCGCGTGAGAGCGCCGTTATCGTCGCGGCGATAATCACCAACGCCGTCATACCCCGTTGCCTGTTCTACCGGGTGTAAAAGCAGAAGCGCATCCATCGCCTCATCGCGCCAGAAATCCGCGAGCCGACTTAATGCCGGCTGCGATCCATCTTCCCAGGCGATATCGGCGTTCACGACATAAAAGGGATTGTCGCCAAGGGTTGGGAGTGCTGCCGTCACCCCACCGCCGGTTTCCAAAAGAAGATCAATTTCAGAAGAGAATTTGATCTGCGGCGCTTCGCGGGCTGCCAGATGTTCTTCAATCATATGGCCGAGATAATGAATATTGACCGTCACAGCGCCGACACCTGCCGCCTGCAAATGATCGAGAGCCCGATCAAGCAGCGTTTTACCAGCGAGCGGCACCAGGGGCTTTGGCAGAGTCTCCGTGATCGGCCGCATGCGCAGCCCGAGCCCGGCGGCAAGCACCATGCAATGTGTCGGGCGCGCCTTCATGACGCCCGCAGTGCTTCAGGAACATCGCGATGTTCAGCCGGAATATGATGGCTAAGCCATTCTCTCATCGGCGCAAGATCAGGATGCTGGCAAGCGGATTCTAACAACCGCCACACCCGCGGAATGTGATCGAGATAAATCGGCTTGCCGTCGCGCACACACAGGCGCGTAAAGATACCGACCACCTTGGCATGGCGTTGCGCCCCGAGAACTGCCATCGAGCAATCAAATTCCTCCCGATCAAGGTCAGGAAAGGCGGCAAGGTAGCGCGCCTTCACCGCGGCAATAGTGTCGGTGGACACATCCCGTCTGGCATCTTCGATCAAAGAGACAAGGTCATAGGTCGCTGGTCCGGCCACAGCGTCCTGAAAATCCAGCAAACCGCAAGCAGCAATACCTGTGCGACCCTCGAGCCGCATCAGATTGTCGACGTGATAATCCCGCAAGACCAGCGTATCAGGAATGCTGTTTCGCATAGACAGAATTGCTTTCCATAGCGCCTGATATTCTTGCGCTTCAGCGGCTGATAACGCCTTGCCAGTTGCGGCGGGAACAAACCAGTCCGTCAATAAAGCCGCTTCACTCAGAAACTTCTCAACATCATAGAGCGACAGGTTCTCAGGTATCGCCTCGGCCGCCGGTTTTTGATGCAGATTGATCAACACGTCGGTCGCCAATATGTAAAGCGCTGTCTCGTCCGCACCCGCCGCCAGCAAGCGGGTAAAGGTCGAATCGCCAAAATCTTCCAGCAGGATAAATCCCGCCTCGCGATCCTCACCCAGTATCTTTGGCGCGCTATAGCCGAGCCGGGACAGGTGACGGGCGATGTTTAGAAAGGGGCCAATATCCTCCTGGGGGGGCGGTGCATCCATCAGCATCGCCTTTCGCCCCTTATCCGTAAGACGGTGATATCGGCGGAAAGACGCATCTCCGGTCAGCGCCATGCGATTAGCATCAGCCCAGCCCTCGCGGGTTAGAAATGCTTCGATAAGGTCGTGCCGCTCAGCCATTTTCGGAAAATCCCAACTCTCTTGTCATCCAGCTGCCGTGCCTCTCTATCGCTATCGTCCGGGCACCTTCTTCATGATCGCCGGATGACAGCGTCAAATGCAAGCGATCGGCGGGCAGATAAGGCCCCATACGCTCCGGCCATTCGATCAGGCAAACACCGTCGGCAAAGAAATCCTCAACGCCGAGTTCCAGCACGTCCGCTGGCTGATCGATCCGGTACAGATCAATATGGAACAGCGAAAATAGCGGGAAGTCATATTGCTGGACCAGGGTGAAGGTTGGGCTGGGAATATCATCAACCGGAACAGCATGCATCGACGCCAGCGCCCGAATGGTCGCTCTCGCCAGAACTGTCTTGCCGGTTCCGAGATCTCCCGACAAGCCAATGACGTCACCCGGTTCAAGGATCGTCGCCAAATGCTCAGCAAAATTTTCCGTTGCCGCGATATCGGCAAGAGTCAGGGGGGTAGTTGCTGTGATGTCATCGGCCATGTTTATGGCTCTGCTTGTACCGGTGGAACCCGAATCCCGCAACAAGCAGCGGCGGCCATCGCTTGCGCCCCGCGCCGTTAAACCGTGGCCTCTGGCGGTTGAGCTGAGGGTGTCGCCCGTGATGGCAGGGTGCAGATGACCCGCGTCCCAACCTCTGGTTCGGATTCAAGGGCAACATTACCGCCATGCATTTCGACAAAGCTCTTCACCAGCGACAAGCCCAAACCGGCCCCTGACCGGCGGGCCTCTTCCGTGGTGCCGCGCTCAAATTTTGCGAATACCCGATCGCGGTCTTCCGGACTAATGCCAACCCCGCTATCACTCGTCGTCAAAACGATTTCATCGCCTTGTCGACGTGCCGAGATAATAATTTCACCGTTATCGGGCGTAAACTTGACCGCATTGGACAAGATGTTAAATAGCGCTTGCTTGAGCCGCCTCTCATCAACGACCATCGCGCCGATATCCGGCGGACAATCGCATTCTACAGTCAGTTTTTTCTGTCGCGCCCGTTCATGAACCAACCCGAGGACACTATTCAGCAAGCTGTTGATATCTATTGAGTCGAGCTCGAGGCTCATATGGCCCGCTTCAATCGTTGCCAGATCGAGAATGTCATTGATCAGCAACAGCAGGCGGTTAGAGGACTCCAAAATACCATTAGAATATTCAGCCTGACGCTCATTGAGATCACCAAAATATTCTCCGCCCAGAATTTCGGTAAAGCCGATGATGGTATTTAACGGTGTACGAAGCTCATAGGACACGTTGGCAATAAATTCGGATTTGAGCCGGTCGGCGGTTTCCAGCGCCTCATTCCGTTCACGCAATGCCCGTTCCATATTGATCGCTGCTGACACGTCGAGGAAGCTCAGTAGCACGGCACCATCAGGGAGCGGCACCGTTGCATAATCAAGCACACTCCTATCGATACGTTTCATACGGCCACTATGGGATTCACGATCTGTCAGAATACCAATCAGCTGTTGCTTGTTGGCATGTTTGGTGTCGTTTTCGCTGATGAGATCGGAAATATGGTTGGCGATTTCCGAAATATGCGGTTCATTGGCAGGAATTTGCCACATGCTGCCGAAGGCAGGTTTTGAAAGACGCAACCGGCCATTTGCACCGATCACTGCAACACCCTCGAACAGATTGTCCAAAGTTTCCCGCTGTACAGCAATCAACGTGTTGTAATTGCGCTCCAGCGCCAAGGCGTCGGTTACATCTTCCCAAAGCAGCAAGAGACCACCGAAGGGATGGGGAATCACAACCGACCGAAGGGTCGTCCCGTCCGGCAAATGAACCATCTCTTCAACTGGTTCAATCAGCGTCGTGAATAGACGCAGCTGTTCATTTTTAAAAGCCGGAAAATCAGCGAATTCGGGAAGTCTGCGGTCTTCGCGGAGCTGTTCAAGGACTTCGCCCATCCGGGGGTTACCCCGCAGCATCACTTCATCCAGACCCCATAGCTGAAGAAAGGCGTTATTGAAAAACTGCAGCGACTGGTCGGCCCCATAAATCGCGATCGCGGTACCAAGATTTTGTAAAATGACTTCCTGGCCAGCGACGTGACGTGACAGAGCGGCCTGCACCTCGTCGACTAGGGTAAGATCGAGAGCGAACCCGGCCGTGCCGCCAGAGGCGCCCATCGGTGTTTCAATCAATTCAACAAAGTGACGGGTGCCCCCCCCATAACGACATGCTGTCGTTCACTTTGTGGGCTACCCTGCGATGCCGCGCGTTCCGCAAGATCCCTGGCGCTCTGGAGACCCGTGCCCGCTGAAATTTCAGGCAACAGATCAGCACCAAGACCATCTTCTGCATCTACTGCCTCGCGATAGGCTTTATTGGCGTATTTGAGTTTCTGCTGCGCGTCCCGCATCCAAACCGGAACAGGCAAAGCATCAAGCAGGTCATGCATCTGCGCCGCATCAGTCGATAGACGTTCAACCCGGGCGGCGTCCACCGTGCGATCCGACACCAGCATTACCGCAGTGCCAGTGGCATCGGCCACCACGCTGTCCCCGCGTACAGAGAATGTTCTTGATAAGTCAGCGGACTTTACAGGAAGAAGAAAAGGGCGGCGCTCATGACGAAGCGAATGGACCGCCTCTTTTAGGGTCACGGCATCTTCAGGCTGCAACTGCTCGAGGAATTTTGAAAACTGATTACGGCTGGAGCTTTCAATATCGAGAGCGGAGGCGAAACCCGCCGAGACAATCTCACTCTCTCGGTCAAAGGGCCAAAGAATTGCCTGCTCTTGGCGCAACAAGGTCGTTGCCTCGTGCAAAGCAAGCTCAGAACCCAGCGCTTCATTTCAGGCGATCAACCGTTTGGCCTTGGCGGCGTAAAACAGTGCGGCAGCCGTAGCGACAATAAAGGCGACCGCAAAAACCACGACGAGTGGTCCTGGCACCAATGAGGACTACGTAGAGGTTACCTAAGCCAGTGCAGGGCTAACCATACTGCTCAGCTTGATGATGGTGCCGGTCATTCGCCAGCGAAAACACTTAACTCGCATCCCCTGTAACCCCTTTCAGGTGATCGCGATCAAGGACTTCGGTACCTTTAAGCACCGAAGTCCCAACACGTTAGTACCGGTAATGATCCGGCTTATAGGGTCCTTCCTGGGGAAGCCCAAGATATTTCGATTGCTCATCCGACAGCTTGGTAAGTTTTACACCAAGCTTGGCAAGGTGAAGCGTTGCCACTTTCTCGTCGAGATGTTTTGGCAACACATAGACTTTGTTCTCGTAATTATCAGCGTTATTCCAGAGTTCGATCTGCGCCAGTGTCTGATTGGTGAAGGAAGCACTCATGACAAAGCTTGGGTGACCGGTGGCACAGCCAAGATTCACCAAACGGCCTTCGGCAAGAACAATAATACGTTTGCCATCAGGGAATTCGACTTCATCAACCTGCGGCTTAACATTGTGCCATTGATAATTGCGTAAAGACTCGATCTGAATTTCACTATCAAAGTGACCGATATTACAGACGATCGCGCGATCTTTCATCTCGCGCATATGGTCAAGCGTGATGACATCGATATTACCGGTCGTGGTGACAAAAATATCACCCATCGAGGCGGCCTCTTCCATCGTCGTAACTTCATAGCCTTCCATCGCGGCCTGGAGGGCACAGATCGGATCGATCTCAGTGACCAGCACCCGGGCGCCACTTACTTTCAATGACTCCGCTGATCCCTTGCCAACATCACCGTATCCAGCGACGACGGCAACTTTGCCGGCCAGCATCACGTCGGTCGCACGACGAATCCCGTCAACCAGGCTTTCGCGGCAACCATACAGATTGTCGAATTTCGACTTGGTGACTGAATCGTTGACGTTGATTGCGGGGACAGCCAGCGTGCCGGCTTTTTCCATCTCATAAAGACGGTGAACACCGGTGGTGGTCTCTTCTGACAAGCCGCGGATATCGGCAAGTAATTCAGGGCGTTTTTCGTGAATAACCGCAGTGGCATCACCGCCATCATCAAGGATCATATTAGGTTTCCAGCCATCAGGGCCTTCCAGCGTTTGATCGATGCACCACCAAAACTCCTCGTCGGTTTCACCCTTCCAGGCAAATACCGGAATACCTGCTGCCGCAACAGCGGCTGCGGCCTGATCCTGGGTCGAGAAGATGTTGCAGGAGCTCCACCGAATCGAGGCTCCGAGGGCCGTTAGCGTTTCCATTAGAACCGCTGTCTGAATCGTCATATGAAGGCAGCCAACAATGCGCGCACCCTTTAGCGGCTGCGATGCACCATATTCCTCCCGAAGCGTCATCAGTCCGGGCATTTCGGTTTCAGCTATATTTATTTCTTTGCGGCCCCAATCGGCGAGGCTCATATCGGCGACCTTGTAATCGTTCGCAGCGTTCATCAAAAACTCCTGGATTTACAGATGGCTTTATCCACCCCCCTGCGGGAACAAGTCGATAAAGCTGACACAGTGGAAACGCGCGCCGTATAGCAGTCAAATGCGCTAAATTGCAAGGGTTTTAGCAAATTGATGCTCTACTCTTCGTCAAACCGACCCTTTACCAACGCGACAAGTGCCACAAGCCCTGCCTCGGCATCGCTCCCTGCCGACGAAATCGAAATTTCTGTACCAGGTCCTGCCGCCAGCATCATGAGCCCCATAATGGACAAAGCCGATACTTTTAGACCCGATGCCTCGACCGTAATCTCGGCGTCAAATTGCTCGGCAAGTTGGGCAAACTTCGCTGCAGCCCGGGCATGCAGGCCGCGCTGATTTATAATCGTCACTCTTTCCTGAAACACTCAAAATCCGATTTTTTTGGGTTAGCGCAGACGTCTCAAACAACAGCACTCAGGACTGTTTGCGATCAGCGAGAAGTTTGGATGCCACGCTTATATATTTTTTTCCGGCCTCCTGCGCATCCGTTACCGCATCATCAAGGGATTGCGATTGTCGAGCGCGCGCTAATTGAATCAGCATCGGCAGATTGACACCAGCGATCACTTCAACTTGCCGTTGCCCTTCGCCCATTACCGAAATAGCAAGGTTCGAAGGCGTGCCACCAAACATATCTGTCAGCAAAATAACGCCGTCGCCCCCCTCAACACTTTTGACCGCTTCAAGAATATCGGATCGACGCTTTTCCATATCATCTTCCGGCTCGATACAGATCGTCGCTATTTGTTCCTGTTCGCCAACGATATGAACCATTGCGCTGAGAAATTCGTCGGCGAGCCGGCCATGGGTAACAAGGACTAGTCCAATCATGAGCAATCAACTCTTTTCGCTGCGAGTTTCAGCGTCGTGCAACTCCCGATGCATTACACCCGCATGTTGGCCGTTTTTGCTGAGCCACGCCACAAGTTCTTCTGCCACGAAAACCGAGCGGTGTTGCCCGCCCGTACAGCCAACAGCAATTGTAAGATAGCTTTTGCCTTCATTTTGAAAACGCGGCAAGAGCGGTTGCAACAATCCGGTTAGGGACTGAAAAAATTCCGCAAAGCCTGGATCGTTCGATACAAATTTAGCAACCCGCCGGTCCAGCCCGGTTAGAGGTCTGAGGGCTTCATCATAATGAGGATTAGCCAAAAACCGTGCGTCAAAAACCAAATCGGCTTCGCGCGGTATGCCATTGCGATAGGAAAACGACATAACGAAAACAGCAAAAGAGGCTTCGACATCCAGCGCAAAATGACCTTTCAACAATCGCCGCAGATCATTGAGAGAGAGTTGTGATGTGTCGATGACCAAATCTGCACGCCCCCTTAGAGGCACCACCGACCGTCTTTCATGTTTAATACCATCCATCACGGGCCGGTCGGCGGCCAAAGGGTGCCGTCGGCGCGTTTCCGTAAATCGGCGCTGCAACACCTCATCATCGCAATCGAGAAAAACCAGTCGAGCGTCCAGATCGACACGGGCGATGAGCATATCGATTTCATAAAGGAACTGTTCGACACCAAAATCCCGGGTACGAACATCAATGCCAATGGCGAGAGGTCGACGGTTTGAGAGCGCCGGGGCCACGACACTTGGCAGCAGGGTGAGCGGTAAATTATCAACCGCTTCATAGCCAAGATCTTCCAAAATCTTCAACGTCGTCGAGCGCCCAGCACCAGAGATCCCAGTCACCAGCAAAACGGGGGTCCTGTCAGATGCTTCCCCAAGGACGGCATCATTCCCAGAACCAGAGACATTGTTTGCAGTGATGGTCATTTTCGGGCGCTACTATTGCTCTTTGCCTCAAGATCGGCAAGCAATCTCATCACGCCGCTGGCGTCGGCGTCACGCCAGCCGTCCCGCCAAGAACCGAACCTTCGCCGGACAGGATGCATCAAACGCATGTAGCCGATGCAGCGGCAAGGATTGCCCAGTAAGATCGCAACAGGCTGGCTCCGGTAAACGAGCAACATCATCTCGCGGGACGAGATCAATCACCAACTGGATGCTAGCAGATTGTTTATAAGACATGTCAAAAATACCGACCCCCCGGATCTCGATTTTTCCGCGCAAAACGTCAGGCGCACTGGCCAATAAAGAGCCCGCCTCCCCAGACAACACGACCTGGTCATCGGCCACGAGGTCAGCGCCGTCGTAGATGAGGCGGAGAGCGAGATCAGATTTACCACTGCCCGAAGGACCGCGAATCAAAACACCCACCTCTCTTATCGCCACACAGCTTGCATGAACGAGTATTTTCCCGTCCGCGCTCATGACACTGGAAACCGAACATTGAAACGGGCGCCAAGGACCTTGCCATGCAGGTCAGTCCGGTTTTCGGCCTGGATCTTACCCTGATGCGCGGCGACAATTTGACGGGAAATACTCAGCCCTAACCCCGAATGCGTTCCAAACTGTTCAGATTCCGGCCGTTCGCTATAAAACCGGTCAAATATTTTTTCCAAACTACCCGCCGGTATCCCTGGCCCTTCATCTTCGATGGTCGCAACCACCCAACCTCCTTCACGGCCAATCCTGACCATGACCAGGCCATCGGGTGGACTAAAGGAAAACGCATTGCTAATCAGGTTTTGCAGAACCTGAACAATACGTCCTTCATTTCCAAGAATTCTGAAAGGCCCTTTGGATGTTTCTTCAAAGGCAATTTTCCGGTCACCGTGGCTCCCGGAAGTCACATGCACTTCGACCAGGGCAGCCAGTAGCCGGTTGAGTTCAATCTTGTCAGATTCATCGCGCGATAGTTCCGCATCCAGCCGCGAGGCATCCGATATATCCGAGATAAGACGGTCAAGCCTTTTAACATCGTCCTGGATGATATCCATCAGACGGCGTTGCTGGCCTAAATCATCGATACGAGCCGCCGTTTCTACGGCGCTCCGGAGCGACGTTAGAGGATTCTTTAGCTCATGCGCCACATCTGCCGCGAAGCTTTCAATAGCATCGAGGCGCTGCGTCAGAGCGTCAGTCATCGCGTTCAAATCTGCCGCCAGGTCGCCTATTTCATCGTTGCGCCCGGTAAATTCAGGAATCGACCGAACCTGCCCGGGGGCGCTTCTCACCTTGTCTGCTGCCGCCGCGAGCCGCCGCAACGGACGGACAATTGTATTGCCAAGATAAACTGATAGCAAAACGGTGACACAAAGAGCGATTCCAAAAATCGTCAAAATATCAACACGGACCGACCGTACCGCCTCGTCAATCATTGTGCCGTCACGGGCCACAAACACCGCACCGATAACCTGTTTGAAACGCTGGACTGGCACCGCAACACCGATCACCAATCGATCCGCGTCGTCAACCCGAAGGGCAGAAGCGGAGACCCCTTCGAGCGCTCGAGCAACCTCCTCATAATCGGCTGCCCGTTGATCTGCCCGCTCCTCATATAAAGGCAACCTTCTGCCGGGCAGCCACCCGATGATCTTGTTGTAGGCACGGTCAAACAGTTTACCGACTGATGTTTCCAAATCGGGTGGCGGCAGCGCGCTGACCGTAATCGAAGCACCCTGTGATCCCAGTAACGTACGGCTGTCCGCGACCAGAAGACCATCTTGATCAAACAATCTGGTCCGGTTTTTTGTTGGGGTAACCAATCTCCGCAACATCGTAGACGCGATCGCCCCTTGCAGTTCGGTCGTGCCATCTGGACGGGTACCGTAAGCGCCTTCAGCAAGCGCTTCGGCAAAAATTTCGCCCTGTGTTCTCAGGGCCTGTACTTCGGAAGCGATCAGGTTTTGTTCATAGCGTCCGAGATACAGCAGACCCGCCAACAGGATCGCCAGCGCCAGAACATTGACAACGAGAATTCTGCGCGTGAGAGGAGACAGAAAACCACGACGCGAAACCCGAGCCGTTTCTGACAGCTCGGGATCAGCGTCCGCAGAGATTTGTGTTTTACGCTCCCTATTCTCCGCGCTGAGATTAAGTCTCAGCGCCAACCGAATTTACTCTTCGCGGTAGCGGTAACCAATTCCGTAGAGGGTCTCGATATGATCGAAATCATCATCGACAGCTTTGAGCTTCTTACGAAGTCGTTTGATGTGGCTATCGATTGTGCGATCATCGACATAGATGTGCTCCCCATAGGCCGCGTCCATTAGTTGATCTCGATTTTTAACAAGGCCGGGACGCGCGGCCAGCACTTTTACAATAAGAAACTCCGTCACCGTAAGATTAACGGCTTCCCCACCCCAGGTGCAAAGGTGACGTGATGTATCGAGAACTAGGTTTCCACGGACGATTGGTGGCTCGGCATCATCATCGTCATCTATAGAGTTCATCCGATCGCGACGGCGGAGCAACGCCTGAATGCGTTCAAGGAGCAAGCGCTGTGAGAACGGTTTTTTGACATAATCATCAGCTCCCATACGAAGCCCGAGTATTTCATCGACCTCATCGTCTTTCGAGGTCAGGAAAATCACCGGCAAATCACTCTGTTTGCGGAGTCTCTGCAGGAGTTCCATGCCATCCATACGCGGCATCTTGATGTCGAGGATAGCGAGATCAACCGGTTGGGCACTTAATCCGCGGAGCGCTGCATCCCCATCGGTGAAACTACGAACATCGAAACCTTCAGCTTCCAATGCCATTGTAACCGATGTCAGGATATTCCGATCATCATCAACCAACGCAATTGTGTGCCCCACGGGTACCCCCCCGATATCAATGTGTTGTCGTTCTAGCGTATCCATTTTCCAGCTCCCAAATTTTAGTGATATTGCGAGATATCGC
>Ga0055584_100005015_pt1 | contig 12969 bp, 13 predicted proteins | sample OSDHelmetaG_FD_58716 | JGI IMG/M metagenome (GOLD analysis project Ga0055584, IMG submission 58716) | Pelagic marine sediment microbial communities from the LTER site Helgoland, North Sea, for post-phytoplankton bloom and carbon turnover... | ecosystem: Environmental > Aquatic > Marine >... | reverse complement strand
TGATTTCATAGGTGATCTTACCAGCCTTGAATCCTTAAGCTACCAGTCGAACCGCTTAACCGCTATCACTCCTGCTATTGGCAAACTGAAATATTTAAGAAAACTGAATCTACGTTTCAATAAGCTTCAAACTTTGCCTGAAGAGATTACGCAACTTGAAAGTTTGGTAGAACTTGATCTTAGAAATAATGAATTAACCAGTCTTCCAGCTTCCATCGGGGCATTAAAGAATCTGGAGGTCCTTCGGCTGAATAATAATTATTTGGAGACCATCCCTGCTTCTATCGGACAACTGAAAAACCTTCGTTTTTTATACATTGGGAAAAATGACCTCATCAAACCACCTGTTGAGGTTGGTAGTTTATCCCGACTGGTAGAATTGGATGTAAGTTACTCGGGATCTTTTAATAACCTACCTGTGGAATGGTCTAACTTACGGAGTCTTGAGTTACTCATGATCGATCCATCACTAGTGGTACCGTACGAAATTGGAAGAGGCAATAGCAGACTAAGAATTATAACGAATTAGTTTTTACTGTTGCTAATATCAGGTCTATCACTATGAGAAACAAAAAAATTAATCCATACTAAACGAGACCACCTGAAAGTCAAAGGCGAACAAATAAGTCCAATGCCCATTGTTAAACCAACTGTATTCCACACCGCAGTTTCTTCAGGCAATACCAATATCGAGAACATCCATGCGATCACAAAAATTGCCACATTAATCGCATAACTGGTATACATCGCACCATAGTAAAACCCTGGTTCTAACATATAATCCTGGTCACATGTGGCACACTTATCATTCATCCTCCAAAAACCAGGAACAAATGGATTGTCATTTGTAAAAAAATGCCCCTTATGACAACGTGGACAGCGATTACCAAAAACACTTGTCAGTTTACCGATAAATGGATGCATCAGATCATTTAATTTAGCTCAAAAGTAAGGAGAATAGGTTGGCTTTTTTTGTGATAATTGATACCGGATTCAATGTGTTTAATAAATATATCTGATTTTCAAATAATTAAGTAATGCTATCACCCAAGTAAAAGATAATATTCTTTGATCGGGTTCGTTTAAGAAAAAATGAAGATTTTTAGAGATACTTTATTTTATTATTAATGAAAGTGAAAGTGAATAAAGAGTAATCTGATTGATTTTTAATTAATTGTAAGTAGATTGTAATTATGATCCTGGTATCACATTCCAGATTATGAGAACATCCTAAAATAAGTTACCTTTGCAAGGCTTTTCATTAAATCAACTTTTTTATAAAATGTTGATCAGTAGGGATTTACAAATTCCATAATTTATGATTGAGACAAAAGTTATAAGTGATTTAACCGCTATGGAACAAAGTGTTTTTAACCCAATGACCGAAATGGGACACGAACAGGTGGTCTTTTGTAATGATAAGGAGACTGGATTAAAGGCGATAATAGCTATACATAATACAGTTTTAGGACCTGCACTTGGCGGAACCAGAATGTGGAATTATCAAAGTGAAGAAGAAGCTCTCAGGGATGTATTGAGACTATCAAGAGGAATGACTTACAAAGCTTCCATAACCGGACTCAATTTAGGTGGTGGTAAAGCTGTTATTATTGGTGATTCAAAAACACAAAAATCAGAAGCTCTTTTTCGTCGCTTCGGAAAATTCATCAATAGTCTTGGCGGTAAATATATTACTGCAGAAGATGTAGGTACCAGTACAAAAGACATGGAATGGGTAAGTATGGAAACAAAGCATGTTACCGGCATACCTCGCTCCAGAGGTGGCGGAGGCGATCCATCTCCTGTAACAGCATATGGAGTTTATAAAGGCATGAAAGCTGCTGCTAAACATGTGTATGGTACAGATTCTCTTGAAGGAAAAACCATCCTTGTTCAGGGCGTTGGACACGTTGGCGAGAACCTGGTTAACTATATTTCAAAAGAAAACGCAAAAGTTCTTATTACGGATATCAATGAAAAACAACTGAAGTATGTTTCCAAAGAATATGGAGCAACAGTTGTAGACGAGAATATCTTCGATCTTGAAATAGATATCTATGCACCTTGTGCATTGGGTGCTACACTTAATGACAAATCAATTGATGCTCTTAATTGTAAAATTGTGGCTGGAGCTGCAAATAACCAACTAGCCAATGAGGAGCTGCATGGACAAGCCCTGATGGATAAAGGCATCATTTATGCACCCGACTTTGTGATCAATGCCGGAGGACTCATCAATGTATATTCCGAACTTATCGGTTACAACAGGGAGCTTGCAATGTCTCAAACTGACAAGATTTATGATTTCACTCTAGAGATACTAAATCTTGCCTCAAAGGAAAATATTCCATCTCATCTGGCAGCTAACAGGATGGCTGAAAAAAGGGTTCAAGAGATTGGAAAAGTTAAACTAGGTATGTAAAACTTGAATCCAGGCCGAGCACTTATCAACTCACCTGGTTCATTCACCATTATATCGTTCTTAAAAATGCTAAGCCGTAGGCACCTCAGGACACGCGTCATGCAAGTCCTTTATTCATATCTCCATTCCAGCGAAAAAGATTCAGCTGCCTTGGAAAAAGAGATCTTTAGAGGTATTGAAAGGTCATATGACCTTTATCTTACACAACTTTTATTATTAAAAGAACTGGCCGGGGAGGAGGAGCGATACTATGTTGATGCCCCTTCTAAACATTTACAAAAAGAGAGTCCGATATTATCACATCTCTCTTCAAATATCGTTCTGAATCATCTTAATGAAGATGTTGATTTCAGTTCACTTATTGAAAAAAGATCCATCTCATGGCAAAATGACCATGATATCGTGAAGAAGGTTTTCCATCAACTCAGAAGTACACAAGAATACCGTGACTATGTGACAGTTCAGGATCATGATGCCGAATCTGATATCGATTTCATTACATGGCTCTATAAAAATGTCATTAGCGATTCTGAAGCTCTTCAGAATTCTATGGAAGAGAAAAATATTTGGTGGGCCGAATCACTTGATCTGATAAACAGTATGGTGATAAAAACAATAAGAGTTTCACATCCATCCAAAAAAGGAAAACTATCACTCATGCCTATCCTCCGTGAAGAAGAAGAGGATAAAGAATTTTTAAAAAAGTTATTTTTGGAAACCATCCGAAATGATTCATACTTCTCCAAACTGATAGCAGAAAAGACTAAGAACTGGGATGTCGACAGGATTGCTCAAATGGATGTCATTCTAATGAAAATGGCATTATCGGAAATATTAAACTTCCCTGCGATACCAGTTAAAGTGAGCATTAATGAATACATCGACATGTCAAAAGAGTTCAGTACGCCAAAGAGCAGGGTGTTCATTAATGGGGTGCTTGACTCGATCGTAAAGGAGTTGAATTCTGAAGGAGGTATCACAAAAACAGGAAGAGGCCTAATTGAATAATTGAATAATTTAATATATCTATGAAAACACAATTGATCTTAACTATTTCAACAACATTATTAATTGCTTGTATCAGCTGCAACTCATCCAATGAAGCAGACCGGTCAAAAGTTGATCCTGCCATAGTTAACAATCCTGCGTCTGCAGATCCGGCTGCCTCTTCAGAGACCAAGGCCGTCCCAATGATCGAATTTGAAAAAACGAGACACCATTTTGGTGTGATTGTAGCCGGTGAAAAAGTGAGTTACACATTTAAATTCAAAAATACCGGCGATGCACCACTGGTTCTTTCATCAGCATCTGCAACATGCGGATGCACAGTTCCAAGCTATACTAAAGAAGCAATCCAGCCCGGCGACGAAGGATCTGTTGAAGTAACATTCGATAGCAGTGGGAAATCTGGAATGGAAAGTAAAAATATTACCATAGGATCAAATACAATTCCAAACAGTACTGTACTTACAATTAGTGCAGAAATCAATTCATCAGAAAACAACAACTAACAATTAGCAAAATGATATTATCAATTTTACTCCAGCAGGGCGGCGGAGCCATGGGACAGTTAATGATGATCCTGTTGATCATTGTGGTCTTTTACTTCTTTATGATAAGACCTCAAATGAAGAAAGCTAAAACCGAAACTGCATTTAAAAAAGGATTGGCCAAAGGCGATAAGATCGTCACAATTGGCGGTGTTCATGCAAGGATCATTGAGGTTGCCGAAACCTCATTACTTATCGAAGTGGACCAGAATGTAAAGCTCCGTATCGAGAAGTCGGCTGTATCTGCTGAATCCTCGAAACAATTTCAGACTAAAGACCAGAAAAAATAAGCTGGTAATGGGGAGCGTATTGCTCCCTTTTGTATTTTCAGGGTGATGTTAGGAAAATCCAAGATCTCAATTCAGAATCCACCCAAACTGGTCAGAAACAGAAAGGGCGGCATCTTTTTGATATTCGTTACCATTTCTACTATTATTTGGTTTCTGAATAATCTTAATGAGACTCATTCCACCACAATAAATATTCCGGTTAAAATTGTTAACGTACCTGTTAACACAAAGATCAATCAACAAATTGTTGAGAATCTCGACATCACTGTATCAGGCAAAGGGTTTCATCTTGCGGGAATGCATCTGAATAAGAACCGTGACTCCTTGATTATTGATGTAGGAGAAATGACAGCAGGTTCTAACAACTCAGGCAGATATGCCTACCCTACCCTGAATCTGATCTCCAAATCATGGAAAAAGACCAGGAAAGTGCTACCGGTTACTGTTGACCCTGACTCATTGGTCATCGATCTGTCTCCAAGATCATCATTGATGATCCCTATTCATTCTAACATCCACATTTCAACTGATAAACCATTTGGTATAACTGGTGGTGTGGTCCTTGAACCTGATAGTGTTCTTGTAATAGGTCCGGCAAGTGAATTAGAAAAAATAAAGGCCATCGAAACTGAAGAGATCAACCACGACCAACTCCAGGAAGAAGTATTCGATGCCGTACATTTGAAAAATCCGTCACCTTCACAATTAACCTTGTCACTTCCCTATACCTATTATTATGCTAACATTGTGGAATATACCGAGCAGTCATTCAATATGCCTGTCATTATTCCAATGAGCCAGTCTCCTTTCATAACTCTTCTACCATCAGAAGTAACAATCACCTTTTCAGTTCCCATTGAGCATTATTCAAATATCACTTCAAAAGACTTCAAACTGACCACTTCCCTCCTTGCGGCCGATACATTGCCCACTCACCTCGAAGTGAAATTGATTAAAGCACCTCTACATATCCGAAATTTAAGAATTGAACCACAGTTGCTCGATTACCTTATTAAAACAGAGTCCAAATGATCAAAGTTGGGCTTACAGGTGGGATAGGATCCGGTAAAACCTATGTTTCAAATATATTTGAGAAGTTGGGAGCACCAGTATTTAATGCGGACACCGAGTCAAAAAAGTTAACTCAACTCCCTGAGATTCAAAAAAAAATAACCGAAGCTTTTGGTGATGAAGTCTATAATGAAAATAATATACTGCAGCGTGCTGTTCTGGCTCAGATCGTATTTAATGAACCTTTAAAACTAAAAACATTGAATGCCATTCTTCATCCGGAAGTAGAAAAGTCTTTTATAAAATTCTGTCAGAGAAAACACAATTGCAATTACATAATTAAAGAGGCTGCCATATTGTTTGAATCGGGTAGTTATAAAAACGTTGATAAAACAATCACTGTTGTGGCACCTTTAGAAACACGGATCAGCCGGATACTAAAAAGAGATAGTCATGCCAGTAAGGAATCTATCCAAAAGATAATGGACCAACAAATGGATGATCATGAGAAAATAAAGTTGTCTGGTTTCGTGATCTATAATGACGATAGCACACCATTACTTCCCCAGATATTGGAGATCGATAAATTATTGAAAAATGGAGTTTTGTGATACTCCTGAGCCTTTTGAGTTAAGGAAGGAAGGTTTGTTCTTCAAACCTGCAAATGTTTATATAGATCCGCGAAGGCCGGTTCAAAATGCTCTCATCTCACACGCCCATGCCGACCATTCATCAAATGGGATACAGCAAGCCTGGGCTACACCCGAAACTTTGAGCCTGATAAAACTGCGACTCGGTAAGAGAGCACCGTTACTTAACCATGGCATCAAATATCATCAACCTTTTAACTTATCGGAAGGTACGCAGGTCACTTTTCTTCCAGCTGGTCATATGCTAGGGTCAGCAATGATCCTCATACAACACAATGATACCCGGTACCTTTATACCGGTGATTTCAAACTAACTTCAGATCCCACTTGTGAAAAAGCTGATATTGTACCATGTGATGTACTTTTTACAGAAGTAACCTTTGGAGCCGTTAAATATAGCCACCCTGAACCAGAAGCAGAGATCCGGAAATTACATTCGTATTTACCCGGTAGATTAGTGATATCCTGCTACAAGCAAGGGAAATCACAACGAATCACCAGAATGATCCATGAATTGGATCCTGAAATTCAGCTGATGGTACATCCTGAGATCGTCCAATATCATAAATGCTATGAATCTCTAGGCGTTGACCTGGGTTCCTGGGAACAATACAACAGAAGAACATTTCTAAACTCCACTTCAGCAGTTTTAATTGCACCACCGTCTCGAGCAATTGGATTTACAACTTATCCTGGAGTTGTTGTTGCAAAGGCAACCGGATGGAAAAGATTCATTCCCAAAATGGGATTTCATTTACACATCAGTGATCATGTAGATATTGATGAAATGATGCACTTCATTGATAGGTCTCAGGCAAAAAAAATTGTAACTTTTCATGGTGATGATAAAGAGTTGAAATTCCGAGTTGCTGCTCGCGCTCAACTTAAATTAAATTTTTAGGTACTCATATTTATTTAACTGGTTATTAGCTACTAAAAAATGAAAGCTATATTGTCATCTGAACAAATAAAAGCTGCAGATACTGCCACAATCCAAAACGAACCCATCGCATCAATAGATCTGATGGAACGTGCTGCTGAAAAGTGCTTTTTATGGATAAAAAAGAACTCGGACCGAAAGCAAACACACCAAATAGTATGCGGTTCAGGCAATAACGGTGGCGATGGTCTTGCGATTGCTCGCATGTTACATCTCAATAAATTCAATGTCAAGGTTCATGTCATTAAATTGGGTGAAAACATGTCGATCGACTGTACTAAAAACTTTGAAAAAGTGACCGAATTGGCTCAAAATTCAAAGGAATTAGAGGTTATTAGGGATGAATTGCCCACTTTCGACCAAAAAGATGTAATTGTAGATGCCTTGTTTGGAACCGGACTTTCCAGACCTGCTGAAGGCTTTGTTCTCGACATAATTAACAAAATAAATGAATCGGGCTGTAACGTTATTTCAATCGATATGCCTTCAGGCTTATGTTCAGATAACAAATATTATAATGCTGAATTCAAATCTGTTGTCGCTAACGCAACTTTAACTTTTCAAACGCTCAAATCATCTATGATTTGTCCGGATTTGGGTGCTTATTGCGGTAAAATAAAAATTTTGGATATCGGACTTGACAATACATTTATTGAAAGCCTGGAAGCAAATGAATACTTGATTGAACGGTCTGATGTTAAAAAAATGTTCTTTTCCAGATCAGAATTTTCCCATAAAGGGAACTATGGTCATGTATTTTTAATGGCTGGCAGTACTGGCAAAACAGGTGCAGCTGTCCTCTCAGTGAACGCTTGTTTGAGAAGTGGATGTGGATTAACAACCGCTGCCATTCCAGGATCGGGGTATCAGATTATCCAGACTGCCGCACCTGAAGCCATGAGTATAGTCGATGAGCATCCCGACCATATTACCTCCCTTCCAAGTGATTTGCCATTCAATGCGCTGGGTTTTGGGCCCGGAGTGGGCACTCATGAAGATACCGCCAAGGTACTGAAACGGATCATCCAGGATTTCAAAGGGGCATTGGTCATTGATGCCGATGGTCTCAATATACTTGCGCAAAACCCTACATGGCTGGCATTTTTGCCTCAAAACACTATCCTCACTCCCCACCCCGGTGAGTTTGAGAGACTAGTCGGTAAATGGGAAAATGGTTTCGAACGGAATCAGAAACTTAAAGACATTGCTGTAAAGTTTAATGTTATAGTAGTTCTGAAAGGAAAATACACCGCTATAGCAGCGCCTAATGGATCTATTTATTTCAATCCAACCGGCAATCCGGGTATGTCAAAAGGTGGTTCGGGAGACGTGTTGACCGGACTCATTACCGGACTTGCTGCTCGTGGCCTCACACCACTTCATGCTACAATTACAGGTGTATATATTCATGGACTGGCAGGAGACTATGCAGCAAAAAAACTTACACAGGAAGCGATGACTGCTGGTGATATAATCCGGTACTTTAGAAAAGCATTTAAAGAGGTAGTCGGTTAATACAATCACACTTCGACTCCGCTCAGTGTGACATAATAAGCGTCCTGGTGAGCGTAGTCGAACCAGTAGCGTAGTCGAACCAGTAGCGGTGTCGAACCAGAAGCGTAGTCGAACCAGAAGCGGAGTCGAACCATAAGCGTAATCGAAGTGTGACATACTTAGCGTCATGGTGAGCGTAGTCGAACCAGTAGCGTAATCGAAGTGTGACATACTTAGCGTCATGGTGAGCGTAGTCGAACCAGTAGCGGATTCAAACCACTATTACAGTGCTACTTATTTTTATATATTCACTAAACAATACTTGCTTTTCATGCCAAGGACTTTTTATACCTACATACTCAGGTGTGCTGATGACTCCTACTACACAGGTGTAACCAATAACATTGAAAGAAGGATATCTGAACACAATTCAAATGATTATCCAAAAAGCTACTGTCATAAACGCAGACCAGTTAAGTTAGTGTTTCTACAAATGTCCTTTTCTATTATTGATGCCATAGCTTTTGAAAAACAAATTAAAAAATGGACGAAAGCAAAAAAAGAAGCCTTGATCTCTCAAAACTATAATTCACTAAAAGAATTATCTGAGTGTAAGAATGATTCTCACTTTAAATTGTTTTCAAACGATTAAATACACACTTCGACTTCGCTCAGTGTGACATTTTAAGCGTTTTTGAGAGTTGAACTGGAACAATGCAAGCGGCATGGTGAGCGGAGTCGAACCATAAGCGGATTCAAACCAGTAGCGGAGTCGAACCAGAAGCGGAGTCGAAGTGTGACGTACTAACGTATCAAATAAAAATCTTAGTAATTAAAATTTAGTTTTGAGTCTTTACAAACCGAATCACTTGTTTGTTGTTATCTGACAACAATTGAACAAAGTATACACCTGATTGAAAATCTTGTACATCTATCTCCAGTTCTCCAGAATGGAGTTCATCAGTGGAAAGCCTGGCCGACTTAACCAACTGTCCAAACGAATTATATACTTGGATATTCGTCACAGCTCCTGAATGATTCCCAAACATTAGAAAAACAGATGAACCAGCAGGGTTAGGTGATAATGTTACGATCTGTTCATCAGCCTCAGAAACCCCAAGAGTACTACAAGGAAGTTGTCCGATTTGAAAAAGTTGAGAAACATCATTTGGAGTAAGAGCTCTTTCAAACAGAACCAAGTCATCTATTTCACCAGAAAAATAAAATGGCACATTGGACACATCAACACCTCCTCCTATCCAAAGATTTCTGTTCCTGTTATTGAGTAATGAAAATGGATTTTTTGTCATCTGCAATACTCCATCTTTATAAACATACATTCCATTTGAACCCGTTACAAAAACATAATGCTCCCAATATGAACTAAATGTCGTATTCAAAATAGTTAGTCTGCCATTGTTTGAAATATCTCCGAAATCCCAAAACGTAGCTGGTATGCCAACATGATCGTAATGAACTGCTGCCAGTAACCGATTATCTGCAGCATCAGGATTTAACATTAATATGACTTGAGATTTAACAATATTGGCTCGCACCCATACACTCATAGAAAACTCATTAGAGTCTGTGATAGCTGAAAGCAAGCCAACATCAATGTAATCATTGACCCCATCAAATGAATAAGCCGCATCAGGATTGCCAAATCTATCGCTGGCAAGCACAGAACCTTGTATTACCCCATGATGGCCATTTCCACTTTCATCATCAGCATTATTATTAAAAGGATAACAAGCAACAACGCCATTGAATAATCATAGCTGAGAAATTACAGGTCCATGAGTGAGAATGAAAAACAAACAGATATAAAGAATTTTCATTTTTCTTACCTTAATAACTTCTAAACACTTGTTTATCAATATTAAACAATAAAAGTTAAAAAGGCCAGTAAACTAAATAAATTTGATCTTCCGTGCTGCAAATGCGCACATTTTCAATAAGATCATACCATGATAAAATCTTGAAATGTTGGTATCACCATAGGTCCGCTCACGATACCTGATAGGCAGCTCAACGATCCTCAAGTTCATTTTGTATGCACCGAAGATCAGATCGAAGTCACCGAATGGATCGAAGTCACCGAAGAATTTTCTGCCTTCAACCAGTCGATCATAGTCCTTTTTGAAAATAACTTTGGTACCACACAACGTATCCTTAAAAGGCTGCTCCAGCAACCACGTAAATGCAATACTAAAAAACTTGTTGCCCAACATATTTAAAAACCGCATCGCTTCCTTTTCCATTGGATATACCAACCGGCTTCCATTTATAAAGTCACCCTTAACAGTTGCAATTGCCTCATAAAATTTGGGCAAATCCTCAGGTGGCACTGTTAGGTCGGCATCAAGGATCATTAAAATATCACCGGTAGCTACTCCAAAACCTTTTTTCACTGCATCATATTTCCCTTTTCCTTCCTGCCGGCCTGTAATAATAGTATGTGAATCTTTATACTTCTCAGCAACATTCTGAATCGTTTCCCAGGTATCATCGGTTGAATTTCCTTCAATGAAAATGATCTCCTGACTCTTACCGAATTTTGGGATACGCTTGATCGCATTCTCAATATTACCACTCTCATTTCTGGCAGGTATCACAATGGACACAGAATACTTGTCCGCTACATCTTCCAACGTCACTGTTGAAGTTGGTTTTGCGAATGAGTAGTTGTTGATACACAGATGTCGGATGATAGGCAGCTTTGCTATGATCTTATTAAAGAACCATGATATAACTGGAATATTCACAGGTATCATCTGTCGCTTCGAGTTTCTATACACATCAAAGCCTGCAAGCATCAATAAATTTTTGATCTCAACCTGCGACAACCAATTCTGTAAAGGGGTTTTCTTTTTAATACCTATCCACTCCCCAAATTTTAAGATGGGCTCCCAAAAATGATTGTAATAGGATACAATAACTTTCGTGCGTGGATGACTCACCTTTTTTAACTCTTCAAAAACTTTCTGAACATCACTGGTAAATCCAATTAGATTTGAAAGTATGATCAGGTCATATTTTTGGTCCAGTTGGAGATTCTCTGCTTCCATTACCTTGAATTCAACATCTGAATACCTATCTGATGCAACCTTTATCATTTCCTCACTAAAATCCACACCAGTCTTGTGCTTACCTTTTATCTTTCCTATCAACTCCCCTGTTCCACATCCAATCTCAAGTACTGAATAATCGCTGTGTGAAAAATAATCACAATAATAGGTGATGTCGTCCCAGTAGTAATTATGACGCTTGCGGATACGAACACGGTCCTTGGCCATCACATCAAAATATCGCTTCTTTTCTGCTGAAAAACTATCCACGGGAGTCTCTTTTTTCAATTACAATTAATGCAAACATATTTAGATACCGTGAAGTAACTATTTTTTCCAGAAATGTAATGGGTTTGAACAGGAAATTAGGAACAAGTTGCTTCATAGAAACTCCACCACTCAACAAATATCTGAATGGAGTATGCAATTTTATGGTTTTGATGACCAATTCAGGAAACTTTTTTTCAAAATCTTTCCTGTCCCGTTCAAATAATATCCATGGTAGTGCTCCATTAGCGCCCGACAATGGACCTGTTGAAGGAATTGTCCAGCCTCCATCCGGATCAAAAGGCTCATGGTGAAAATTTTTATAGATAAATCTTCCAAACATACTATTCCAAGGTTCCGACATAACAATTCTGCCTCCGGGCTTTAACACCCTGCTTGCTTCTTTAAAAAATGACTCAGGTGCGGGAATATGATGCAACACATCTATCATTATAATACCATCAACACTTGATGCCCCAAATGGAATACTTTCAGCATAGAATACTTTATCAACTCCTGGCAGCTCCATCACATCCGAAGTTGTAACACTTGGCATCAACTCTTTTACAAATCCTGCTCCACTACCCAGCTCAATATAAGTGCCATCATCATGGTAACTCACTGCTCCTTTCAGTAACTGATACCATTCAATGTAAAGTCGTTTTAGAAAATGTTTGCTACGAATGACTTCACCATGCAATATCGTCCGTTCTGGCGAGTCAATGGGTAGAGCATCTACCTCTTTAAGTTTGAGCCAACCCATTCACATCAATTATTTATCTTATAAACATAAGCAGGTTCACGGTCACCTATCTGTTTAACTAGTGTTAGCTTCTGGGGATACTTCTTAGCCACTGGCTGCACTGTACGGTGCATGGTATTAATGATATAGCCATCCACCTTCTTTGGATTTCTTCTAAGATTCGCAAGGATAACGTGCGTTACACCTTCGCGTTCAAAATTTGCGATCACCGAATCAGGATGTGCTAAATTAGTGGCCGGGTCTACCGCAATTACATTATAAACCGGGAAAAATTTCATCCCATTGCCATAAACAAATGACATGGGAGCTTTTCTGCAGGCTACATAACTCCCTTCAGGAAGATTTTCAGAACACCAGCGGCTCATTTTTAAGTAGTTTTCCCAATCAGGTGTGTAGCCGTAAAATACATTCCCATTCAAATTCTTTTTTAATATCGGATAATTGGCAGCAGACTTTTTCACTGACACTAAAAAACTGCTCACTACAAATACAGAGGTAAAAATTAAATAAGCAA
>Ga0055584_100005014_pt1 | contig 12973 bp, 8 predicted proteins | sample OSDHelmetaG_FD_58716 | JGI IMG/M metagenome (GOLD analysis project Ga0055584, IMG submission 58716) | Pelagic marine sediment microbial communities from the LTER site Helgoland, North Sea, for post-phytoplankton bloom and carbon turnover... | ecosystem: Environmental > Aquatic > Marine >... | reverse complement strand
AAGGCTTTACTAAAAAGTATCACTCGGTATTTTCACCCAGCCTTCCATAATAACGCGTGCGCTACGGCTCATCACCGCTTTGGTTGCTTTCCACTCACCCTCAACAAGATTGGCTGCTGCACCCACACGCAAAGTACCTGAAGGATGACCAAAGGTTACTGAGTCACGCTCACCTCCACCAGCAGCCAGGTTTACTAAAGTTCCAGTAACAGCCGCTGCCGTTGCTATAGCAACTGAAGCCGTTCCCATCATGGCATGGTGCAGTTTACCCATTGAAACAGCTCTGACGCAGACATCTATATCACTGGCAGAAATCTGCTTACCACTTGAAGCCTGATAATCAGTAGGTGGTGCAACAAACGCAATTTTAGGCGTGTGCTGACGTGCAGCTGCTTCAGAAATATCTTTAATCAAACCCATTTTAACCGCGCCATAAGCACGTAAGGTCTCTAGCTTTGCTAAGGTCGCTGTATCTGAATTAATATCTTTTTGCAGTTCCGTACCTTTAAAACCCAGATCTGCTGCATTAAAGAAGATAGTTGGAATACCCGCATTAATCATGGTTACTTTAAAAGAGCCTATACCTGGTACATCCAAATCATCAACCACATTACCCGTAGGGAACATCGAACCTTCACCATCAGCGGGATCCATAAACTCAATTACCACCTCAGCGGCAGGAAAGGTTACACCATCCAGCTCAAAATCACCTGTTTCCTGTACTTCACCGTTAGTGATCGGCACATGAGCGATGATGGTTTTTTTGATATTTTTCTGCCAGATACGAACAACACAAACACCATTTTCAGGAATACGCTCTGCATCAACCAAACCCTGACTGATAGCAAAAGCACCCACAGCAGCGGTTAAATTACCGCAGTTACCTGACCAGTCAACAAAGGGTTTATCTATAGCAACCTGCCCAAACAAATAATCAACATCGTGATCTGGTTGTTCACTTTTAGAAATAATGACCGTTTTAGAAGTACTGGAAGTTGCACCACCCATACCATCAATCTGCTGACCGTAAGGATCAGGGCTACCAATAACACGCTGAAGAATTTTATCACGTGCTTCACCAGGCACCTGGGCAGCTTCCGGTAAATCAGTCAGATTAAAAAACACTCCCTTACTGGTACCACCACGCATATAAGTGGCTGGAATTTTAATCTGTGGCACTTTAGTTTTTGAAACTTGGCTCATAAATCACCTTTATAATTAAGAAGGCTATCTTAGAAAATTAAAGGCAGGCAAAAAGCGCTACTTACCTAAGTAAAGAAACACTCTCAGCCTGCCTTATCAGACATTAATCAGCTAAGCGCAATTAAGCTTCAGTTGCCAAAAAGTCTTGCGCAAAACGTTGTAATACACCACCAGCTTTGTAAACACTCACTTCTGTGGCTGTATCTAAACGACAAAGCATAGGCACTTTAACCTGCTCACCATTTTTACGGTTAATAACCAGAGTCATTTGACCCCGTGCTTTTAACTCGCCTTCAACATCATAGGTTTCAGTACCATCCAAACCTAAAGTTTTGCGTGTAGTACCTTCTTCAAATTGCAAAGGCAGAACACCCATACCAATCAGGTTAGTACGGTGAATACGCTCAAAACCTTCAGCAGCAATCACTTCCACACCAGCCAGACGAACACCTTTAGCAGCCCAGTCACGTGAAGAACCCTGGCCATAGTCAGCACCAGCAACAATAATTAAAGGCTGCTTACGGTTCATATAGGTTTCAATGGCTTCCCACATACGCATAACTTTGCCTTCCGGCTCTACACGCGCCAGAGAGCCCTGCTTAACTTCACCATCAACTACAGCCATTTCGTTAATCAGCTTAGGATTAGCAAAGGTTGCGCGCTGAGCCGTCAGGTGATCACCACGGTGAGTTGCGTAGGAGTTAAAGTCTTCTTCAGGCAAGCCCATCTTATGCAGGTACTCACCTGCCGCTGAATCCATCATAATCGCATTAGAAGGCGACAAGTGGTCAGTAGTAATGTTGTCGGGTAGTAGTGCTAAAGGACGCATAGCCTTCATGGTTCGCTCGCCTGCCAAAGCACCTTCCCAGTAAGGAGGACGACGGATATAAGTTGACTTAGGACGCCAGTCATAAAGCGGGCTGGTAGCTGCCTCACCTTTATCCAAATCGAACATTGGAATATAAACCTGATTAAACTGCTCAGGTTTAACACTTGATTTAACTAAAGCATCTATTTCTTCATCCGAAGGCCAGATGTCTTTCAGGGTAATCGGATTACCATCTTTGTCAGTACCCAGTGCGTCTTTTTCAATATCAAAACGAATAGTACCTGCAATGGCGTAAGCAACTACCAGAGGAGGAGAAGCCAGAAATGCCTGCTTGGCGTAAGGGTGAATACGGCCATCAAAGTTGCGGTTACCCGAAAGCACTGCCGTAGCATACAGATCACGGTCAATAATTTCCTGCTGGATTTTCGGATCCAGAGCACCGGACATACCATTACAGGTAGTACAGGCATAACCCACGATACCAAAACCTAATTTTTCCAGCTCAGGTAAAAGGTTTGCTTCTTCCAGATACAAGCGCGCAACCTTAGAACCAGGTGCAAAAGAAGTTTTAACCCAGGGCTTACGTACAAGGCCCAGCTCGTTTGCTTTTTTAGCAATTAAACCAGCAGCAACAACATTACGAGGGTTAGATGTATTAGTACAACTGGTAATAGCAGCAATAATCACCGCACCATCAGGCATTAGACCTTGCTTTTCCTGTTCGCGTGCTTCTTCCAGATGACCAGCAATGCCTTTGGCTGCCAGATCACTGGTGGAGACACGGGCGTGTGGATTAGATGGGCCGGCCATAGTGCGGACAACACTAGACAGATCAAACTTCAATACACGAGGGTATTCTGCTTGTTTAAGGCTATCTGCCCAAAGACCTGTGGTTTTAGCATAGTTTTCAACTAAAGCAACCTGTTCAGGATCACGACCAGTCAGCTTTAAGTAGTCAATGGTTTGTTCATCTATATAGAACATACCTGCTGTGGCACCGTATTCCGGTGTCATATTAGAAATAGTGGCACGGTCACCAATGGTCAGACTGGAAGCACCTTCACCGAAGAACTCCAGATAAGCACCCACCACCCGCTCTTTACGCAGGAACTCTGTCAGTGCCAGTACAATATCAGTAGCCGTAATACCAGGCTGACGCTTGCCTACCAGTTCAACACCAATAATATCAGGAAGGCGCATCATAGATGGTAAGCCCAGCATAACTGTTTCAGCTTCCAGACCACCCACACCAATGGCGATCACACCCAAGGCATCAACGTGAGGTGTATGGGAATCCGTACCAACACAGGTATCGGGGAAAGCAACACCATCACGGGCCTGAACCACTGGAGACATCTTCTCTAGGTTGATCTGGTGCATGATGCCGTTACCGGCAGGAATGACATCAACATTTTCAAAGGCTGTTTTGGTCCACTCAATAAAATGGAAACGGTCTTCGTTACGACGGTCTTCAATCGCACGGTTTTTCTCAAAAGCATCAGGATCAAAACCGGGGGCTTCCACAGCCAGAGAGTGATCTACAATTAACTGTGTAGGTACTACAGGATTCACCTTGGCAGGATCACCACCTTTTTCAGCAATCGCATCACGCAGGCCCGCCAGATCGACCAGGGCTGTCTGACCCAAAATGTCGTGGCATACAACACGGGCAGGATACCAGGGAAAATCTAACTCTTGCTTACGATCAATCAGCTGAGTTAAAGAAGCCGTTAAATTTTCTGGCTCGCAACGACGTACCAATTGTTCAGCGAGTACACGCGAGGTATAAGGAAGGGTAGCATAGGAACCTGGTTTAATTGCTTCAACAGCTGCCTGGGTGTCGAAGTAATCAAGCTTAGTACCAGGAAGGGGCTTACGGTATTCAGTATTCATCATCTGAGTAACCCTAGTCAGGTAGCTTAAAATAAAGAAAGTCAGCCCTTAAAGGCTGACTTGGTTAAGACCAATAAAACTTAGTCACGCTCACTAATTGGTGTAACGGCACGTGGTTCTGGGCCAGTATAATCCGCACTTGGGCGAATAATACGGTTGTTAGCACGCTGCTCAAACACATGCGCGGCCCAACCAGTTAAACGTGAGCAAACGAAGATAGGTGTAAACAGCTTCGTTGGAATGCCCATAAAGTGATATGCACTGGCATGGAAGAAATCAGCATTACAGAAAAGTTTCTTTTCACGCCACATTACTTCTTCAACACGTACAGAAACAGGATAAAGAACGGTATCGCCTACATCCTTAGCCAGTTTTTCAGACCATTCTTTAATAATAGCATTACGTGGATCAGAGGTACTGTAGATTGCGTGACCAAAGCCCATAATCTTATCTTTACGCTCCAACATACCCATGATTTCGCGCTCAGCTTCTTCAGGCGACTTCCAGTTCTCAATCATATCCATAGCCGCTTCGTTAGCGCCACCATGCAAGGGGCCGCGTAAAGAGCCGATAGCACCGGTAATACAGCTGTGTAAATCAGAAAGGGTTGAAGCACATACACGCGCAGTAAAGGTAGAAGCGTTAAATTCATGCTCGGCATAAAGAATTAGCGAAACATTCATTACCTTACTGTGCAGTTCACTTGGCTTCTCGCCACGAAGCAGGTGAAGAAAATGGCCGCCGACTGAATCATCGTCTGTTTCTGTTTCAATACGTACACCATCGTGGGTAAAACGATACCAGTAGCAAATAATAGAAGGGAAAGCTGCCAGTAACCGATCAGTGGCATCCTGCTGCTCATCAAAAGAAGCTTCAGTTTCCAGGTTGCCCAGCATAGAACAACCTGTGCGCATAACATCCATTGGATGCGCATCTTTTGGAATCTGCTCCAGTACAGTTTTAAGTGCATCAGGTAAGCCACGCAGTGTTTTTAGCTTGGCAACATAGGCATCCAGTTCAGCCTGGTTGGGCAGCTTACCCTTTAAAAGCAAGTAGGCTACTTCTTCAAAAGTAACATTTTCAGATAAATCTTTAACATCATAACCACGGTAGGTTAAGCCTGAACCTGACTTACCAACAGTACAAAGTTCAGTTACTCCAGCAGACTGGCCACGTAGTCCTGCACCTGTAAGTTTTTTACCTTCAGCCATCTTCTTTTCTCCTCAATCAAAAAGTGCTTACTTGTTTTTACCTTCAGCAAATAACTGATCCAGCTTTTGCTCAAAATCGTGGTAGTTAAGGAAGTCGTAAAGCTCCATACGTGTTTGCATAGTATCAATAACTGCTTTCTGATCACCATCATCTAAAAGGTGCTGGTAAACATTCAATGCAGCCTTGTTGGCAGCACGGAACGCAGAAAGAGGGTAAAGAACCATGGTTGCACCATTCTCAGCTAACTCTTTGGTGTTAAATAAGGGTGTAGCACCAAATTCAGTAATATTAGCCAATAGGTGTGCACCGTTAATACCATCAGCAAAAGCTTTGTAATCTTCCAGAGTATGAACTGCTTCAGCAAAGATACCGTCAGCACCTGCTTCCAAACAAGCCTGAGCACGTTCAACTGCTGCATTTAAACCTTCCATCTGGAAAGCATCAGTGCGTGCAATAATAAAGAAATCATCATCTGTACGTGCATCAACAGCTGCTTTCACACGGTCTACCATTTCTTCTAAAGAAACAATTTCTTTATTAGGACGGTGGCCACAACGCTTTTGTGCAACCTGGTCTTCCAGGTGAATAGCTGCTGCGCCAGCTTTAATCATTTCTTTAACAGCACGGCTAATATTAAATGCACCACCCCAGCCAGTATCGATATCAACCAACAAGGGTGTTTCTACAGCACTGGTAATACGACGCACATCTTCCAGTACATCATTCATGCTCGTCATACCCAGATCAGGTAATCCGTAAGAAGCATTGGCAACACCACCACCCGACAAATAAACAGCCTGGTGACCAACACGCTCAGCCATCATGGCGTGGTAAGCATTTACAGCACCAACTATCTGCAAGGGGTTATTTTCAGCTAAAGCTTTGCGGAAACGACCGCCAGCGGTTAATTTTTTAGTCATCTTGGTTTTCCTCGGTTATCAATCTTGAGTTGGTAAGGCTTTAATCTTATTTGCTTCTGCTTCACGAAAGCGTTGCTCTACGTTGTTTCTTGAAGCGCGGATATGCCGACGCATTAACATTTCCGCTAACTCTTCATCCCGCTGTTCTATAGCATCAACGATACGGTGATGTTCAGTAAAAGCACGCTGTGGACGTCCGCTGGTTGCACTAAAACGGTAGCGATACATACGTACCAGGTAATAAAGTTCGCCGCAAAGTAATTCCATTAACTTTTTATTGCCGCTACCCAGCACTAGGCGGTAATGAAAATCTAAATCACCTTCTTTTTGGTAGTAGGCTATATTTTCCTGTAGCTCTGCCTGCTCTTCATGTTTTTGCAGCAAAGCTTTTAAACTATCTATCTCAGCTTGTGGCATTTGTCTGGCTGCCAAGCGGCAGGCCATACCTTCCATAGCCTCCCGGACTTCATAAAGTTCCAGCAGTTCTTCTATTGTTAAAGAAACTACTCGTGCGCCTACATGTGGGATACGGGTTACCAGATGGCGGCCTTCCAGACGACGCATTGCCTCTCTTAATGGGCCACGTGAAATACCATACCGTTTGGCTAAACCGGGTTCTGTTATTTTAGTGCCCGGCGCAATACTGCCAGTTACTATAGCTTCCTGAATATCCTCAAATACCCGGTCAGCTAGAGTCTGCCCATCAGCCGATTCAACCGACCAGCGCTGCTCATTCTCAGTAGAATCGTTTATGATTAAAGGTTGTGGATTAAGGCTCATGTATAAGATTGTCGACAATTTATAAATTAAGCAACACTGTAGACAACCCTTCAGATCAGGTCAACTAAAACCTTAGTCTAAAGAGGCTAATAAAAAGCTAACCAACTGTTTTATATAATTTTTTATAATTAAAAATAACTTTACAAACCACTACTCAGAAAAAGGTGTCAACAACTTGAGTTCATTAAAGGCTTACTCTCTACCTTTAGCCAGTGCGACAGAGCTTCTTTTATCTATCAGACACCTGGCCTGGCCAAGTTTATTAGACAGTGGTGCACCTTCTGAAATGGCTGGGCGGTTTTCTATTGCTGCGGCAGCTCCAACCCAAAAATTGGAAATTTATAACCGGAAGCAACTCCCGTTACTAGAAGTACTTAGACACACAGATAACACAGAGCTACCGAACAAAAAACTCAGCCATCTTCCCTTTATAGGTGGATGGCTAGGTTATTGGAGTTATGATGCCGGAAGATTGTTTGAAGAACTCCCCTGCCTAGCTGAACAGGATTTAAATCTGCCATTAATACGTATGGGTTATTATCCCTGGGCGCTTATTACTGACCATCAACTGGAAGAAACCTGGTTAGTCGGTGAATTTACTGAAGACCTGGCTGCAGAATTAACCACTAAACTTGAGCAAACAAAAAAGCTGACACCCACTGAAACAGCAACTTTTAAACTGACTCAGCCTTTTGCCAGTAACCTTAGCTATAAAGACTACCAAAACAGGTTTGATCAGGTTCAAGTTTTATTACGTAGCGGTGATACCTATCAGGTAAATTTAGCCCAGCGTTTTACTGCCTGTTATCAGGGGAGCCTTTATCTGGCCTGGCAAAGGTTACGTGAGCAAATAGCGGCTCCTTTTTCTGCTTTTATGGATTTTGGTGATGCGACTGTAATGTCTTTATCTCCTGAGCGTTTTTTAAAGGCAACAGCTCAGGGTAAGGTAGAAACCAAACCTATAAAAGGTACGCGACCCAGAGGAGCAAACCAGGAGCAAGATAACCAACTGGCGGCTGAATTGCTTAACAGTAAAAAAGATCAGGCTGAAAACCTGATGATTGTAGATTTGCTCAGAAATGATCTGGGCCGTGTTTGCCAGCCAGGCAGCATTGAAGTTCCTGATTTATTTACCCTGGAAAGTTACACCAATGTTCACCATCTGGTTAGCCGCATTACTGGGCAACTTGCCAAAAATAAAACCAGCCTGGATTTACTTAAAGCCAGTTTTCCGGGTGGTTCCATTACGGGTGCACCTAAACTGCGTGCTATGCAGATTATTGATCAGCTGGAACCATGTCAACGCAGTATTTATTGCGGATCAATCGGTTATTTTGACAGGCGGGGCGGGGTAGATTTCAATATAGCAATTCGTACTTTTATTGCCTGCCAAGGCAGGTTGCATATTTCAGCAGGCGGCGGACTGGTAGCTGACTCAGTCGGTTCTCAGGAATACCAGGAAACTTTAGATAAGGTAGCCCGGCTTATTCGTTGCCTGGAAAGCGATTTTACCGGTAAAGCCAACTAGCTGGCTGATTGTTTCTGATGCCAGTCAACAGTATATTCACGCTCATACCAATCCTGTAGTCTGTCTATTTCATAAAAAAGCTGCTCCAGACTACTCGCTACCAACTGCTGCTGACCAGCTTTCAACTGTGTTTCCAAAGCCTCTGTTGTTTGTGCTAAATCCGGCACACCACAATAACGGCTTGCCCCGTGCAAGCGATGCACTGCTTCCAGCAACGCCTTATCATCCTGGCTTTTTAAAGCCGATTCTAAGCTATCTCGGCTTTCATTCAGACTGGCTAAAAGTAAACCCAACAGCTCATCCGCAACATCAGCCTTACCTATTGCCAGTTTAATGCCCATCTCGTGATCAACTGGGCAGCTTTGCCAAGACTCTTCACTGTGATTAATTTCAGCCGTTAATTCTTTGGTTTGCTCAACAGAAAACCGGCTGCCTAACCAGCGCTGCAATAAATCTGTCAGTAGTTTTTCATTAATAGGCTTGATCAGTACATCGTTAATACCTGCCTGTAGCCAGGCAGAACGTTCTTCAACCGAAGCATGAGCGGTAGTCGCAACAATGGGCAAAGCACGATACTGATGCCCCAAGGCGCGGATTTGCTGTGTAGCCTCCACACCAGAAATACCTGGCATATGAATATCCATTAAAATCAGATCAACCTTCTGCTGCTCAACACTAAGCACTGCCTGCTCACCATCTGTTGCCTCTAGGGTAGAAAAACCCAGCTCCTTTAACAGTGTCACCAATAACAATAAATTAGAGGGCGTATCATCAACCACCAGTACCTTAGGTGCTGTGTTTTTTATAATCGGAGTTTCCTGACCAGCCTGTGCTAATGTCGGGTCTAATAACTCCTGTACAGCCTGCCTTAATTGTGGAATAGCCAAAGGCTTGGTTAATAACTGTCCCGCACTTTGACGACGCAAATAAGCGTGTATTTCCGGTTCAGAAATATTAACAAGCAGAAGATTAGGACATTTTTGTATGCGCAGCTGAGTCAAACAGTTTAGCCAAGACTGCTGTTTAACCTGTAAAGCATCCATTCCAACCAGTACCGCTGCAATATCTTTTGAAGCAAGTGTATCCAGCATTTGCTCTGGTGAGTGCCAGGACTCAACCTGAGCGCCCCAAGTTCGTAACTGATGAGACCAGACCTGATTAGTCAGCCGGTGACTTTCCAAGACCCCCAGAGTTTTACCTATTAACCAAGGTGTAGGTTCTGGTGCTGCCTCTTGTACAGACATAGGTAAAGTAAACCAGAAGGTTGACCCTTCACCTTCAACACTTTCTAAATCTATCTGCCCACCCATCTGATGAACCAGTTGCTTACAAATAGCCAAACCCAGCCCTGTACCGCCAAACTGGCGTGTTTGGGTAGTATCTGCCTGTGTAAATGCCTGAAACAGCTTTTGCCGCTGGCTTTCACTTAACCCTATACCTGTATCGGTAACAGAAAATTTAATGGAGCATACCTTGCCAACTTCAGGCACTACCAGTTCTTCTGAATCGACTAAACCATCTGTATCATCCAGCATCACCCGTAAAACCACTTCACCCTGCGGGGTAAACTTCAGCGCATTACTTAACAGGTTACTGATTAACTGTCTTAATCTTAAAGGATCAGTATTTACTTTAAGGGGTACATCGTCATACACCATGCCCAGCAAGCTTATATTCTGCCGATGCGACATAGGTGCAAACATAGATAAACAGTCATCCAAATGCTGGCGTAAATTTAAAGGTGCTTCTTCCAGCACCATCATGCCTGCTTCAATTTTAGAAAAGTCGAGAATATCGTTAATAATGCCCAGCATGGTTTCTGATGCACCCAGAATATGATTAAGATATTCCTTTTGACGCAAATCCATCTGAGTACGGGATAAAAGATTAGAAAAACCAATAATACCGTTAAGTGGTGTACGTATTTCATGACTCATATTGGCTAAAAATTCAGACTTAATTCTACTGGCCTGTAAAGCATCTTTACGCGCCTGATCTAGCTCAATATTCTTAATTTCAATAGTTTCCAGGCTACCCAGGGAATCTTCACGCACCTCTTCTATTGCTTGCTGATAACTTTCTTCACGCTCAGCTAATTGCTGAAAAAGTTCAATTGAATCTGATTGTAATTTATCCAGCTCTGCAACCCTGGAAGGCTTATAAGTTTTTGGGTATTGGCCGCTGGCTGCGCCTCTTAATAAAAGGCGAGTTGACTCTAAATGCTCCTGAAAGTAGCGCACTAACAAGTGAGTAAGCATAAGGCTGAGTAAAAACAAAACAGCCACCAGACCACCACTCAAAAGTACAAAACGGTATTTATAGAGCAATAGAGGGGTAAGGCTCAATTCTAGCTCTACCCAACCAAGTAATTTTCTTTTTGGGTCTATTCGCTGAAGACTGCTTTCTTTTTCCTGTAGGTAATGAGGCTCATAGATAGGCTCAATAAATCTTATGGACTCTTCTTCTTCGGCTACCTGAGATTCCAGTTGCCAGCGTGCTTGAGGGTTATTTAATAAAGGCTGCATACTGGGGCCGGCATGAAGAAGGCTGACCTGCCGATAATCATACAGAGATAGGGCACGAACATTTCTGTTTTCAAGCAGCTCAGTTGCTATAACTTTTATACCAACTAAGGATTCATCTTTATCAAGGTTAACTGCCAGCCTTGAGCTGAGGTTTTTCAGAATAAACTGGCCCCGCTCAAGCAGTTGCTCATCCAACGACTTAAAATGGGCATTTAATAACAGGCCGCCAACAATCAGGGTTAATAGCCAAAGCGGTAGAAAGCATCCAAAGATAATCCAGTTTTTGAGAGAAAAACGCATCCCTTGCTTCCTATATATTTACTGATGGATTACTGATTTTCACGATGCTTAGCTGCTTCCCAGTAAGCATCTAGCTGCTGTAAATCAATACGCTGATCAGGATCAGCCTGTCTTTCTAAAGTTAAAGGAGTGCCCTCAGTCAAACAGAGTTCTTCAATAATTTTAAAGCGTCGTTCAAACTTGCGGTTTGTACTGCGTACGGCACTTTCAGGATCAACTTTCAGGTGACGGGCCAGGTTAACTGTTGCAAAGATAAAATCGCCAACTTCTTCAGCTACTTTATCCTGCTTACCCTTTACCAGAGCTTCCCGAACTTCAGCCAGCTCTTCCTCCATTTTATCCAGCACCAGCAAGGGGTCATCCCAGTCAAATCCCACCTTGGCGGCACGCTTTTGCAATTTTACTGCACGCGTCATAGCAGGTAGATTTAGTGGTACACCTGCTAATAAAGAGTCGGGTTGCTGCTCACCTTTCAATTCACGCTCAGCAGCCTTTACTCTTTCCCACAACTGACTGACTTCGGTAGCACTCTGAGGTTTTTCAGTAGATGAAGCACTGGTCGCATAAAGCTTTCCTTCAGGAAAAATATGCGGATGGCGTGTCACCAGTTTGTTAGTTAACGTATCAACTATGTCAGCAAAGTTATATCGTTGTTCTTCTTCTGCTAACCGTGCATAAAAGATAATTTGTAACAGCAGGTCACCTAATTCTTCTTTTAAGTGCTCAATATCCTTTTCTTCAATGCACTCAACCACCTCATAAACTTCTTCTAGGGTATGAGGAACCAGTGACTCTCTGGTTTGTTTTAAATCCCAAGGACAACCTGTTTCAGGATCACGCAATCTAGCCATTAAATTAAGCAGATCTTTTAAAGAGTAAGGTCTTTCCACACTTTGCCTCTGAGTGACTAATTAGAGCTTTTGGATTTCTGACGAAAACGCTGCACCTCAACAACATTAGGTAGCTGATTAATTTTTGTCAGCACACGCCCCAGCGTCTCAAGCCCTAAAACTTCTAGGGTAACCTGAATATCCGCCAGGTTTTCTTTTTTATCAGTTAAGGTGTTAAACGACATCACATTAACTTTTTCGTTTGCCAGAATCACAGTAATATCTCTTAATAAACCTGAGCGATCCCAAGCCTTAATACGGATATCAACCGGATACATCTGAACACTTTTGGTACCCCATTCAACATCAACCAGACGATTAGGATCTTCTGCACGCAGCTGACTGACATTAGGGCAGTCCTGACGATGAATGGTGACACCCCGCCCTAGGGTGATATAGCCAATAATCTCGTCCTGAGGTAATGGCTGACAACATTTAGCCATTTGAGTCATCAGATTGCCGACACCTAAAATTGTAATATCATCCTTATTAGAAGCGGCTTTACGACCGGAAGGCCGGGTTAAAAGTTTGTCCAGCTGATCAACATCTTCTGTTTCACCAAACAACTGCTGCGCCATGGATAAAACCTGTCCGGGGCGTAAATCACCTGCACCTAAAGCAGCATAAAGATCATCTTCATTGTGTAAGTTCAGCGCTTTAGCTAATGCCAGCATATCCAGACCTTCAAGACTTAAACGCCTGAATTCTTTTTCAATAAGCTGACGACCGCCTTCAATGTTTTTATCGCGGTCCTGCAACTTAAACCAATGCTGAATTTTTGCTCTGCAACGTGAGGTCTGAACGTATCCCAAAGATGGATTCAGCCAATCACGGCTTGGTGAACCTTCTCCGGCAGTCGTTAAGATTTCAACCTGTTCACCTGTTTTAAGGGT
>Ga0055584_100005013_pt1 | contig 12974 bp, 13 predicted proteins | sample OSDHelmetaG_FD_58716 | JGI IMG/M metagenome (GOLD analysis project Ga0055584, IMG submission 58716) | Pelagic marine sediment microbial communities from the LTER site Helgoland, North Sea, for post-phytoplankton bloom and carbon turnover... | ecosystem: Environmental > Aquatic > Marine >... | reverse complement strand
AGGAGGCCGATATATGTCATCGGTCGAAGAACGCGTCGTCAACATTGTTGCTGAGCAACTTGGCGTCGAGAAAGACAAAATCAAACGAGAGTCAAATTTCGTCAATGACCTCGGAGCAGATTCGCTCGACACCGTCGAGTTAGTGATGGAGCTTGAAGAGGAATTTGATATCAACATTCCTGACGAGTCTGCAGAGAAAATTCAGACGGTCGGTGAAGCGATTAGTCATATTGAGAGCTCTTCTGCGACAGCTTAGTTGCAGATGCTGAAATTAAATTGATTCGTTGCGAGACGGTCTTTAAAACAATCCGCAGGATGGCATTTGGTTATCCTGCGGTTATTTTTTAGGTTCAATGTCTCCGCGAGATGGTTAGCGGCTTTGTTTTGACGCTTCTCGAATCGAATCCAGCGGCAAGCTCATTGGAATTATCTTTGAGTTAAATGAACTCGCCAAAAACTAAATGGTTGAGTTTTCAAACGAAAATAACAGCAGGGAATTCGGAGTTAGTTTCATGGCGCGACGTGTGGTCATTACTGGATGGGGATTAGTCAATTCACTCAGTTGTGATGTAGACGATTGTTGGGACAGGATTTTGAACGGTGAAAGTGGAATTCATCGAATCAAACTGTTTGAGGTTGACGACATCAAAGTCCAAATCGGTGGTGATGTTTACGATTGGAACGCGAACGAAATAATTGGCCAAAAAGAAGCCAATAAGATTGATCGGTACTCTCAGTTTGCGATGGTGGCTGCGGCCAGCGCCTTTGAAAATTCGGGGTTTGATCCCGTTGGGAGCGAGAACGCAGCCCGCTATGGCTGTATTCTCGGTTCTGGGATTGGTGGCATGACCACGATATCGGAGCAGATGACCCGCTTGGTTCAGAAGGGACCCAGCCGCGTTTCTCCAATGACGATTCCCAAACTAATGCTCAATGCTGGTGGTGGAAATATTGCAATCCGCCACGGGTTGCGTGGCCCCAATTACAGCGTTGCAACGGCTTGTGCAAGTGCGACCAATGCGATGGGTAACGCCTGGGAGTTGGTTCGTTCCAACGTTTGCGACCTCGCTGTTACGGGGGGCACTGAGGCTGCGTTAAGTCGTTTAGCGATGTCGGCCTTCGCCAACATGAAAGCTCTGTCGTATTCAAAAGAGGACCCGGCAACGGTGAGTCGTCCATTTGATGCAGGTCGAGATGGTTTTGTGTTTTCCGAAGGGGCTGGAGTGCTCATTTTTGAAGAGTTGGAGCATGCCAAGTCGCGGGGGGCTAATATTCTTGCCGAGGTAGTTGGATTTGGAACCTCTTGTGATGCTGGCCATATCACTTCGCCCGACGATACGGGGTCGGGGGCTGCGATGGCCATGCAAATGGCCTTGCAGGATGCAGGATTAGAGCCAAGCGAGATTGATTATATCAACGCACATGGGACCAGTACTCCACTGGGAGATAAGGCAGAGACGCGTGCGGTGAAAACCATTTTCGGAGAGCACGCGTACAACCTGAGCATCAGTAGCACGAAGAGTCAGTTGGGCCATTCCTTAGGAGCGAGTGGCGGGATTGAACTCATCGTGTCGATCAAGGCGCTTCAGAAAGGGATCATTCCCCCGACGATTAATCTGACCAACCCTGATCCTGACTGCGATTTGGACTACACGCCGAATGTTCCAAAGGAACGCGAAATTACCTACGCAATGAGTAATAGCTTTGGGTTTGGCGGCCACAATGCATCGATCATTGTTCGGAAGTTTAGCGAGTGAATTTCCAAGCTTTGTTTGAAATTCACCGCGCGAAATAGCTCTGAAGCAATGATTGGCACCCCGGTGTTTCTTCCGTGCCGCCCTGCCCTCTTTCAGGCTGGCGGGAGTTGGCATGGGGGGATTACTCGTCTTCCGGCTCGCCCACGTCAACCTGATCCCAATCGATGGCAGCGTTGTCAGCCTTGAAATCTTTGAGAATCTCTGAAGCTGCAGCTTCGTCTCGCTTGAAGATTTGAATCGAGATGTCCCCGGGTGCTTCGGCAATGAAGCCGGCAGTGAAACCTCCGGTCATTGTTGCGGAAATGCCCGCCGCTTTTAAGGCGTCGACAATCGGTGCGGCCTCTGCCTCGGTTGGTACGTGAACTAAGGATGTAAGTTCTTCCGGGTTTTCATTGGGAGACATAGCAATCCTCTGGCAAAACAGAAATGGGGACAGGATAGTTTTTCACACGGCGTAATGCCGTGAGTGTTACGCAAATACGTCGGAGTTCGTTCACGCAAAACCATGCGATGAACTTAAGATTGACGACATGAATTAGACAAGTGTTGGTTGTAAATCGCCACCTCTAATTCGGTGAATTTGTGGTTTTGATTAACCAGCGGTAATGGCTGGGTCGATTAAAACCAGGGCTCTCCCCCGGATCGCTCAAGTTGCGATTCAACATGGGCAGAGTGCGTGGCCGTATATCTATCTCGAATCATCTGCCGCGTGTCTGCTTCGTTCATGAATCCATCGGAGTATCCGGGGCAGGCGAGGTCGATCGTACCTCGGGCAGCGTGGACAAAATGTCTGATTAGGTCGATTGGATCTTCGTCTCCAACGGCACAGCGAACCGTGGTCGGCGTCAAGCCTGAATCTTTCAGTGCTTCTTCGTTCAATTCAGAATGCGTTGTCAACGACGGGCAGCTTACGATTGTGTTGGATTGCCCGAGGCTAATCATATGGCCGAAAGTGGGTGAAAGGGAGTCGAAGAATCTCTGAAAGGCATCTCGTTCGATATCGCCCATGTCAAAAGTGAATAGGGGAGCGGGCAGACCAAGGTAGAGATTTTCTTCTCTGAGGTTTGAATTGGCGTTGCCTTGAACCCCGTTGCAGTTGACTTGGATATCTGCGTGCGAGTTCAGGAAGTCCGCGAGGATTTGGGTATTGATACACTTTCTGAGCATCCGCACGGTTAGTGTTTTCATCCCTTGCATCACTTCGAATGCGGCGTCAGCGTTTAGGAACGCCCCTTTGATGTAATAGACATTCCAGAACATTGTTTCGTCCCAGGATCGACCGTCCATGGATTGGCCTTTGGGAATAAACATGTCGTTGTTTTTTCCAATCACACAACCGGCGATGACAGCACCGCAACCGCTGAGATCTTTGGTGTAGCTATGAATCACAAAATCAGGCCTTTCGTCCGGGTTCTTGCGATTTAAGGGGCGGTAGAGAAAGGGTGTGCCAACGGTCGCATCAAGAATGACTTTGAGTTCCTGTTGGTGAGCGATTTTTGAAATGCCGGCAACATCGAGAACGTATCCCTGGGGGTTACTTGGGGATTCGAGGTAGATGTAAATTTTTCTTCCTTGGGAGATACGGTCGGCGTACTTTTTCTGGACGGACGCCAGGAATGGGGCAAATTCGTCTGCCGTATAGCCGTCGAAGGTCTCCACTGAAATTTCGAGGTTGCCGTCTTTCGCGTACCAGTCGTGAATAAGTTGGTAGGCACCTCCGTAAATATTCCGGCTGGTGATGAGAATGTCATCGCGTCCGAGGAGGTGAGCCAGGGCTGAATCGATCGCAGCCATACCGCTATTGAAGTTCCAGGCCATGTACTCCGACGCGTAGTCCCCTGCTTCGAGGTCGACGATGTGATTGGCAAGGCAGACGCTGGTTGGGTTTAAGAGTCGCGAGTAAATTTCCAGCATCAGCTCTTTGCCCCGGAAGGCATCCTCAATCCACTCGGCACACGCGTAGATGTAGGTTGCCGTGCGAGTGATGACGGGGGTGGCGGAAAAGAGCGCGGTGACATTGTCGAAAACCGGGTACGGCCCTTTCGCTGCCATGGTTTCCGATTTGTAACCTAGGGATTGATAGCTCTTGCGAAACGGGTGCTGGAGCGTATCGAGGATTTTTGCAAGTTGGAATGAAAGGAACTTTTTCGCGTTGAAGCGTTGAATTCGGTCATTCTGATCGAGCGAATTCATCGATTCGAGCGTGAGCTGCCAGAGATGCGAGATATCGCCTTGAGACTCGTACATGCGTTCGACGACTCGCGAAAGCGTTTGGCCATATTCGGTGTCCGGTTCGATATGGAAATGTTTCAGCTGTTCTGCTGTGAGTTCTGCTGCGGTGGTCGCGCCGGACGTATTTCGTTTCGGCGACAATGTCTTCATTTGATCGGTTCTTGCGTCTGATGACATAGGTTTCTCCAGAAAGCTGAGGTGAATTCCCAGGGGTGATTGTCCAGAGCTCTGTGTTGCAACAGCAAGTCGTGGATCGTTTAGCGTTGTATAGGCATTGGACTGGCAAAAAATGTTCCGGGCAACCCGAGGGCACCTTGAGCGAACCAGATTCCCTTCGATGAACTGTTATCCCATCGCTTTGTTCACATAATGAAGTTGTTCTGGGAATAAGGGGGCGATTGCTACGGGAGGTAGTAGGGTCGTTTTGTCGAATATCGCGCCGACTGCGACTCCTTGCTTGTCGGAAAAAAACGAGGCGCCGATCAATGAGGTGCCCGTAAAATTGGCTCCTCTCAAATCGGCTCCAGAGAAATCAGCCCCTTCCAAGTCGGCATCCACAAGCACGGCATTGCAAAGGTTCGCATTGTGGAAATGAGCATTGGAAAGGTTGGCACTGGTGAAGTCCGCACTCGAAAGGTTCGTCCCTGAGAAATTGGCGTCTCTTAACGAAGCACCGTTGGCGTTAAGCCCCGCCAGGTTGCGTTGAGATGCGTCGATGCTGCGAAGTTCCTGATTGGAGAAGTCTTTCGTTTCGATCAGCTTTAAGGCAGTTCGTCGGTCTATCGTAGGTGCCATGTAACGCTGTTCTATCCAGGGATCGGCCTGGTTGTGGTAGCCGGACTCGGCTTCCCAGAATCCAAGTCGGTCTTCGCTTAGCAGTTCAATCTGTTCCAGCCATTTTACGCTTTTGTAGAAGTATCTTGATTCAACAATATTTCGAATGGGGCCACCGTGAGTGATCTCAATCGGCTCTCCATTGACCTCGGTTGCAATTAGAGTTTTGAGATCGATGGCGGTTTCAAGAGTCAGGGAGGTGGAGTGGTTTCGTTTCGATCTCGCGAGAAAGGAGACGAACCTAGCACTCGGCTTTACCCCAATTTCGGAAAGTAGGTCTTCGAGCAATACTCCCGAAAAGGTCGTATCTAACATTGACCATCGCGTGACACAGTGGATGTCCATCGTTCGCTTGGTTTGTGGAAGCGTTCGTAGTTCCTCGAGGCTTAACGTTATTGGCTGATCGACTTCGCCGATAATATTGAGCGACCAGGGGGTGTTGGTTTCTGCCGGCAGGCGTTCACCAATGACGGGCCATTTTCCAGGCGCCACTAATTGTTGACCAGGTGGAATTCTATTCTCGCGGTTATCTTGCGTCATATTTGTTTGTTTCTCTGATTTCCAAATTCCATTTTCTTGGAGGAGGGGTTCCCACTTATTTAGGTTTCTGATTGAGCTTCGAACGCGGGGCAAATTGGGCTGTGCCAATTTTAGCGAGTTCCCTTCGTTCGTGTTGGGTTGGTTGGGGTGGGGCGAGCAGCGGCAGGGATTGAAGGAGCAACACTTGAATCTCTTGAAATGCAACGAGCCACTGGCGAGAAGTCCCGCAGTGGCTCAGAGTGTTGGTTAGACAGCGTGTTGGTTAGATAATCGGCGAGGAAGCGCCTGATTTTTAGGCTTTATTGTCGTTGGTTATGGGCTCCATAACTTTGGTGTTTCTCTCAACGGCGAGAACGGTCGTTCGCTGGTGAGTGCCGTCGCGACTCGAGGCCACGACGGGAAGAACTTGTCTGCGATCCGGAAGTTCCAGTCGCAGGGCAAAGGATCCATCTGGTTGGAGGCGAATTGGTTCTCCTGCAACAGTTACGGTCGCTCTTGGGTCGGTCGCTCCATGCACAATCATGTGAGCGTCGACTTGGAAGTTGAATCGTTGACCATTGGCGTTGACGCCAGAGCCTAGCCGCTCGAATGCCGGAGCGTGCATTGGCTGAAGAGCCTTTTCTTCAAACACGTCTTGTAGATCTGCTGAGACGGTTTTTGGGTCGTGCCCCCCACTCAAAGCGTAATATTTTTCTACGTCATTGGTAATGTCGGTCCAGTGTTCACTTTCTGGGGAGCTGCCCGGCGGGGGGCAAACCTGATTGCTTTTTGAAATCAGGTGAAATTTTTCACCCGGTGCGGTGTAGCCGATAGCGATCCGGTAATTCTTGCAGGGTTCGGTGATGTTGACGTACCAATTATTTACTCCGCTGTGAATTTCAATCTCTTGAACAACTTTCTCAACGGAGTTGGTGTTGCCATCGCTGGTAATTTCTAAGAGGCGTAGAACTGGTTTGGCGTTGTGCCAAAGTCCTGTCATTGCCACCTTGGCCCGTTGCACGGTCGCTCGAGTGACTTCCCAGTACGCCTGAAGCCAGAATGAATCTCGCACGATCAAGATCACGCGATCTTTTTCGGGCGGGGTGTTGCGTCTGGCCATACCGACGGCGGAAGACAGGTTTTTCAGGTTTTCTTGCCGTTCGCGTTCGATTCGGATCTTCTTGGCGATCGCAGAGTCCGATTGCTTTGGCTTTTTGTTGGCAGTCGAAGATTTGGTGGTGCGTACCGACTTGCCAGCAGCTTTGGAGGTTGTGGCTTTTTTACGAGCGGTAGCTGATTTGGCTTTCGCTTTTTGTTTGGCGACTTTAAGAAGAGCCTTAACCAGCTCGTCTTTTCGCATCGAATGCCAGCCAGAAACGCCCTTCTCTTTGGCCATTTGGGCGAGTTCTTTGGATTTTTGAGACGCTAGGTTCGCTGCAGTAATCAAGTTTCGTACTCCTCGACGCAGCCCATGGGGCGTCGAATGTTTGTACTGGAGGTACCCAGTACATAATTCCGGCTTTGCGGAGTCCGATCCGAAGAAGGAAGTAAATTGGTAATCGACCGTATCCCTTGCGGTCGCCGACCCCTGCAAACCAGTTCACGTTGAAAAGGTTGCGAGGCCTCGAGTTTTGAACGCAGCTAAAAAACTAAGGGAAGCAAAACTACCGCGATAATCGCTGAAGTCTTAAAAGCTGCCCGTCGCATCGAAACGTCCACGTCGCCTATGTTAAGTTTAGTTGAAATATGCTCAAAAAGCAAACGTTTTGGCGGTTCTTCGGGCGTTTTCATTGCTTTTGCGGATAGCCTAAGTGGTTTAATCGTAAAGGCTTACGTTTTTGCCATAGGTGTAATCTTGGATTCAGGGAAATGGAGTCATCGTTAGTTAAATCACTTTCGCAACTTTCTGAGTGGGATGTTTTGTTGTAACGGATTGAAGTGTAGTGGTTTACGTCGACATTGTGAAAATATTCTCAATCTTTCCGGGTGTGGGCTTGTCGGGTGACATACCAGTGATTAGATTAGCTCAAAAGGTTTTTCACTCGGAAAAAACAGGCCAATCTTACAGTCGTGGCAGGTCAAAAACGTTGGTAAACACGGTTGATGACCGATCTCCCATGGCGAAGTCTTTTTCTAAGGCTTCGGAGGTAACGTCCATCAGTATCATGATGATCGTTCCCGGTTTGGTGGGTTATTGGGTCGACCAAAAGGTTGGTTCGGTGTTGGTGTTTACCCTTTTGGGGTTGGCGTTAGGGATGGGGGTCGCCGTCAGGCAACTCATGCTTCTGGTGGCGAATCCTACTGATGCGGGGCGAGTCTCGAAGGTTGACTCAGACGAAGAATCTCAACAGGGCTAGGGGCCATTATGTTTCAGCAGTTGGCCTTGCAATCGATATTTGTCCGGTTGATTTTTCTGACGGTTGTTGAGTTGCTGGCCGGAGTTCTGGCGATTTCGGTTTGTTGGTTTTTGGAAATCAATGTTTACACGGGGTTGTTGGCGCTTGTTGTTTGTCTCGTTTCAACGCTTGCGGCTCATGTTGCAAGTGAGTATCCGAGGGGACACGAGTTATTGATGGCTCGGATGGCAATGCAGATGGCCATACGGGTAAGTATCCCGGGGCTGGTTGCGGTTTGGGGAATTTATTTGAAGGATCCGCCGCTCGATTTGAGTTTGGTTTTTTATATAATTTTCTTTTATTTCGTGGGTATGATCGCGGACGTTCAGGTTGCTTTGAAGAAACTTGGCCCGGATGGTGCTAGCGAAGATTAGATTTCTGGATAAACTAATTCAGCGCAAGTCAAAATAGATATTAATAGGCAGTTACTGCTCGATGAAAAATAACAGCTTAGGCTCGATCGTTGCTCCTCAGGATGACGAACACAAGACGACTCAAGAGTCGCATGAGCACAGCGAAAGTGATGCTGGCCACGAAGTAGCTGGTCACGAGAAAGATGCGCACGATCACGACGAAGACGATCACGATCACGACGAAGACGATCACGACCACGTTGAGGATGGCGATCACGACCACGGTCACGATGGGCATGGTCACGGTGGTGATTCGGAAACGGCGACTGCAGACGAGTGGAATGACGGGGTAGACCTCGCAATGGGGTATTATTTGAGTCCGGATAGCCTGATTGGGCATGTTCAGGATTCGGATCACTTTGAGTTGCCGGCCTTTCCGCCTTGGGGCGAGGGTATGTCAAAAGGCAAGTTGTCGATCCCGCAGATTTCCCCGTACACGGACGAGAGTCCGATGATGGGTGAGAATGGCTCTGTTTGGGCGTACCAGAAAAATGATTTTGTGGGTCCTGTTACTTTTCAGCCGACCAAGTTCGTGGTGCTGGAGTTGATCGGGGCGTTAATTGTGGCGGCAATCTTCATTCCCTATGCGAAGCGAATCAAAAGCGGGAATCGTCCGGTTGGTCGTTTCTGGAATGTGATTGACGTCATGGTTTGTTACATCCGAGATGAGGTCGCTGTTCCGGGGATTGGTTCTGCGGACGCCAAGCGGTTTTTGCCGTTTATCTGGACGATTTTCTTCTTTGTGCTCACCCTGAATCTTTTGGGGATGGTGCCTGGGTTGGGAGCGGCGACTGGTTCAATATCGGTCACGGCGGCGTTGGCTATTTCCGTGTTCTTCGTCGTGATGGCGACCGGCATTAAGAAGATGGGGTTTGCAGGTTTTGTAAAAGCTCAGGCACCCCACCTCGACATCAACCCAGTTCTGAAGATAATCCTCGTTCCAATGATTTGGGCCATTGAGGTTTTTGGCTTGTTTATCAAGCATGCTGTCTTGGCGGTTCGTTTGTTTGCGAACATGTTTGCCGGTCACTTGGTGGTCGGCGTGTTCATTGCTTTTATTGGAGTGACTTGGCACACCTCCTTGATTTGGGGTGTTGGTCCGGCGGTGATTGTTGCCACGATTGCGGTGAATGTCCTCGAATTGTTGGTAGCTTTCATTCAGGCTTACGTGTTTGCGTTTTTGACTTCGTTGTTTATCGGTGCGGCAATTCATCCTCACTGATTTGAATATTTTAGAAAATTTTGTTGCTCTTTGAATTTGGAGAACTTTTGAATGTATAGGTTTTTGTTTGCGTTAGTGTTCGTTATGGGGGGTTTCCTCTTCTGTTCGCCAACTTTCGCACAAGAAGGTGGTTTTGCTGGCGATTTGTTGTTAGGCCAAGGCGTTGAATGGAAGTTCAAAGCAATTGGTGCTGGACTGGCCGTAATTGGTGCCGCTCTTGGAATTGGAAAAATCGGTGGTGCAGCTTGTGAGAGCATCGCACGACAGCCTGAGATGGCATCGAGCGTTCAGAGCGCTGGTATTATCTTCGCTGCTCTTATTGAAGGTGCTGCTTTTGCTGCCATCCTTCTATGTCTTGTATTCTAAATCTTGGGTATTGGCTCAAAGCCTGTTGTGTGTTTTGAGCAGACCTGAGGTAGTTGTTCAGTTTGATTTTCTTACTTGGTGAAGAGTGATGATGTTGAACCAAAGTCTAGCAGGCTTGATTGCTTCCGGGGCGGCCAGCCCTCCCTTGGAGCTTAGAGTCGATACGCTAATTTTCTCCCTCTTAATCTTTGCCGGGCTTTTGGCAGTGCTGTTCAAGTTTGCTTGGACGCCCATTGTCGAGGGTTTGGACGCGCGTGAAAAGCGGATGGTGGACGACATCGAAGCCGCCCGGATCGCGAAAGAGCAGGCGGAGGCACAGCTCACTGCCTATCAGGAAAAGATGGCTGGTGCAGACGGAGAGGCGTCGGCTTTAATTGCCGAGGCGAAATCAACAGCAAACGACGCGAAAGAGAAGATCATGGCGGAGGCAGCAGCCGAAGCTCAGAAAACTCGAGAGCGTGCGTTGGCTGAGATTGAAGCGGCGAAGACCGCTGCAGTTCGGGATTTGGCGGAATCGAGTGTGGACTCGGCCGTTAGTCTGGCTGGCAGTATCGTAGGGCGGTCGCTCGATAAATCGGATCATTCCGCTTTGATCGAGAAATCACTCGAGCAGTTCACCACCGGGGCATAGTTGCCGTTTAGATCAATCACCGACTGATTAGGTAGTCACTTTCGATGGTAGAAGCGAAACAACCGACGGTTTTCGATAGCGACCAACAGCAGTTGGGCGACGTTTATGCTCGGGCGCTCTTGGCGTTCGCTGCTGATGCCGGGAATGTTGACCAGCTGGTCGACGAACTTGGCGAAGTTGTCGGAGCGATCAACGGTGTGGCAGGATTGCGTGAGGCCTTGGAGTCACCAAGAGTCGGAGTGGAATCTAAAGTGGATCTACTCGACAAGGCATTTGCGGGGAAAGTCGAAAAAGGCTTGCTTCACTTCCTCAAGGTGGTGGGCAACAAAGGGCGTTTTGACTGTCTTGGTGCAATTGCTTCGTCGGCGAAAACTTTGCGTGATGAGATGTCGGGTCGCGTTCAAGCGGTTGTGACATCGGCGTCTCCAATGGACAGTGAGGTGGTCGGGCGAATCACGGACCAGTTGTCCAAGACGCTTGGCAAAGATGTTAGCCTTCAGGTTTTAGTCGATCCTGAAATACTTGGCGGAATTGTAGTGCGGGTGGGTGATACGGTTTATGACGGGAGTGTTGTAAACCAGTTGTCTCAGGTTCGGGCGCGAGCGGTTAAGCGTGCTTCGGATGCCATTCGTGAAAAATTGGATCGCTTCACGACGTCAGAATAGTGACCGTGTAGATCCCGGGGCTTTAAAAATAAAACAAACTTCAATTGGTTGAAGCAGGGATGGCCGAAAGGTTGTCTTTTAAAAATAACGAGGAAATCAATGAAAATCAGTGCTGACGAAATCGCCTCGGTGATTCAACAGGAAATCACTAACTTTGAGAGCGAGATTGATGTTCGCGAAGTAGGAACCGTGCTGGAAGTCGGCGACGGTATTGCCCGTGTTCATGGCCTTACGAATGTTGCCGCCGGTGAGATGGTCGAATTCCCGGGAGGGATCATCGGCCTTGCGTTTAACCTCGAAGAGAACTCAGTCGGTATTATCATTCTGGGTGATTACCTTAAGATTAACGAAGGTGATCAGGTTAAATCACTGGGGACTCTGCTCTCCGTTCCGGTTGGTGATGCGGTCGTCGGTCGCGTGGTTGATCCTCTTGGGAATCCGCTCGACGGAAAAGGCCCAGTTAATTCAGATGCGACGCGTCCTGTTGAAATCATTGCGGCGGGTGTTGCTGAGCGGAAGCCCGTAACCGAGTCGATGCCAACCGGCATTAAAGCGGTTGACGCGATGACTCCGGTTGGTCGCGGACAACGCGAATTGATCATTGGCGATCGTAAGACCGGTAAAACTGCCATCGGTATTGACGCGATCATCAACCAAAAAGGGACAGGCGTCCAATGTTTCTACATTGCTGTCGGTCAGAAGGATTCGTCGGTTGCCGGCGTAATCAAGGAGCTTGAAGAGAATGGGGCCATGGATTACACCACGGTGATCGTCTCTGGTGCAAGTTCACCCGCACCAATGCAGTACATCGCTCCTTATGCCGGAACGGCAATGGCTGAGCATTTCATGTACGCCGGCGGTCACTGTTTAGTTGTGTACGATGACCTTTCGAAGCAGGCGGTTGCCTATCGCGAGCTTTCGTTGCTAATGCGGCGGCCTCCGGGTCGTGAAGCTTATCCTGGTGACGTATTTTACTGTCACTCTCGTCTGCTTGAGCGAAGTGTAAAACTCAGCGACGAACTCGGGGGTGGCTCAATCACTTCACTTCCGATTATTGAAACACAGGAAGGTGAGGTTTCTGCTTACATTCCAACCAACGTGATTTCGATTACCGACGGTCAGATTTATCTTCAGCCGGACTTGTTCTTTTCGGGTGTTCGACCCGCGATGAATGCTGGTATTTCGGTTTCCCGTGTGGGTGGTAATGCTCAGGTCTCGGCAATGAAGAATGTCGCGGGTGGTTTGCGACTGCAGTTGGCAGCTTTCCGCGCGTTGGAAGCGTTTGCTCAATTGGGAACGGACTTGGATGCTGCAACTCAGGCCGACCTGGATCGCGGTTACCGGATGGTTGAATTGCTGAAGCAGCCCCAATACAAACCGCTTCACGTCTGTGACCAGATCATGGTTATTTACGCTGGAACTTCTGGAAAATTGGACGACGTTGCCGTTGCGGATGTTCGCCGCTGGGAAGAGGAATTCTTGGAATACATCCATACGAAAAAGCAAAACGTTTGGGATAGCCTGGACGAAAACAAAGATGTCAGCGCGGTGATGAAGAAGGCTGACAACGAGGTCACCCAAATGGTGGTCGCTGCGATCGACGACTTTAATCAATCGTTTAAGTAATGGAAGGATTCTCAAGTAGCTCGAAACGAGTCGCTTGAGACAGTCCCTGTTAATTAAGAAGTAAGGCACGAAGGAAGGACGGAAACTGAAGGTTGAGAATCGAGCTCGCTCTCGAACTGAATCATACCTGGAAATTTCCCATAAATATAAATGGCCAACGCCCGAGCACTTGATAAACGTCGCAAATCGATCCGTAATATTAAGAAGATTACGAGGACGATGGAGTTGATTGCGACTGCAAGATTTAAAAAAGCGATGGATCGTGCTACTTCGGCAAGTGATTACACGAAACGTATCACTGCGGTCGTCGCTG
>Ga0055584_100005012_pt1 | contig 12975 bp, 10 predicted proteins | sample OSDHelmetaG_FD_58716 | JGI IMG/M metagenome (GOLD analysis project Ga0055584, IMG submission 58716) | Pelagic marine sediment microbial communities from the LTER site Helgoland, North Sea, for post-phytoplankton bloom and carbon turnover... | ecosystem: Environmental > Aquatic > Marine >... | reverse complement strand
GGCAAACTGCCGCCGCGAAAATCAATTCTTTCCGGGAGCCGGTTCGATGAGCGAGCAACCATTCGAATTCCATCAACTTTTGTCTTTGGGCACTGACGAAACACCCTATCGGAAGCTCTCCGACGAGTTCGTCGAGACAGTCAATTTCGACGGAACGGAGGTTCTGAAAGTGGACCCCGAAGCGTTGAGCTTGCTGTCGGCAGAAGCCTTTCGCGAAATTAATCATTACTTGCGGCCGGGACACCTTGCTCAACTCCGCACCATTCTCGATGATCCGGAAGCTTCCGATAACGACAAATATGTCGCTTACGACATGCTCAAGAACGCCAATATCTCAGCCGGCGGAATCTTACCGATGTGTCAGGACACCGGCACGGCGATTATCATGGGCAAGAAGGGGCAGAGCGTTTGGACCGGCGGCGGCGACGAAGCGGCCCTCGCGCTCGGGGTGCATCGCACCTATACGGAGACCAACTTGCGCTACAGCCAGGTCTCACCGGTCTCCATGTACGAAGAGACGAACACCAAGACCAATCTTCCGGCACAGATCGAGGTTTATGCGGAAGACGGTGATGCTTACAAATTCCTGTTTCTGGCCAAGGGTGGTGGCTCGGCGAACAAGAGCTTTCTGTATCAGGAGACGCCCGCGCGTCTGAACAAGGAAGCCATGCTCGCGTTCCTGGACGAGAAGATCCGCACGCTCGGCACGGCCGCCTGCCCACCCTATCACTTGGCGATCGTCATCGGCGGCACCTCCGCCGAGTTCAACATGAAGACGGTGAAGCTCGCCTCGGCCCGATATCTGGACGGATTGCCGACAACGGGTGGTGCTTTGGGACAGGCGTTCCGTGATGTCGAGATGGAGCAGGAAGTCCTCCAATTAACCCGTGACATGGGGATTGGCGCGCAATTCGGCGGCAAGTATTTCTGCCACGACGTTCGGGTTATTCGATTGCCGCGCCACGGTGCGAGCCTGCCCATCGGCCTCGGCGTGTCCTGTTCGGCGGATCGCCAAATCGTCGGTAAGATTAGCAAGGACGGCGTGTTCCTAGAGCAATTGGAACACAATCCAGCGCAATACATGCCGGAAATCGTCGAAGGAGAACTAGGCGGTGACGTGGTCAAAATTGACCTCAATCGCTCAATGTCGGAAATCTTGGGGACTCTTACCCAATATCCGGTGAAAACCCGGTTGGAGCTGACGGGGCCGATCATCGTCGCTCGGGACGCCGCCCATGCGCGTCTCCGCGAAGGCTTGGAGAAGGGCGAACCGCTGCCGCAATTCTTCAAGGATCATCCGATTTACTATGCTGGGCCGGCCAAGACCCCGGAGGGATATGCCTCCGGCTCGTTCGGTCCGACCACCGCCGGGCGAATGGATTCCTATGTGGATCAATTCCAGGAAGCGGGCGGTTCGATGATCATGCTCGCCAAGGGCAATCGCTCGGATATCGTGCGACAGGCCTGCCAGAAAAACGGCGGATTTTATCTCGGGTCCATCGGTGGACCGGCGGCGCGTCTTGCCCTCGATTGCATCAAGAAAGTCGAATGCATCGCCTTTGAAGACCTTGGGATGGAGGCGATCTGGCGCATTGAAGTTGAAAACTTCCCGGCTTTCATCGTCACCGACGACAAAGGTCAAGACTTCTTCAAATTGATCTAGCATGTCCATTCCGGCGCACGAGACTATCGGCCATCTTCTGCCGAAGTGGGAGACCACCGTCGACAGCGCGCGCCAGGGAATGTTTCATCGGGCGGCTAACGTGGACGGCACATTGTTTGGGAATGCGGTGGATGTTTCCGTTCTTGCGAATGATTGCCTGCATGGGGCCCGCCCGCGCGATGCTCTCGGGGCTAAGCGGCTGCACGTCGGTGTCCGGGTACGTCAGAGCATGCCCGTTCAGCTTGGCGAAAGCCTGAAGGTTTTGGCACGGGTGGATGCCTTGCGCCCGGACCGGCGCGGTCGATACATCCATATTGGCTTCGCGTTTCAACGCGCAGATGGAAGCATACCCGTCAACATCGATCATCAGAGCCTGATTTTGAATGCTGACCCCTCGGTTGTCGCCGCGAATCCCGGAATGCCGAAGCCGGAGGCGGAGAACTTCAATGCGCTTCGATCAGTGCAACTCACGCCTGCCATGGTGAGTGGGTATAGTTTCGAGTTTCCGCATTTGCCGGCGCATCATGAAGCGGCGGCCGCGGCCGCCATCGGTATGCGGGCGCCCATCGCTCAGGGGTTGATGGGTTTCACCATTTTGCTTCAGGAGCTGGTTCGGGGTGGTCTTGCGGACGCGTTTGACATTGAGGCAGGGTTCCGGCGGCCCATATTCTGGGATGATCTCCTTGATCTTGAAGTATGCGGCGGAACGCATTTCCGGGCACGAAACCAAGACGGCAAAACAGTGAGTGAGCTTCTGATTCATGATTGGTCCTAATTTTAAACCGGCCTTCGACGGCTTGCGTGTAGTCGATTTAACCCAAGGTTTAGCCGGGCCTTATTGCGCGATGCTGATGGCCCAAAACGGCGCCGACGTGGTGAAAGTAGAGCCGCCGGAGGGTGATTGGTCGCGGCGGTTGGGTGTAGCAGCGGGGCCGGATCGCAGTGCCGCTTATGTCGCGAGTAACCGGGGTAAGCGGGCGATTGTCGCCGACTTGAAGTCATCGGAAGGTATGGAAATCGTGCGGTCGCTGACACGGGGCGCCGACGTGTTCATGGAAAGCAATCGAGCCGGTGTCGCCGAACGGCTGGGCCTCGGATACGACACGTTGAGCGCCGATAATGAAAACCTGATCTATATGTCGATTACCGGGTTCGGGCAAAACGGTCCCTACGCCGCCCGCCCCGCGACAGACGCGATCTTGCAGGCGTTTTCGGGATTGATGATGAGCAATCCCGACAAGGACGGAGCGCCCAAGCGGATTGAATTTCCAATCCCGGATTATACGACCGGCTTAATCGCCTATCAGACATTGGTGACCGCCCTCTACGGGCGCGCGGTGCATGGCGGTGGGCGGCACCTGGACGTCAGTCTGATGCAGGCAATGTTACTGTTTCAGCAACAGGGTCTGATCGCGCGCGAAATCGACCCAACGCCGCCGCGCGGTAGTCCCTTGCCGCCGACCGGAACTTATACGGCGGCAGACGGGTACATCAATATCTCCGTGGTTCGCGAAAAATTCTTTCAGTCACTTTGTGCCGTGCTGGGGTTGGCGGACATGGCGGTCGATGATCGGTTCAGCAGTATCGAGGGAAGGCGCGCGCATGTTGAGGAGCTATTGCCGCCGATCGAACGCGCCATCGCGGCGCGTCATCTTGGCGATCTTGCGGCGGCTTTCGCGACGGCCGATGTACCTCATGCGATCGTGAACGATTACCAGGATGCGGCGCGGGACGACCATGTCGCGACGGTCGGCGGCGTGGCTTGGCAATCGTTGGAGGGCGTTCCCGATTTACCGTTCGTGAACGTGCCCGGTAGCATACCGTTGGCATCGGATGACAAGCGAGCCCGGGTACCCGCATTGGATGGCGACCGAGCCGAAATCTTGGCCGAATTGAACTTCACATAGAGAGTATTGCTGTGGCGACCAGTTCGGAGTTCAGCCGATTTTCGGAAGATCAGTTTAGCAAATTCGGCGGCGTGAGCATTCGTCGAATGTTCGGGGGATCAGGGCTTTATCGTGATGATGTGATGTTTGGGCTGGTTACGTCGGATGTCCTATATTTGCGGACCGATGATCGCAACCGTAGGGATTTCGAGGCGCGCTGGAATGAAACCGTTTAGCTGCCGGCATAAGAATAATAAAGGGCCGGTAGAGATGCCGTATTCGGAGATTCCCGACGATGTCCTGGATGATCCGGAAATTCTCGCCGAATGGGCTCTTAAGGCATTCGAGGGGGCATTGGCAGCCAAGCGTTTAAAAGGAAACCGCTTTGCCGCCTAAAGTGCTGCGAGTACCTCTTCCACCAATTCCGCCGGCATTTCCATAACTTCTAGGGCCGCGCGTAGATGATGTACAATGTCGTTAAGGTGAGCAGGGCTTATCCGCGAGTCCGCGAGCGCATCTTCAATTGAATTTCCCATAAAGGAAGCGTTCGGACCACCGAGGCGTTTGGTCAAGAGCCCGACGAATGTCGCGATGATTTGTTCAATATTCGAGGCGGAGATACTGCTCTCCAATTGCGGGTCTTCCAGGAGCCGGTTCGACAACAACGATACCGCTCCATGGACACCGATCTCGCCGCCTATGCGATCGAAGATCGAGCGCGATGCGGAATTCGAAGCGGATTCCTTTGGGCTGTCACCTTCCGGATCCGTCGGTTCGCCATCGTTTGTCTCCGGTTTACGTTCTTTGACCTCAATCGTAAGTTTCTTTTCGACCGGCTTATAGTGATCGACCTTTCGGCGTTTGCGCGTTGTTGTCGGCGTGTTGAATATCGTCTCTGGGTCGAGGATTTTATCAACGTCCAAGACGACCAATAAATTTTCCTTACGCCGGATGATACCCTTACAGAGGCGCCGCAGCGATTCACTTAATGTTGCGGGCGCTTTTTCGATGAGCGTCTGTTCGACGGCGACAACATCGCCGATCTTATCAACGAGCAGCGTATACAGATTGTTGTGATATTCGACTGTGACGCCCATCTGGTGTTTGATTTCATGATAGCTTAGATCGCCTAAACAGTGGCGCAAATCTATGACATTGACGATGCGGCCGCGAAGATTCATGACCCCTGCCACAGCGGAGGGGGCGAGCGGAACCGGCGTGATTTTGAGCGGCTCGACGATATCCTGTACGGCTAGGATGGGAATACCAAAAACTTGGTTGTCCACCGTCAAGGTGACCAATTGTTCTTCGGCGGACGTGACAACTTGCGACCCGTCCGTTGCGATTAGTTCGCTCATGCATGAACTCCTGCCGCAATGGGCATTTTCCGCCGATTGCCGACGGGAGGCAGACGCTAATGCTATCTTGATAAGATGGCAACGCCTTTTGACGGTGCTGCGCGGTGGCGGTTTGCAGTGGGTGAGATGCTGTAGGAAGATTGGATGATGACGGATCGAGAACCGGATTTCGAGCGTGGAACCGACTTCCTTTGGGACGGCTCGGTGGATTCTCCCTATATGATTGTGTTGGCCCATGGGGCCGGGCAGCCCATGGATTCGTCGTTCATGGAGACTATGGCGACGGCATTGGCGGAAGCGGGATTGCGTGTGGGCCGGTTCGAGTTCCCCTATATGGCTCGTCGGCGCACCACGGGAAAGAAGGCGGGGCCGGACCGATTGCCGGTCTTATGCGAAACGTGGCGGCGGTCTGTCGATGGGATCGATCACAGCCGTCTAATCGTGGGCGGTAAATCGATGGGTGGCCGTATCGCAAGCATGATTGCCGACGAGGTCGGTGCCGCAGGGTTGGTTTGTCTCGGATATCCATTTCACCCGCCAGGAAAACCGGAGAGATTGAGGACGGAACATCTCGCAGGTTTGCGGACCCCTAGCCTGTTTTGTCAGGGAGAACGCGACCCCTTCGGGTCGCGGGACGAAGTGGCAGGATATGATCTATCGCCTGCTATTCACCTCGAATGGCTTGGCGACGGTGACCACGGTTTCAAACCGCGTAAGAAATCCGGCAGGACGTTGGAGCAAAATTGTGCAGAGGCTGTGACCGCCGTTTCCAAATTCGTCCATTCGCTGGGCGCTTTCTGATCCGGCGTTTAGGTGCCACGATACACCCGGCGGGCATAATTTTCTCGGGGTTGACGCGTTGTCTTTGTGGACAATATCTCCTATTCTAGGTTGCGACCCTAGCGCTATTAAGTGGATTAACCTAATCGCGTTGAGGCAAGAAATGTCTATTGGATTGGAGTTTTCGGGAACTCTTAATCTTTGTTGCCGATACGGGGAGCTGAATCAGAAATGGCCCTAGCCGCAAAAAATTCGTCGAAAACGTCGAAGGATGAGCTTTCGAGTGAGATTGCCGAAGCCGGCAGCGACGCCTTGGCAATCAAGAAGCGCTCCGTCGTTATCTCCGGACATCGGACAAGCGTTTCTCTTGAGAACGCATTTTGGTATGCGCTCAAAGAGATCGCGACTCGAAACGCCCAAACGGTCAATCAATTGGTGTCGGAAATCGACGATGGGCGCACCGGTAACCTGTCCAGCGCCATTCGTGTATACGTCTTGCTCGACGCAAAGGGACGGTGGCGCTAGCGCTGCAGCTGTTTGAAGATACCTTCCAGTAATTTCCCTGGATTAACTTTTTTCTGTTCCTGAGACCCGGAAGATTTCGTATTGCCGAGCAGGCCCGGAAGGATTTGCTGCAGTGGGGATTGCGCCTTATCCGGCGCGCTCGTCGAGCCTTGCTTGAGGAGGCGTCCGCCGACCTTGGTACGCGACGGAGCGTCGATGGGGCCGGTTGCATCGAATGTCACCAGCGGTTCCTGTTTCGGGTCATCGACCAATTCCGTTGCTGATGATAATTGCCAACGCGGCAGATCGATCGTGGCGCGTGTTGTCGCGGTGTTCCCTTGACCGGAGAGTGTCAAATTATCCGTTTGCGCGACGCCATTGACGATACGGAGGTCGCCGCTGAGCTGCGCGGGGTTTCGGCCGAATGCCTGATCCAGTGACGTCATCAACTGAGTGATCGGTGTGAGACGCTGAAGTTCGCGTACCTTACTGCCAAGCAAAGTCGCGAGAAGCTGGCCACCTGCGGACGCAATGCCGATTTGATTGCGCTCCGATTTCGTCAGCAGAATTTGTGTCTGACCGGTTAATGAGAGATTTCCATTGAGGGCGGAGATCAGCGTCAATTCGCTGTTGCCGCTGGTTGTCAGATTTGCGTTGAGGGATAGCGGCCCTTGGACCCGGTCGTGCCCGGTGAGAGTCTTGACCGCGACACGGCTATCGACCTTGTCGACCGTCAATTCGGCGGCGATCACCGCTTTCTTCCCCTGGGGCTGCAGCGCCGCTTTTGCCTGAATTCTTCCGCCGAACAATGACGCAGTGAAAGTTTCCAGAGCCAAGTTTCCGGAAGCCAGTACCGCTCGAAGTTTTACGTTCTTGAGGCTTATCTCGTCTTTCGTCAGGGCGGCCATCGCGATGGTCGCGTTGGCGTCGATATCACTGGGGATCGGCAGAACAATTGGGGCTGACGACCATCTCTGAGTGTTCCGCCGATTGTTCAGCGCCGGTGTCGAGCGCCCGGTATTCCGACCGCCCCGGCTTTCTGCGCTCTGCGTTTTCGCAGGCGGAACCGGCAAAAATAGATTTAGTAGTATCTCGCTGGTCTTCAAATCTATCTCAAGTTTGGTTTTACCTTTTAGGCGAGAGGTATTGATCGTGCCGAGAATGGCGACGGGCCCCGCCGTAATATCGATGTCGGATAGCTCCAAGACTGGCGCGGTGCCCTGGATTCGGAAGGATGCATTGAAGGGGCCTAGCTTCCGGGCAGCCGGTTGGTAATCGGAGGCAAACGTGCGGGCTAGCTTCGTCATATCGGGATGTTTGATGCTAATCGCGAGATCAAGTTGAGGCTGAGTCAGAAAATTGCCGATGGATCCGTTGATTTTCATGTCGGCGCCCAAGGCTTTTACAAGCAGATTTGACTGCAACCTGTCCAACGCGGCGTCCACATGCCCGTTGCTGGAAATCTTCCCGAGGCGCGCCGCGGAGATCGGCAGAGGTGTCCCGAGGAGACGCGCGAAGCGTGCTGTATCCCGGACCACAACCGCATAATCGACGGCGAGCGCGGGCTTACCCTTCTTGTTCGTCAGTATCCCCGCAAGCGATACGCCGACACCGGCGAAGTCGGCCACGCTCGCTTCCCGAATCGTGACTTTGTTATCGAATACCGTCAGGTCGATCTTGGCGTTATGAGCGGTCTCTCCTTTCAACGACAGTTGACCCGCCGTAATCTCGATATTCGCGTCCAAAGCGTCGAGGAACCGGTTGAGGCCGGTGGCGGCGGTGCTGACAGGCGCTTTCGTCGACGGTGACGGCGCCTTTGTCCGTGGCGTCGCCGTTGCGTTCCCCGGGCGCGGCATCGATCCGGTTTTCGGAAGATAGGCATCCAGGTTCAGTTTATCGATTGCGAGGCGAAGCCCGATACCGGGTTTGTCCCTGAGTTCCACAGCCATTCCACCATTGATACGCGTCGCATCCAATTGAATGGCGATGTCGATAACCTCGGCGGCTTTCGGTGATGCACGGAGTTTGCTTGTATACGAGAAGTTCCGCAGCCGGTCCTCGGGTAATGTCGCGGGATCGACGCCGAGCCACTGGGCCAGTCCGCGCACATTACCGGATGTCGCGGCAATATCTCCCTCAAACTGTGCCTGCCCGTCCGTTGGCGTGACAGTCCCCGTTATGGAAATATCGGAGCTTCCGGGCAGAGTGACGGCCATTCGTTCCAGCGTTACCGCGCCGTTCCGCAAGGCGCCTCTTAAAGCCGCGTTGCGTATGACGCCGCTTTTGTAGCCGGCGGTCTCCACGCTTAAGTCGAAAGTAACCGAGATGTCCTTCGGCAAATCGAACGGCGCGCTGGGTTTTGGCGACGACTGTGCAATCTTCGTTTCTACCTTGCCCGCACTGCTCTTCCCCTCTGTCTTGGCGACAGTTGGCGGCGCCAACAATTGATCGAGGTCGAGCTTATTCGAGCTTAGAACGACATCGATTTCCATGCTCGGTTTCATCAGCCCGTGGACCGCGCCTGCGAAGGCCATATCACCCACCCGCACGGAAAGTTTATTAATACCGAATTCCGTCGCCGACGCGTTCACTTCCGCGTTCAGGTTCAGAGATTTGGATAAAACGGCCGGTAGACTCACGTTGGCGACATGCTGGGCGACCGCGGCGATATTCGGCGTGGAGACTTTAACTTCACCAGAAAGCGTCGCATCCCGGGTTAGAGTGCTAAGATTGCCAGCAAACCGGACGTCGGCTTCGGATTCCTTGTGGCGAAACTGCAGGTTCACCGGTAGCGGCCTGTCCGGCGTCATCTGTCCGATCGCCAAAGTAAAGGCGATCGGAATTTGTTTCATCGTTGCTTCGCCTTTGGCGCGGAAGGGGCCGGATAAAGACTCGGCGGCGATTTCGGTCGTCAGGTTCTCAATGCGCTCCGATAGGCCGGAGCGGGCGTCCGTGTAGGTGATGGTTGCGTTCTCGATCTTCAAACTGTCGAGTGATACGTCGACCGCGAGATCGCTTGAGGTGTCCGGCGAAATTTCGGATGTGGAAGTGCCGCCTGCCTGTTTCTGCGCACCGGGCAATTTGATATCCCAGCTCGCGCGGCCGTCTTTGGTGATTTCGAGTGCGATCACCGGACGCACGAGACGAACGCTCTTAACCGCTATTTTCCCTTGCAGTAGAGCGCTGATATCGACGTTTACCTCGACTTCGTCGAATGCGACCATTTCCCGGTTGTCGGCGCCCTCGACATTCTCAAGGCTCACGCGTTGTACGCTGAGCGCGGGACTTGGAAGTATTGAGAGTTTGATATCTCCGACGACCCGGAGTTCGCGGCCGAGGGCGCCCTTAACCGCGGCGGCGATTTGCGGTTTGTAGGCGTTCCAATCGAAAAAACTAGGGCCGACCAGTAATCCGACGACGATCAAAACAATGAGGCCGCCGATCGCGTATAACAGCTTGTGCAATTCAATTTTCTCCGCTGAGAGTGCGGGCACAGGCTAGGGCGTCTCGCCCGGCAGATCAATTCGATCTGCGGTCAAATAGCGGTACGTGGGTCAGACCCGGATGATCTTGCCCGGATTCATGATGTTTTGCGGATCGATCGCCACCTTTACCGCGCGCATGACGCTGATCGCGTCGCCGCCATGCTCAGCGATCAGGAAATCCATTTTACCGCTACCGACACCGTGCTCGCCGGTGCAGGTGCCGCCCATTGCGATGGTCCGGTGGACCAGGCGGTCGTTCAGTTCGTGCGCGCGGTGCAATTCGTCCTCGTTGTCCGGGTCTATCAAAATGACGAGGTGAAAATTGCCGTCGCCGACATGGCCGACGATGGGCGCGATAAAGCCGCTCTCATCGATATCCTTGCGCGTCTCCAAGAGGCATTCCGCCAGTTTGGAAATAGGGACGCAGGCGTCGGTGGCGATCCCTTTCTTGCCGGGCTCCAGGGCCAATGCGGCGTAATAAGCGTCGTGGCGGGCCTGCCATAACTTGTTGCGCTCCTCTGTGGTCGCGGACCATGCGAAGGCACTGCCATCGAAATCATCAGAGATTTCACCGACCATCTCCGCCTGTTCCTGCGCAGACGCGATCGTGCCGTGAAACTCGAAGAACAGTGTCGGTTTTTCCTCGTAGCCTTCCAGGTTCGAATAGGCGATGCAGGCAGCCATTTGCTTCTCGTCCAGCAGTTCGATCCGTGCGACCGGAATTCCCGATTGAATGGTCAAGATGACCGTGTTGATGGCATCTTCCAATGACGGGTACTGGCAGACCGCGGAGGTAATAGATTCCGGGATGCCGTATAGCTTGACCTGAATTTCGGTAATAACGCCGAGCGTCCCTTCCGAGCCCACCATGAGGCGGGTGAGGTCGTAGCCCGCCGATGACTTCTTGGCGCGGCCGCCGGTTTTCGTGATCCGGCCGTCGGGTAACACGATGGTGAGACCGAGGACGTTCTCCCGCATGGTGCCGTAGCGCACCGCGTTGGTGCCGCTGGCTCGGGTCGCCGACATTCCGCCGATGGAGGCGTCGGCACCAGGGTCGATTGGAAAGAACAGGCCCGTATCGCGCAGATGTTCGTTCAATTGCTTGCGGGTGACGCCGGCTTGTACGCGGCAGTCCAAATCCTCCGCGTTGACTTCCAACACATCGTTCATATTGGTGAGGTCAATCGTGATACCGCCGCGTAATGCCTGGACGTGTCCTTCGAGCGACGTTCCCGTGCCAAAGGGGATCACGGGGATACCGTCGCGCGCGCACAGTTTGACGATCTCCGACACTTCTTCCGTCGTGTTCGCGAAACAGACGGCGTCCGGCGGTGCGATCGGGAAATAATCCTCCGCGTTGCCGTGTTGCTTGCACACGGAAGCGACCGTGGATATCCGGTCTCCCAGAAGGGCTCTCAATTCATCGATGAAGGCATCGGGGACGTTAATTTTTAGGTTGCTGAAATTGGTATTGGCGGCCTCGGACATGGAATTGATCCCGGGAAATGTGCGTTCTTCGCGACATTATCCCGCCATATCGTCGGGTTCAACCAGCGCATTCACCCAGTCGCGCTCGAAGACAACGATATTATTGATACTGCCGTCCGGCGCCGCGCGCGGCAGCAAAAGCCGCGTGAACCGGCGTGATACGCCGGAGACGGTTTCGAATATATGGTTGTAGCGGGGTTCCGCACCATGAGCGCACCGCCGAATTTCCTGCTCCAGGCAATCACGCGTGAACGGATTCTGAAATATCCCCGCCCGTTTTGTGTTGTGCCTTCGGCAAATCGAGAGTTTTCCGTAGACACCGTGTGCGATGAATACATCGAGTGATTTCCGGGTCATGCAAAATTCGTCGGGAAGATGGTCGGTGGTTGGCAAGCCGCCGATGTCTTCGTGCCGGCTCGCCCAGATCTCATAGACCGAACCGACCGGCGTGCCGTCTTCGAATTCGGGGATGGCGGATTCATGAGGGACGTATAGATGTCGCGTCTGACGGTCGAAGCCACGAACATTCGTACTGCGAACGACCCGGTTCATGTAGCCCTCTCGGTGAGAGATTACGGTTTCTAACGGCACATTAAAGACAATAAACCCTAATCATTAATCATAGATTAAGGGTGGATTTTTGTTAATTTTCGAATTCGCCGAAGCTATCGGGAAGACCGCGACTCGCGTCGCGTGTCCCCCTGATATCGCTTTAGACTTCCTGGTTCGAGAAGACGATGGTGCCCGCCGCCGCGAACATGCCTCCAACACCCTGGCACACGCCGATTTGCGCATTGTCGACCTGTGCGGGCGCGGTGCCGCGCATTTGGCGGATGCTTTCCTGTAAGGCGAACATGCCGTACATGCCGGTATGGGTGTAGGACAACCCGCCGCCGGACGTGTTCATCGGCAGTTTGCCGCCGGGGGCGGTGTTGCGCTCCCAGATGAAGTCCGGTCCTTCGCCGCGCTCGCAAAAGCCTAAATCTTCCAGGCCCCAGATCGGCAAATGCGCGAAGGCATCGTAGACCATCAGGTGGTCGACGTCGGAATGTTTGATGCCCGATTCCGCGAACGCCTGTTGCGAGGAAACCCGGAACGCCCGCGAACTGGTGTAGCTTTCCAACTGGCTGACCATCCGCGACTCCACGCTCTCGCCGGTGCCGAGAACATAAACCGGCTTGGTTGGGAAATCCTTGGCGCGTTCCGACTTGGTGACGATCAAGGCGCCGCCACCATCGGTGACCAGGCAACACATCAGCAGCGTGAACGGCCAGGCGATCATCCGCGCGTTCATAACGTCGTCGACGGTGATCGGGTCCTGGAACATGGCGCGCGGATTCTTGCCTGCCCATTCGCGCTGAATTGCCGCGACGTTGGCGATCTTCTCGATCGGCACGTTGTACTCCTTGCAATAGCGGAGTACCGGCAGGGTGAACATCGTGGGCGGTCCGGCGACGCCGTAAGGCAGCTCGAATTGACCGTTGAGACTGCCCGGATGGACGGCCGGGCGCGGCTTCACGATGTTGGAGCGCCCCGACTCACCATGGGTGATCAGGACCGTCTCGCAGAGCCCTTCATTGATCGCCGCGCAGGCATGGCGCAGATGGATCAGGAAGGAGGTGCCGCCGACCGCGGTGCCGTCGACCCATTTTGGCGTAATACCGAGATAATGCGCCATCTCTGTCGGCTCTTCCCGGCAGCAGGCGATACCGTCGATATCGCTCGGCTTCAGGCCGGTCTCCGCCATGGCATTGAGGGCCGCATCCGCGTGCAGCTGAATGTTGGACATATTGGGGATCTTGCCGAGCTCT
>Ga0055584_100005011_pt1 | contig 12978 bp, 14 predicted proteins | sample OSDHelmetaG_FD_58716 | JGI IMG/M metagenome (GOLD analysis project Ga0055584, IMG submission 58716) | Pelagic marine sediment microbial communities from the LTER site Helgoland, North Sea, for post-phytoplankton bloom and carbon turnover... | ecosystem: Environmental > Aquatic > Marine >... | reverse complement strand
GTTCGAGTCGATTTAGGCCATGGATGGCCTAAATCTATCACGAGATAGCCGCACTACTTTTTCGCATTTTCTTGGCTGTGGCTTTTTGTTTTTTCCTGTGCTGTTAGTTTGTCGATTAACAACGGCAACCGCTCGACAACATAAAGTGTATTTTAAAAATTGGTAACTTGCAATGAGTTGCATGCGCTTAGAGAAGCTGACAAAGGCAATATCTCTGAGCTTTTAAATTTTGTTAGGCAACACGATGAAAAGTAAAACAATGTCGAGCAGCATCCCCATTCTTGTCAAAATTTGCGCTTTGAAGGCCAATTTCACTCTGAAACCGTAAAATCCGACACGGTGTGTTATCTGACCAAACTAATATTATATTAATGTATACCTTTTTGCATAAAATTATGGCTACGTACTTGCTTGTGCAAAAATATAGAGAATAAAAAAATGCTAAATTCCCTTAGAGGTTAATGCACAGTTTATCTCAACATGTTGCCATACATAATCTGTGCATGATGCTCAACATGATGCTTAATATAACTCTGCACAAAATAATAGCCGTGGTCATAGCCATGACACATATGAAATTTTATTTTTTGCCCCACCTTCTCACATGCATTAACAAACAAGTATGGCTTTAAGTGATCCTCAAGATATTCATCAGCACTGCCTTGATGTATTAAAATTGGCTGATATGAAGACCTATCTCTTGATTTCATCATTAATTCACAGGCATCATGTTCTAGCCATTTATCTCTACCATCTCCCAAGTATGCATTAAATATTTTTTGCCCCCATTCAACTTGTGTTGGTGCCACGATTGGAGCAAAAGCAGAAATAGACCTATATCTATCTGGGTATTTAAGGCCAAGTGTGAGCGCTCCATGCCCACCCATTGAATGCCCACATATTCCTTGATTGTTTTTCATTAGCGAATAGTGGTTACAAACTAAGTCGTTGAGTTCATTGGTAATATAACTTTCCATTTGGTAATGCATTGCCCAAGGTTCCTGCGTGGCATTAATATAAAAACTGGCACCTTGCCCAAGATCATAAGTGTCGGCATCAGCGACATCTTCACCTCTAGGCGAAGTATCCGGTGCAACAATAGCAAGGCCATTTTGTGCAGCAAAACTATAAGCGCCAGATTTGGTTGTAAAGTTCTCATGTGTGCAGGTTAAGCCAGATAAAAAAGTGATAAAGGGTATTTTGCTGTTAAGTCCCCTATTCATCAATCTTGGTGGCATAAAGACAGAGAATTTCATCGGGCACTTCAATACATCACTTTGGTGCTGACACACGGTTAACATGCCATCAAAACATTTATGTTTCTCTAGTATTTTCACAGCTTCCTTTCCTTTAATAAATCACAACGCTACGAATCGATTCTCCCTTATGCATAAGATCAAAAGCAGTATTAATTTTATCCAACGGCATTGTGTGGGTAATTAAATCATCTATATTAATTTTACCATTCATATACCAGTCTACTATCTTAGGCACATCAGTCCTTCCACGTGCACCGCCAAAGGCAGACCCGCGCCAGACACGACCGGTTACTAGTTGAAATGGACGGGTTGATATCTCTTTGCCCGCACCGGCAACACCAATGATGACACTCTCTCCCCAACCCTTATGACAACATTCTAATGCTTGTCGCATCACATCGACATTACCTATACATTCAAAAGAATAGTCGACCCCACCATGTGTCAGATCACAAATGGCCTCCACCACATTACTGGTGTTATGAGGGTTAATAAAATCAGTCATGCCAAACTTATGTGCAAGCTGAGTTTTAGATTCATTAATATCAATGCCAATTATCCTTGAAGCGCCAACCATCTTGGCACCCTGAATGACGTTTAACCCAATACCACCTAAACCAAAAACTGCTACCGTTGAACCAAGCTCAACTTTTGCATCAAATACAACAGCACCAACTCCAGTTGTCACGCCACAGCCTATGTAACAAACTTTATCAAATGGCGCATCTTTCCTAATCTTTGCAAGTGCGATTTCTGGAATGACAGTAAAGTTAGAAAAAGTAGAGCATCCCATATAGTGTCGTATTGGTTTTCCCTCAAGCGAAAATCTACTGCTGCCATCCGGCATTAAACCTTTTCCCTGTGTGGGCCGAATTGATTGACACAAGTTTGTTTTAGGGTTTAAGCAATACTCACACTCACGGCACTCTGGTGTATAAAGTGGAATAACATGATCGCCTACTGATACAGAGCTCACACCTTTGTCAATTTCTCTAACAATCCCCGCCCCTTCATGGCCTAAAATTGCTGGGAAACAGCCTTCTGGGTCTTCGCCAGAAAGAGTAAAAGCATCAGTATGGCAAATCCCAGTTGCCATATTTTCTACTAATACTTCACCTGCTTTTGGTGGCTCAAGGTCAACCTCCTCAATAACCAAAGGTTTTCCTGGCTCATAGGCGATGGCAGCACGTGTTTTCATGTTTTTCCTTTCATAATTCCAATATTGAATAACAATTTGACTTTCTTGTGGTTAAAGGATTCTTTGTTGATCTTTCTGGGTAAGCATGATCAATAAATCTATACATAAAATCAGAATCTCTCTCTTCGGGTATACCCAGGCGTGGTGCTGAAATTAATCGTTTTGGCTGATATCCATTATCTGAAATATATAAATGATCATTGAATTGCTTTTGATCCCAGTCTTTAACCTTAATAGCTAATGATTTGCACAACAGCGTTTGACCAGATAGTAGTTTTTTAGGGTTGCGCTTTCTTTCTTTTGGTAACCTATTTAAATTGAGCATAACGTTGAGTACATTACTATTCATCTGGCTTTCAGGAATAATTGCTGACTTAATCAGCACTGCAGCGCCCTCTCCTTTGGCAGAAATATTCATAGAATCAGAACCTCTAGAGTAATACATGTATATGGTTCCGGGGGGCATAAAAAGTGCTTTTCTTTTTTCTGTATAACCAAGGCTGGCATGGCTGGCTTTATCATTTACTCCATAGGCTTCTGTTTCAATAATTTGTGCCTTCAATAACACGCCTTGGTATTGCCTACAAATTACTTTACCAATTAAGCTTTTTGCCAGTGAAACTGCACCTTGATCAAAAAATGTATTTACAAGTCTCACGATTATTTAGCCTATGAATCATATGGTTACTGTCTTTTGGTAAAAATAAGATTTATTGCCCTTCGTTAATCCATGGTTAACCGAATAGCTGACTACCCAACTTATAGGCGATAATCTGAATTCATGCTTAGAAAATGAAAAAGCCAAATAACACAATAATGCCAAAACAAAGCATCCCCACGGAATGTAAGATCGATTAATCTTAAAATTATGTGATAGCCTTACCAGCAACCAAATCGCCCCTATTGGCCAAAATACCAACAGCCAAAAAATGGGCCAAAACAGTGGCAATGATCTTTCAACAATGATTGTTTTGCTCATTATTTATCTGCCCTCTTGAATAAACTTAATAAGCTGAGCAACGAGCTTATCAATACCCTGTTTTATTTCCGTCAAGCCGCTTCCTATCATATAGGCAGGCGTGCTAATCGTTTTATTATTTTCATCAATGATGATATTGCTTGCATCACATTCCATATGTTCTGCACCTTTATTAATCAATATACTCGCTATATCTTTATCATTGCCTATTGTTAAACGAATACCTCTTGGATAAATAAAAGGCATGATAATTGGCGCAATGCAAATAAACCCCATGGGTAAGGACGATTGAGCGGCATCTTTGGCAAAACCAAGGATATCTGGATTTACTGTGTATTCTTCTTGGTTATATGCAAAATCACTAAGGTTTTTAGCTACACCAAAACCACCTGGGAAAATAAGTGCATCATAATCATCAACATTAGCTGAATCCAGATCAATTATATTACCACGCATAATTCTTGAAGATTCAAATAAAATACTCCTCTCACCACCTTCTTTTCTCTGGGTACAGTGATTAACTATTTCATTCTGGGGTCGCTCTGGAGCAATTCCCTGATAAGAAACACCAGACTGATCCATAGCAAGCATTGCTAGCGTTGTTTCATGTATCTCTGCCCCGTCCAAATACCCACAACCAGATAAAATAATGCCTATGTTCATTTAATTACTCCAGTTGGCTTACCATTCTCTCCAATATGTACGTATGTAAAGTCAGCCTCGGTCACCTTTTCATGTGGGCCAACACCTCCCCTTGTCACAAAGGCGGTTAGATGAAAGGTAATTGAAGTTTTTCCCGTTTTGATGTGCTTGGCATAGATACATAATGTATCACCAACAGCGACCGGCTTAATAAACGCCATCTCTTTAATGCCTGCAGTGACAAATTTACCAGAAGCATATTTTCTAGCGGCAACACCACCACCTAAATCCATTTGAGATAGGACCCATCCCCCAAAAATATCACCGTTCATGTTGGTATCAGCAGGCATCGCTACCACTCTAATAACCAACATGCCGTTATCATTTTCATTCGTATTCACTGCCTAACCCCTTATTACATTTAAAGCCGAAAACCCTTTTGGTGTTCTTTCTATATCAAACATTACAGAGTCACCTCGTTGAATCATGCCAATAACATTATTCTTGTGGACAAAAACATCCTCTCCGCCAGAATTTGGCCAATAAAGCCAAAATTTTTATCATGATCAAAATGCTTCATAATACTTTTATGAGCAGACATAAATATTTCCTTTGTGGTGGGCCCACCAGGACTTGAACCTGGGACCAGTCGATTATGAGTCGTCTGCTCTAACCAACTGAGCTATGGGCCCGCTTATTGTTTAATTACTAATGAAGATAAAGCATTGCTAGCCAAGATTTTCATTTTTGATGCTACATTCTGTTTAACTTTGTATTCAATACGATAAACCTTGTATTCACCACCATTAATAAGATTGAGTATAAAATCATCACTTGTTTGTAATTTATCAATAAGTTTTAGCTTAAGTGCCTGCTTGCCAAACCAATGCTCTCCTGTTGCAACCACACTTAAATCTATTTCTGGTCGATATTGCTTTATAAGATCTTTAAATAAAGCATGTGTTTCTTCTAACTCATTGGATAATTTCTTTCTTCCTGTTTCCGTATTTTTGCCAAATACAGTTAATGTCCTTTTATATTCCCCAGCACTAACCTGCTCAAAATCAACCCCTTTATTTTTTAACCACCTATTAAAATTTGGTATTTGAGCAAGAACCCCTATGGAACCAACAATTGCAAAAGGTGCAGCAATAATAGTATCTGCAATGGCAGCCATCATATAGCCGCCACTAGCGGCAACTTTATCGACACTGATTGTTATTGGAATTCCGCATAATTTTAATCTCTCCAATTGAGAGGTGGCCAAACCGTATCCGTGTACCACTCCTCCTCCGCTTTCAAGGCGCATCAAAACATGATCTTTTGGAGATGCAATCTGCAATATCGCTGTTACTTCTTCGCGAAGAGAAGAAGCCGCATTGGCCTGAATATCACCTTTAAAGTCAATCACAAACAACCGTCTTTTTGCTTCTTTCTCTAGCTTCTTATGATGCTTTTTATACTCTTTAATTAAACCCTTTCTTGTCTTTTTTTCAGATGTTTCGCAAATAAGCTTAAAGTATCTTTTTTGATAGCTGACATGCATGGCATCAATGGTTAAAACGCCGTTTTGTTGTTTTTGCGCCCTAGCAAGAGCACGTAATAATATAAATCCAAAACAAACTAATAGTATTGCCACAACAACCGTTGCGGTTTCAAGAAGAAAAATGCTGTATTCAATCCACATAAAATCACAAAAATAATGTTAAAAAATTAATATAAATATCTTGTCCCAAACTATTGCGCCATATTGATCCATTATAAATTAACTAGCGCCATAATGTCTGACATTTCATGCCCCCTATACTGCAAGTAACGTATCTGCTTGGCTTTGGCTTTATCATCATTTGAATTTAATGTACCAAACTTCTTAACCTTTAGCTCCTTAGCTAAGGTATGCCAGTCAACATCTATTTTTTCTATAGCACTTTCAATGCTATCAGAAGAAAACTTCTTTTGCCTTAACTCTTGTCTAATTCGACGCTTACCATAGCATTTATCAATATATTTTCGCAGCTCATTATCAAGCACCCTGTTATCGTTAAGATAACCATTCTCATTTAATCTTAGCATTAGCTCACTTACCAAATCAGCATCTTGACTATGTGAGTGCAAGAATAATTCCATTTGTTTCTGGGTATGGTCTCGCCTAGAAAGAGCTGATACAGCTAAAGCATATAACTTATCTGCATTCATTTTAGCCTCCCGACAATGAGGGAGTGTCAGCATCATCATTGTCACAACCTTCTGAATTGTGCTCTTGCAAAACCTTCTCTGCCGCCTTAATTCGCTCGCTGCATATTTGGTAGCTTTTTGTTGCCTGGGCAATCATAGGCGCCAACTCATCAATAATCGTCGCATCATTTTGGCCTGATTGGAGTTTGTTATTTATTTCCTCCAAAATTGCATAGTTCTTTGCATATGTTTCTGTTTTATTAACCATGTTTAACCTCTATTTTCCTTGATCCGTCGTGGTACACAACCTCCATCAAACCGTCAGCATCCTTGGAAGATGTGATATATTCACCTGAAAGACATTTTGTAACGCAAAAACCTCTTTTCAAAGTAGGCTCTATTGACATAGATAAAACAGATTTATATTTATGATCAATTATGTTTTTTTCCTCGTGAAGCCTGGCTTTGAACATACTATTAATGCCATTAGTTAAGGACGTAATTTGTGATTTCTCATTTTGTGTCCGCATATACACCCTTTGGCTAATTGATTCATAAACAGAAAAGATTTTGTTTTCTTCTGCATCTAGCAATGTTCCAGAGTTTTTACTGATCAAATAATATGTTTGCCAAACCTTTTGGGCTGCATACCGATTAATGCTCTTTGCTCTGATCAATACATTTTCGATCAATGCCTTTCCTTTAACATGGCTTGCATTAATTATCCCTACAGATAAATCACGTGTTTGCTTGACAGTATTAGTGCTGTATGTTAAGTGCTGCTTAAGCAAGGCTTTAGCCATACTATCAATCTTAGAAAAATTATACTTAGCCCGCTCGGAATTATTTATTATCACACTTTTAATTTCAGAAATTACTTTGGATGGTGTATCAAAACACCTATGTGCAATCGAATCTAGGACAGTTTTGTCTCGTTGATGCCCTAAACCAATATAAACCGGCACAGGCATATGGCAAATTGCCCGTGCAATTACGTTATGATTAAATGAATCTAAATCTGATTGCGACCCACCTCCTCGTATCAGAACAACCGCATCAAAATGCTTATTTCCTGCTTTTATATCTGAGTATACCTTTCTAAATGACTTTACAACACTTGGTGCGCATTCCACTCCTTGCATTAATGCTGGATACATAGTGAAGGTACATAGATTATTGTCTTCTAATAAATCTGCTTCAGAAAAAAAGTCTCCTTTTCCCGCTGCTGTGGTGGAGCTAATAACAGCAACGCTTGTGTAATCCGTAGGCATTGCCAATTTTTTATTATTATAAATAATCCCTTCTTTTTGAAGTTCATCTAGGATTTGTTTTTTTCTTGCCTCTCTATCGCCCAATGTAAAATTCGGATCAATATCGATAACATTAAGACTCAGCCCAAAATTAATATGGTAAGCAACCTGAACGCATAACAACACCTTCATGCCAACCTTGGGCGCTTCGCCAGCCACCGCACTAAATTCAGGAATAACCTTCTTACCGGTAGTTGACCACATATTAAGTCTAGCTTTAGCACAGGCTTGCTTGCTATGTTCGCTAGCATATTCGATAAGCTCACCATAGTAGTGCCCACTAGAACTATTCATACTCCAATCAGACAACTCTCCTCTGACCCACAGGTATTCACCCTTGAATTTTTTATCTAGCTCTGCTTTTACCTCACCAAGCAACTGGCTTAAACTATATGACGTTGCTGTCTTTTCTAGTGCCAGCATATTAATCACTCAATCTTAAATATCGATATAGTGTAGGCCTAGATATCTTCAGTGTATTGCAAATATCATCTATGCCAATAGAGTGGTCTTTATGCATTTTTTTGACCATCAATACTTTAGGCGCATCATGGGGAACCTTTTTTCTGCCCCCCTGCCTACCCCGAGCTCTAGCTGCACTAAGACCTGCCCTTGTTCTTTCTTGTATTAAACTTCTTTCAAACTGGGACAATGAAGAAAAAATATTAAATATTAATTCACCTGACGCAGTAGTGGTATCAATGGCTCCGTCACATAATGAACGAAAACTCACGCCCTTCTCTTGCAAGTTCTTAATTAACTGAACCAGATGAGACATAGACCGACCCAGCCTATCTAAGCGCCATACAATCAATGTATCTCCCATTTTTAACCCAGAAATACATGCATCTAAACCTGGCCTTTCTTTTCGTGCTCCTGAAACCTTATCTGTATAAATATCGGACTTTCTGCATCCAGCTTCAATCAAAGCGTCAATTTGCAATGCTAAATTTTGATCTTGTGTGCTTATGCGGGCATATCCGACTAATTTGGACATAATATATCAAAAACCAAAATAACTATTAAGATTATAGTATTTTGATTTTGATATAACTAGATAACTCATTCAAGCCCTTATTTTGCATTATTTTCATTACATAAAAAACTTGTCTCATCAAACGGTCGTTTGATGAGATAACAATATCTCCCACTATACAATGCTATCTATTGGTCAATTAATAGACAACAATGTCTCATATATAATAAAGAACGATTTTACGCACGCCGAGACTGCCTACTTTAAACTGTCCACTAATTTATAAATTAATGGACAGTTTAATTGGAATTTTACCTTTTCAAATCATGCTCAAGCATGAAATGTTAGCCAGTCTGATAGCTCACTTGCCTTGAATTCGTAATTATTTGAAAAGGCATCTTCTGTCTTTATTTCGCGCATCTTTATCAAACCCCAAAAATGCGCAAAACGATCAAGCGACCTAATCCTATAACATTTCCTTAAAGTCTCTTCTTGTGAAAAATAAGCATTGCCCTCAACCTCATCAAGGGCAGCTGGAAATGCCTCCAAAAAACGATCTTCAATAAATTTGGTAAGTCTCCAGTCTTTACCAAAGATGGATAGCATATAAAGTGTATACAAAAAAGAATCCTGTATAATATGGATATCTTCGCATCCATCATGGTAACCCCAGTTGTATTTTCTTGTATCTGCCATAATTACTTCTAAAAATAACTCTCCTCGCTTATTCAGATATGTTAGATCTTGCCCTTTTTTAGTTAAACTGAAGTGTCCCTTTTGTAATTTAATAAGTCCAGCAAGCTCCATACATATACGTACTGTACTTAGCTCTCTAAAATGATCTTCTGACCTTATTCGCACCATTGCTTGAAATTCGTCTTTTGGCATTTCCTCCCAAATTGGCATCACTATTTTCAAAGGAAGTTTGCCTTTTTGTGTGGATTTAACGCCATCAGGCCCAATCGCATTTAGCAATCTAACAACCATGTCAAATGCAATAGATCTTTTTGGGTACCAGCCCTTCTTGTAAGTTACTATTTCAGGAGCATTCCAGGGGTCACCAAGAATTAGTCGCATTTGTTTAGGTGATAAACCTAAAAATTCTTTTAGTGGCTGTGAATTTTTCTGATCCATCAGAACTTCCATGTAATCATTCAACTGATCAATAGACTGAAAATCATTCGGATTTAACCCGTCTAAAATATTAGACTGGCCGCCACAACAGTGTTTATATTTTTTCCCACTACCACATGGACATGGCGCATTTCTAGATAACTTCATTTCCAATCATTATGCTTAAGTTGACTCAAGAATAATTATAAGATAACGATAATTTTGAGCAAAGAAATAACTATAAAATAACCGCGCACATTAATTGATGCAAGGTGACCGATTATGCCAGCATCATCAAAAATCTAATCGTACCATATATAAGGACGCATTGAGACCGCTATGCTTGATTCGCCCTGCTCCAAAAAACCGTACGGCGAACCATCGGCTTACGGACATCGTTATTGATAGATATCCTTCAACTCACCATTACGCATAAAGTTTTAATCTTAATTCAGATGCCACACTTTAGCTGCTTTGAGAGCCAACCACCCTTGGAAATCATTTAGGTTGTTTATGTTCCACTCTTTGTATGTGCTGATTTTTTCTGCTAATTTAAACTGACTATTATTATAAAATTGCTTCTTATCCTCAAAGGTTTTTCTAGCTAAATCATCTTTACATAACAATACCATGTTACCTAACCTGTCTTGTATATCTCCTACATTATTGCCAAAATGCTCGCTCCACCATTGTTCAGGGTTATATGGGCAGATATGTTCTAAGGTTATATTTCCATAGTTAACTGGGTTGCCTAAATAATTTTCAATTTCAGCCAATAGAAATTTTATTTTTTTTGAGGATCTTCGACTAGGCATTTTTTTATATTCAAAATTTCTAATGAATTCGTTATCAGATGGATATATCTTTTTAAACTCCTCACCATTCTTTACATTACTAGCCCTTTTGTATTCTTTGGAGAATATTTTAATAGCAATATGATTATATTGACGTTCTTGTTCTTTAGGGGAGGATTGACAGATAATGTTGTACCTAACTGATAACACAAACACATATTTAACTAATAAAACAAATTCTATAGGGGTAAAGTTGGTGTATCCAGCCATTAAAACTGTAAGTGGCTGCTTAATGCCAAATATGGATAGTCCATCGAGATATCTTCTCAGGTCTTTTATCTGTTGACCATCAAATTTTCTTCCCGAACTCCACCATTCATCATGTGGACTAAGCAATGAGGCATAGATTGGAGAATAGTATGTTAAAGATTGTAGATATTCCTGCGCAGTTTTAGGCTCATCAGCTATTTTACGAATAGATCCAAATAGATTGTTTTTTGTTACCAGTTTTTTCTGCATATTATAATGATAGCGTACAAAATCTGTAAAATTACTCTCACCCAGTTGTTGGACAATATCAGCCCAACTTTCATCGAGTTCATCCAGGTGCCTTTCCTCAACATTATCATGCTTGGTTATAATCGAAAATAAAAAATTTTTTAACAAGTCTGGTGTTGAAAGTTGTACCCCGCGTGCATTTAATGTTTCAAAAACCTTATATGCATTTAACTCATCTTTAACTACAATTTTGGTAAACATCATGCCAGTTGTTACATCTTCAATAAATTGAGCAATCTCATCACCAGACTCCCCCATTTTTTTATTCTGAAAGAAAGTGAATGCCTTTAAAAGCAGTTTATTAGTTTGTGTCTGTCCTCGCCTATTTTGAGGATTTAAATCTGTAATAATAGAGCGAAAGAATTGCCCATTATTTCGGTTTAACTCGATTTTATTACTTGATTGCAATGTAACAGGATTTTTAAACCCAATAAATTGGCTTCTTAATACTTCAAGTCGTTCTTTATTATTATCCACATCTTTATTGCTTTTCGTTAGATCATTGATTTGGCGCATAGCCGATAATATCAATAATGACAGGGTAACGATCCTTTGCTGGCCATCAATGATCTCAAAATCATGCGCACCTTTTTTTTGAAGGACTATATAGCCCATGTAGTGGAATTTTTCTTCAGTCAAAGACTCAATATCTGACCAAAGGTCTTCCCACTGCTCTTGGTCCCAAGCATAGTCTCTTTGAAATCTGGGAACACTGTACCTTGTGCCATTCCCTATTAGCTCCTGAAAGCTCTGATTGGTTGGTTCTGCAACCATAAAAACACTCATCAACATTACCTCAAAAGTATTGTTTACTAAATAAAGTCATATCCTATCTGAGACAGCATTATATTCCAATCAACAGAATATACCCCTGGTTTATGAGGTTGTAATCTATCGCCCCATTGAGTATTTTAAACTGAAATCTGGGCAAATAGGGCTTATATTTAATCCATATTCTAAAATCAGCCCAAATATGCTTCAATTTCGTCAATTTTCCATGATATTATGGTGGGTACTCTTTTTATATTAGTTTTCACCCAAAATTCATCAACTATCTGTCTCACTAAACCACGCAAACCTACCTGACCCAGCCAAGCTAAAAAAGGTATGGAATTTCGTTAAGGGCGATATTCATAATATTCTTTCAGCTAGTTCTTTGGACAATAATATCCAAATTATCGAACGCGAAGACGGATCATTTATAATCGACTTTAACTCACAGCAACACCATGACGAAATCATCATTTCATACGATTTATCTTTTGCCAATGAGTTAATTATTGAGGGTAAAAATACAGCGCTTCAATCACTTATTCTCGCCTTACTAATACGCATTGAGCAAACGCATCTCAAGGCTTTTAGGGTTTCGTGCAACTACTACCCTATAGTAGATGGCGCACGCAAACTTTTGCGATCCGCGATTAACTTAAAGGCCACGCATAATATGCTTTGTGCCTTTGTTACTTATCCTGTGCCAGGTAAACGCCAGATCAAAGAACGCGCATTAACCATGAGCGAGACCAGTGAAAGATATGCTAAAAAGCGCACCAGTGAGGGCAAAGTTCAGCTAAAATCCTGGATCCAAAAAGACATCAAAACCGCACTGGACGAGTACTGTAAGCTAAAGGAAATCACGATCCAAAAAGCGCTTAATGAGGTGCTGCCATTGGGTTTAAATATAGGAACCTATTTAACTACCAAAAACGTATCGGGCTAAAATAACGCGATTTTATCGCACATAAAATACTGACACGCAAATGCATGATCACTTACTAGATATGCTCTTATATCTCATTTATGGGAGCCTATATTTTAATCATTTTTTGAAATTTTGAAAATGTCCTCTTTCATGTATTCTAGGACATTTCCCTTAAAATAAGGGATAATCAACTAATAACACAAAAACAGACTAAGAAAGGAACAAAATGCCCCGCCAAGGAAAATCCAAAGTCCTCGCCTTGTCAGAATTTGAAC
>Ga0055584_100005008_pt1 | contig 12980 bp, 9 predicted proteins | sample OSDHelmetaG_FD_58716 | JGI IMG/M metagenome (GOLD analysis project Ga0055584, IMG submission 58716) | Pelagic marine sediment microbial communities from the LTER site Helgoland, North Sea, for post-phytoplankton bloom and carbon turnover... | ecosystem: Environmental > Aquatic > Marine >... | reverse complement strand
CACATTAGGAATAGGAATGAGAAGTTTGCTTCGTAAAAACAAATACAATGTGTATTTAGTGGATGAGTTTAGAAGTTCCTGTAAATGTTCCAAATGTGATGGAGGAGTATGTGAAAAGTTTATGGTAAGGAAAAATCCAAGACCAAATAAAGACGATATGCGGTTGGTTCATGGGCTACTACGCTGTAAGAGCGGTTGTGGGTCGTGGAATAGGGACCGCAATGGTTCATCAAACATCTATAAGATAGCATACCAAGCAATACATAATTTGGAAAGACCGAGTTATCTATGTAGAACAAGTAATCAAGCAGTTTTACCGAATTGCTATAAACAAAATATACACAAGGTATGAAAAGGCCTAAACTTCGAACCTCTTTTATGCGGATTTTTGTCCCATTTTAAATGTCCGAAGGTGTATATGACGTTTGAAGAAAGTCGTAGTATTCTCCTTAAACAAAAAAGCAAGTTATATGAAGAAAAAAATAGACACTTGAACCAATTAACTATTATAGAAGATAGATTAATGAATATTGAACACGAATTAACGCAACATTGTATACAGTTTTTTGATAAACACGATTATACAATGGAACGAGAATCGGGAATGTATGGGGAAACGTTTTATATTTGCAGTCGATGTAATAGTATACGTTAATTTTGAAATAAGTCCAACCCAACCAAATGATTAAATGTTATATATTCAATTGATGCCCCTCCACCTGTAGATATATGAGTAACAACATTCTCATATTTATTTACAAAACCGCCTGTATCACCTCCGCCAATAATGACCTTTTTATGACTATTTTTAAGAATAGTTGTATTCAGCATTTGTAATAACATTTCAGAACCATATTTATATTTATCATTTTCTACGACACCTAGTGTACCATTCCAGAAAATAATATCGTGTTCGTCAATTAACTTTTGTAAAGTATTTAATGATTTTAATCCAATATCGAAAAAGTTATCATATTTTGATAAATATTTAGTACTCATATGATGAGGGATTTCGTCTAAACTTGTCGCACATAAACCGTCTTCCATCAATGTTATGGATGCTTTTTCCGATGAAATTTCTTCTATGTAATCGGCCATATCATTTTTCAACAAACTATTGATATTTCCACCTGCTATATAGATATGATCTACCTTTTTACATAAATTTTTTAGTAGTTTCAGTTTATCCTCCATTTTACCACCACCAATGATAGCCAATATTTTCCCTCCACTCACATTCTCTGTTATCGTATGTAATGCTCCTAATTCCTTTTCTATAAGATAACCATATGCTTTATCGGGTAATTTACTAGCACGAATGCTCAAATGATCTCTATGTATACATCCAAATGCATCGTTCACGTAAAAATCACCTAATCCATGAAACGTTTGAACAACTTCCGAATCTTCCAAATCGTTATAATTTGTTTCTTCTTTGTGAAATCGTAGATTTTCAAGTAAAAATATCCTATTTTTTGATTTTTCAAGTTGGTCATTCGTTATTTTATTTAAACCATTTGGTAAAAATTCAATGGATTCATTTAATAATGATTCTAATACCGGTTTAACAATAAGTAAGGATTCTTCCTTTGTAAACTCGGTGGGTCGGCCAAGATGAGACATAATAATAAGTCGATCTGGCGAATCTCGTAATATACGTTTTATCGTTGGTATGGTTGAACGAATACGATAATCATCCGTAATGATTTGATCTTGTTTAGGCACATTTAAATCCAATCTTAAAATCACTTTTTTATCCGTGAAACAATGATTTTCAATAAAATATGGATTTAATTCTTGGACGGAAATTGTTTCCATTAATTTGATCAATTGACTTGCATAAGACCATTCGTTATCATACCATATCATAATCTTAAACTGATTGTTTGATAAATCCATGGAAGCTTTCTGGTCTACAATCGAAGGACATTTTGTAGATATAAGATCGGAACTAACAATGTTTTCATTGGTTAGTTCTAAAAAACGATTTTCTTTAATAGAACTAAAAATTTCATTCAATGTGGTTATTTTATCCAATTCCACATTTAAATCAATTAATGATACATTATTTACTGGGACACGGATAGATGTTCCTGTTATTTTACCGTCTAATTCTGGAAGAATTTTACATATTGAAGAAGATGCACCTGTGGTATGAGGAATTATATTGTTGAATATTGAACGATTTGTTCTACTATTTGAATGGGCCGTATCAACTACTTTTTGACTAGCAGTAGAAGCGTGAATAGTAGTAAAATTCGACTGTTTAATACCAAATTTATCATTTAAATGTTTTAATACGGGAACAATTGAATTTGTTGTACAAGACGCATTACTTATGATTTTTTCATTGTTGTATGACTCGTGATTCGCCCCATATACGAAAATAGGCGTATCGTCTTTAGGCGGAGCACTCATTATAATATAATCAACATTATGTTGTTTAGCCTTTTCTTCTGTTAGATATGCACCAGAAGCATCAATAATATGATTTACATTATACGATTTCCAATCTAGTTCAATCGCATCGCGATTTCTTAAAATATTGACCGTATTATTATTCCACTTAAATGTATCATCGTCGATAATTTTAATCGTAAAATGAGTATTATATTTATGAACCGAATCACGTTTTAAATAAGATTCTAGATGTAGTATATCGAAATCGGGAGCATTAATTACTTTTACGCATATTGATTTACTTTCCATCAACTGTAAAAATACGCATTTACCAATTCTACCAAAACCGTTTATTCCAATTGGTATCATAATATACTAAAATAGTAGAAATAAAAAATAACCATAATAATAATATCAAATCATATAATATAATAATGGCTCCTATAATGTTTTCATTTAATCGGGCATATCAAACGATGGAACAGCAATCATTGTCTATCAAAAGTACAGAAGCAAATAAACATCAACAAACTTGTGCGATGAAATATAGTTTTAATGCACAAATGCAATCTCAGACGAATTCTAAAGGAGGTAGCGTATTAAGACGCAGTTTAAATTATACAAAAGTAAAAAATATTTACTTGAATAATAAATTAATAGGAAAACAATATTGCGTTCCTTCATAATCTTTTCTATGAATAATATATTATGAAAAGACCAGTTCGTGATCCTATTACAAAAACCTATACAATAGACGGTAAGGAATATAAAGAATTATTTGGTTCACGTGAACAAGTCATGAATGAAACTGCGTATAAGACAACCGGTAATTTAACGAAGGATGATTTAGTAATAAATAAATGGGGCAGAATCGTTTCAGCAGATAAATATAAAACGGCCAAAAAAGAAAAACGTTTAGAAAAATATGGGTATTTTGCTAAAAAAGGCAAGTTTGGATATGTTAAGAGAAAAGGTAGTCGAAAAGGAAAAACCAACAACCGTAGAACAAAAAAAAATAAAAAATCCAAAAAATAAATTAACAATAAATTAAATTCTAGGGTTAATATATAATGACACACACACAAACCGTCGGAACGAAGAGACAAGTCTACAATGGTACAGCCAAACATACATCCGGGGGGTTAACGAAGAAGGATTTAGTAAAATCTAAGGGACGCGTTAAGTCCAAGAGGAAGGTTGCTATGGGCAAAAAAGCGATCAAACACCTTAGAAAGATGGGTTTTACCGCCAAGAAGGGTGTGTTCAAACTTTTCAAAAAGAGTGACGGTAAAACTAAAAAAAATCGCTAGTAAATTAATTATTAAATAGAAACATAGGCGAAATACATATTCTTGCTTGATTCAATTGTGAAGCACGAATATGAAAATAACGGTGTTCGCAGTCATCCATGCGTGGTATGGGTTGTTGCATGAGATGACTACTCATACTATTAATAAACGACTTCGAACAAATAGCTAATAGTTTTTGCACGTTCCATTCGTATTGAACATTCAAAAATTTGTCCTTTCTATAAATAGCAAATCCATTAAATGCCGAAAAACAACTCAATAATCCGTCATTTTTATGTTTAAACGCTACTTCTCTAAGCTTGTTTTGTATAAAGTTTCGCATATATGTTGCGATTTTTGTACCATTCTGATAATGCCAACAACTAAATGTATATGGTTCAATCGACAGAGCCCATATATCGTAATATTTAATACGATTGAAGGATAAAGCGTCCCATTCAAGAGGTGTGGTTTTTTCTTTTTGAAAAATATATTTCAACACTTCGATATTAATTGGATCGGCACAAACATCATCCATATCCATCATTATGAAATAGTTAAAGTCCTCATAATTTAAAGATTGAATATTTTGAAGAATTTTATTGCGCGCATTACTAATATTTTGAGTGCGTATTTCGGATAACTGTTCATTACCAATTAACAAAGACATTTTATTTTGATATTTTACTTTATATTTTTGGAGTATTTCTAAAGAATTGTCTTCGGATTCGTCATATGAAATAATTATATGATAATCATCTAATTCGCTACATATCTTTTCAATATTTAAAAAAACGGCGTCAATATAGGAAGCCGTATTACGAACACAACCACATATATACATTTTCATTGAAGTCATATTATATTTTAATATATTATGATTTTAAATTCACGATATAAATTTATTGGTAAAATCTTCCGATGTGAATATTTGTATCTTTAGTTCTCTAGCAGTAGCCACTTTTCCAGTTGTACTATCTACGTCTGGAGTAATTACTGCGAATGTTTTACTATTTACACTAGAACCGAGAGATGCACCCAAGTCTTTTAATTTTTTCTCCAATTCTTTATCGCGGCTTCCGCTCATTACGATATTCTTTTTAAATAAGACGTGTGATTCATCGATCGTCGCCTTTGGTTTGGAAGAGGAAGAAGTTAATTTTCCAGTCAACTCACAATCTTGTAAGAATCCCAAAAACACGGGAATGTTTTTAACAAATGGTTCAGCGGTTTTTAGAGCCATTCCTTTTACCGCTTTTAGTTTTGCTATTTTCTGTTCCTCGCTTTCGTGCGATGTTAAAACATCGGGGTATTCTTCTAATATTAATTCTACCTTTTTATCGCTGAATCCACGACCAAACATATTCGATACAGCCATTAATTTAGATAAAGACGCCTTTTCTATTTTTTCTTTAATTCCATCGTACACTTTAGCGGCCATTTTTTCTTTAAATCCATCAACGCTTAATAATTGCTCCTTATTCATTCTTAAAATTTTGGGTATAGTATCAAATCCACTATCGATGATTTTAACTACATTTTTTTCACCTAGACCATCTACGTCAATACCTTTAAAGAATAATGCTATATTTTTATTACGAACCGTTTCATCTTCATCCTTATTTTTTAACATAATATCAACGTGCTTATCGTTCCATATATATTCAACGGTCGGCATTAATGGTTGATCTGCAGGCGTTATGACTGAACGAATATAGGGAATTACATCACCACTTCGTATAAGTTCAATTATCGCACCAAGTCCTATTTTATTTTTTTCAATAAATGATCCATTAAAACCGGTAGCATATTCAATTTTTACACCGTTTAAATGAATGGGTTCAATCCGAACACGAGGTTTTAAATAACCATCTTTACTAGCATTCCATTCGACATCAACGACTTTTGTTTCTGCGATTTGGTCAGATAATACCATTTTAAAGGCAAATGAATGATCCGGGTTACCTGATTTTCTATTGTATATTTTATCATTCGTAACGATAACCCCGTCAATTTCATATTCGTAGTCTTGACGCCACGAAACCAGATATTTCGATAATTCTTCATTTGTTATATCATCGTGTATTTTATTTTGAACTGTTTTAAAATTCAATTCTTGCAATTTTTTCATTTGATCGCTAGGTTTTAATTCAGGTTTAATTACTTCATATACTATGAAATCCATATCATTCACTGTATCATTTATTGTTACACGATTTACTGTTCCGGCTATAAGATTACGGGCATTCGCAAATTTATCTGCATATTTTGCTCTAAATGTATTTTTTTTCATAATAAATTCGCCACGAACAACGATCCCTTTTTCAGTAGGTAGATTGAGATACGGTATATAGTGAGTGATATCTTGACCGACGTTACCATCGCCGCGTGTATATAATCCTGGTTTATCACCTTCAGTCGTGTATAAACCACTTACACCATCTAATTTACAAGATAATACATACGGTCCATTATATTTTGATTTCCACGACGATAGAGCCTTTGTATCTGGTTTTATTTTATCCATAGACGCCATTTTATACGGTAATGTTATTTTATTTTTTTCAACAGTCGCTCCTATTTTACCAACGACAGTATTTTTTGGATATTTTTCTTTGATATAATCTTCCAAAATATCATATTGATTATCTGTTATTAAAGGATGTTCATTTGGACCAAGATTTCGATATACTTCATTCGTTTTAACTAACATAGCATTCAACGTTTTCTCATTTAAATTTTCTAAAACACTTATCCCCCCGGTTTTAAAATGTTCAATTGCATGCATGGTCGGGTCTTTCGTATCAATATTTAAAGGATGTGTTTTACAAATTGGACATGTTTGTGTCGATTGTTTCTTAGGTGCTTTTATTTTGGGCATATCGTTTACTATAGATTTGTTTTTAATTGTTTTATTCTTTTTCTCTTTTTCAATTTTCTTTCTTGTTTTTTCTTCTGCTTTTTCTCGTTTCTTTCTTGTGTTCTCTTCTACTTTTTCTCGTTTCTTTCGTGTTTTTTCATCTGCTTTTTCTCGTTTCTTTCTTGTTTTTTCTTCCTTCTTCTTTTCCTTTTCTTCTTTCTTTTCCTTTTCTTTTATTTTTTTTACTTCTTCCTTTTCTTTTATAACTGCTTCGCGTAATTGTAATTTACGTAATTTTTCATTCTCTTTTACGCGTTGTTTTTCGGTTTTCTCCTCACTTCGATTTTTGCGTGTGAAATTTTTCGTTTTTTTTTTGGAACCTTCTATCTGATCAGTTTCAGATATTACAATTTTTTCAATTTCAGGCGTTTCAATTTTCGGAGATCCTTGTACAGGAACGACTGAACTTCCGTCGACGCGTTCGTGGGGCTCTTTATAAACCATTTTTAAAAATTGAAAGATTTCTTTTTCATCGGCAAAAATACGATCTAATTTACCGCCTTTTTTTTTACCATCCATATGATGAAATCCGTGTTCGTTTAATGTATATCCCATAGATAATGCTCTGCCTCTCATAACAGTATTGAAATATTTACTACCTGTAAAATACAATATAGCAAAAGGATATTCGTCTTTAGATGTGTACATAAAATCAACACGTCGAGCCGTGCTTGAACTGGGTAATTTTGCTACAACCAAACTTTTGGTCGACCCGCGTGATAATAGTCCATCTTTTGTTATAACTGATCTTTCAATTAAATGATCAATAAATTGTTCAAATACTTTTTTATCATTAGACGTAACAATAATATCAATATCCCCCGAAGTTTTAGCTCCACGTCGATAACTACCAACAATTTCAAATCGAGAATCCACCGTTTTAACAGTATCAAAAGACTCTTTAAAAATTTGTTCAAATTCGACGATTTCGCTTCGAGGAATACGTTTTAAGATATCTTCATAATATTTTAATCCGACCTTTTGTTTATCATTTAAAACCTTGTCCTGTTGCTCTTTTAATTGTTCTAATGTACTGATTTCGTGTTTTTCTACCAATTCATTGGCTTTTTTAGGACCTACACCATAAATATCGGAAAAAATATTTCGCGGATCGTTTTGTTCCCGTTCTAAAAGACGAAGAGTTCCAGTAGTAATATATTCTTTCATTTTCTTAAGTATAGTTTCGCCAATACCGGGTAAAGGACCAAGATCCTGATAATTATGTTCATTTATCTCATCGGGGTGAACAATAAGACTCTCTTGTGCCTTTTTATAAGCTCTTGCACGAAACGGTTCACCCTTTTTGGTCATAATATTACCCAATTTATCCATTAATTCAATAAATTTTTCATTTAATCTACCGGTTAATACGGGTTGTTCTACAGATTGAACCGGAGGAGAAAAATGATCAATAATTTCGCCTTTTGATAAATCGCGTTTTTTTGTTTTACGAATGGTAACAAATTTCCCCCGTTTTGGTTCTCGATTTCCCTGTATCATATTCACGAAATCGTTTCTATATTTATCATCAATATCTTGTTTTATATCTAAAGGTGTTTCCATATATAAAATGAATGATATAATATTTACCAATAGCAAGCCCCTTCTACCTTTTCGCAATTTTTCGGCCTCTCGTTCATTTTGGGTCTTTTCCAATAATCGTTATGAAAGATATTCACAATATCAGGACGTTCTTTGATCCAACGATTACCTAATATACCAAAGTACATTTGTAATACTCCGCCCACATAAATAGCAGACTTACCTTTTAAATACATGTGTGCACATATAGGGTTCGCATAACCACCACAAGATACCAATGCTACATCAAAATCATTCAGTTTATTATCAACATTTTGTTTAAATTTATCAAGTTCGTAAAAAAACTCTTCGCCGTCTTCATCTGCTTGTGTTTGAGGTGGTTTTAATAATTCAAACGTACAATCTGGAAATAAATCGACACCATGGTATATATTCTTTCTGATGGGTAATTGTTCTTTTATAGTTTCAATAAAGGGCGAAATAATCAAAATTCGCTTCCCGGCTAATGATTGTGTCCAAGGATTGGAAAAAATATAATGGAAAATATCGAATGTAAGAGCCCAAAACATATGCTTTTCAGAATATGTGTTTAGTATATAAGAATGGGATTGGGAAATATGACCAATGTAATTTCCTTGTGGTTCCCAACCAGCAAAAATATCACAACAATCAAAGGCGGAAAGATAATTGTCGGAATATTGGTCTACTGAATATTGGTTTAAGAGTTTAATACCTGCATTATTTTTCATAGCATATATAGTTCGTTTGATGTATTGTTTTAATGGAATTAGATCGTGGTGTAATTTTTTATCAATTACGCGAGAGAACACGGCAACATTATTTTCAATACCAGAAATTCTTGGAATAACAAAATTTTGATTTTGATTTAATTTGTTTGTAATATAGGAATGCAAAAAATGATTATCATCCATCATAAGTGTATTAAAATTCTTAGACCAATGAGAGAATTGTTTCATATTAATACCCAAACAATTGGGCATACTACTTGGTTCAAATGAATGTGGTACGACAACACCCCACGGTTCGGAAATGATATCCTTATGTGAATAGGATCGCTGTTTACTAGAATGAACGTGTAACATTTTGATATGAAGTGGATCATTTATAATTTCATATCCAAGAATTCGCATAAGATAAATCAATTTATTATCACAACCAGGTTTTCCGAATTCAAATGAGAATACCTTTTCTGCAAATTCGGGGATAGTAAAATTAGAATGCAAAATCCACACATCTTGACTATCGAATCTTGGACCGAATATTTGAGATTTAGAATAATCAGAATGATTGTATTCATAACGAAGTATAGCACCGAATAGTTTATCTATATGAAAATTGGAATGTTTTAAATTATCAATCGTACTATCGTGAACAAATATATCAGCGTTCAATAACACGAGATACCCTTGAATATTTTTCTCGCGTATATAAACGAAAACATCTTGGAATGATAAACGTTTACTAATATTAATTTGAATAATTTTATTGGAATGAATACCTAACTCTTGTCTAGTATATATCCTTTCTACCAATAGATGAATATGATCTATTTGTGAATTGTCTACATTTTGCTTTAAACAAAATTTGATTTCATTATATCGGTGTTCATCATTTGGTATAAAAAATTGAGAAAATAGATGAACGTCATCATTATTGATGGTTTTATTTCGATGTAACTTCTTGGACTTTATAATTAGTTTCATTAATAATAATTAAGAATCGTTTTTATTATTATTAAAAAATATATTATATTTCATATATGAAAAATAGTAAAAGTAAGAATATACTAAAAAATAATGATAATATAGAAAAATTTGATTGGAAAGAATATTTAATAGCGAATACTGATTTGATTGATGGAGGAATAAATACTGAAAAATTAGCAAAAGAACATTGGATTAATAGAGGACAATTAGAATTAAGAAAAATATATACGAATGAATTTGATTGGGTACAATACATAGCAATTAATCAAGATTTAATGGAAACCGGATGTACTACAAAAAATCTAGTTCAAGAACATTACATAAATAATGGGCATAAAGAAGGTAGACGAACAATAATAAAAGATTTCGATTGGGAATTTTATATTTACTATAATAATCATTTAATGCATACGGGTATTAATACACATTCGCGTGCTATAAAACATTGGGTGCAATATGGTTCAACCGAAGGTTTATTAACACATATAACACCTTTGAAAGTTATATATGATAATATAACGTCATTTAATTATACAGATATTTATGATATTTATGATAATGTAAATAATATCATATTATACGATAATCACATATCAAATAATTCTGTATTACAGGAACAAAATTTACATTATATTAATGATAGAAATCAACCATTATTTAAAAAATTAACCGTTATATCTGATATAACTGAACTTAAAAAAAAGAAGGATATTATATTAATTGTTGATTTTCCTTGTTACGGTGGCGGTTGTTCTTTTTTTATTAATTCTATAATAAGTCATTATAAATATGATACAACTTTTTTAATAGTGCGAAATTTCAAAAAAAAAAATTTTTGGTATATAAACGATGAACAAATTTTTAAAATGCCCACGAATGAAGAGCAATCCATCCAATTTATACATTCGATCAAGTCAAATATAAGTAAAATATTTTTTAATTCCATTGTTCAACATAGCCAAAGATTTATTGAATCATTATTTGATTTGCGCATTGAAACGACTATTATTACACATGACTATAGTTTATTTTTCGATAAATCGCAATTATATTATTATGAAATCGACACAATGCTAAACCACAATAAATTAAATATTCACAAATTTAATCGCATTATAACACAACATATAGGAAATTTACATACATTTGGTAAGAACATGAATAATTACAGTAATATTGTAGTATCCGCATTGCCCGATTTTAGAAATAGTACACAAAAAATTATTTCAAAAAATACTACATTTATTATCGGTATAATAGGTGATATTTCCGATGTAAAAGGGTATTATGTTTTAAACGAAATAAGTAAAAAAATTGCGAATCATAATATAGAAATAGTGGTATTTGGTAAGGTTCATATTAAATCCATCGTAAAACAATTCTCTTATCATAATATTAATGATATAAACAATCTGTTAGAAAAATATAAACCGAATGTTTTGTTGGAATTATCTTTATGGCCAGAATCTTATTCGTATACATTATCGTTGGCCATGATTACACAATTACCTATAATATATCAAAATAAATTTTTCCCCTGTACGGTTCAACGACGATTATCATTGTACAACAATGCACATACGTTTGATAATATTGATCAAGTCTCGATAGATTGGATTTTGAATAAAGGGCAAAATTATTTATATTTAATCAAGCCTACCATTTATTTTCCACCATTTTGGGATTCTTATTTTACCACAAAGAAGGATCATATACCATTTAAATTATTAAATCAAGAATATAATATCGTTATAATAACTTCAAAAATATATACATCAAACAAGCCGTTCAGTTATATAGCCGAACGATCGATATATACCCCACAGCAACGTTTAGAACAAACAATAGAAACTATAAAGAGTATACGTAAATATATACCCAATAGTTTTATTGTATTATATGATAATTCTATTTTAAACGACGACGAATTTCAAGAGATAAATAATTTATCCGATTGTTTTATAAATCACAGGAATGACGATATTATAAACAATTTTACTGATAACAGTATACATAAATTATATGGCGAAATAGCACAGACTTATCGAATATTAGAATATATCCGAACATATCATACAAATATGAATGTGAAAAATATGTTTAAAATAACCGGGCGATATATATTGAATGAAACATTTGACTTTAATAAACTCGACAATGATGATATTGTTTTTAAACGTAATTCTGATATTGAGGATAGATTGTATTATTTCACGTGTTTTTACAAAATAGGGGGGTCGAAATTACAATTATTTTATGATGTAATAAAAGAATTATTTGATGATATTTCAGAAAATGCATATGAATTTGAAGAATGGGAAGTGTTATTACCAAATTTATTATATGGTAAATTCACAACAGTTGATCAGTTAGGAGTTACGCAAAATATAGCTGTTTGGGATGATAAAAGTAAAATATAATAATATTTCAAAATGGTATAATATACTGATATTTTATATTTTTCTATTGTATGTTTCTAATTTTTGATACATATGCTGGATTGTGTAATCAAATGTATGATATACAATCCGCTATCAACTTTTGTATAATTAATAATATAGAATTCTCATTTCGTTATGCTTCGTTGCGATGTAAAAATGATTTAACAAAATGGTATAATACTGATTTTTGTGAATTATTTGATGAAAAATTTATCAAAACGACTTTATATAAATCCTTCAAAACATTGTCTATAACTGAAGAAAATACTAATCATTATAATAGCAATAAACGCTCGATTGAATGGTTAGATAAAGAAAAGGCATTGTTACCACAATTGGATAGAATTGAAGAGCCGTATATCGTGTTGAAACAATTTTGGTCAATTTATCAGAACTTTAAGGATATTGAAAATATTTATCCTCAATTAATTCCGTGTAAACGATTATTTGATATTTATACAGAAGTTGTTAAAAAATTACCCGAAAAATACAATTTAATCCATTATCGATATGAAGAAGATTTCCTTCAACATTTTCAAATAACGGATCATCCCAAATTATGCGATATTATTGATAGAAATAATTTTCAAAATAGAGATTTACCCGTTTATATCGCAACATTTGATATCAAAAACATTCCGAAAAATTTATTCACAAAAAA
>Ga0055584_100005007_pt1 | contig 12981 bp, 8 predicted proteins | sample OSDHelmetaG_FD_58716 | JGI IMG/M metagenome (GOLD analysis project Ga0055584, IMG submission 58716) | Pelagic marine sediment microbial communities from the LTER site Helgoland, North Sea, for post-phytoplankton bloom and carbon turnover... | ecosystem: Environmental > Aquatic > Marine >... | reverse complement strand
GGTTAGCACAGCGATACGACCGCTTCTTCGGCGTGTTCAGGGCGTGATGTCCGGCCATGGAACGGCACAGGAACGCCTGGATGAGCTCGTCAAAGTCATCGCTTCCGAAATGGTGGCGGAGGTTTGCACCGTCTATGTCCTGCGCGCCGGTGAAGTGCTGGAACTGTTCGCGACTCAAGGACTCAACCAGTCTGCGGTTCATAAAACGCGTCTCCGCGTTGATGAGGGGCTGATCGGCGATATTGCGGCCCATGCCAGAGTTTTGAATCTCGCTGACGCGCAAGCGCATCCAAAATTTGCCTACCGGCCAGAAACCGGTGAGGAGATTTATAACTCGTTTTTAGGGGTGCCCATCCTCCGCGGTGGTCGGGTGCGCGGTGTTCTCGCGATCCAGAACAAGGCCAAGCGTGAATATTCCGAAGAGGAAATTGAGGCACTGGAAATGATTGTCGTTGTGCTGGCTGAGCTTATTGCCGGCGGCGATCTCGTGGGTCCCAGTGAACAAATCACTGCAGAAGGTAACGCGATCCTGCCGTTGCGTATGACCGGGATTCGGATCAATTCCGGTATTGCAGTGGGTGAAGCGGTGCTGCACCAGCCCCGTGTAGAAATTCCTGCGATGTTTGCAGATGATCCGGACACCGAGGAGAAACGGCTAAATGCAGCGCTTAGCGAAATGCAGGACGCCATCAAAGACTTATTTTCTGCATCGGAGCTTTCGGAACGCGGTGAACATCGGGAAATCTTGGAGACCTATCATCTGCTGGCCCGTGACGCTGGCTGGTTGCGGCGGTTGCGCGAAGCGATTGCCAGCGGTCTGACAGCGGAAGCATCCGTTCAGAAGGTCCAAGACGATATTCGCATTCGAATGAATATGGCGAAAGACCCGTATATCAGAGAACGGATGCATGATTTTGACGATCTCGCTCGCCGACTATTACAGCATTTAAGTGGATCACCCTTAACGGCTGCGGGTGATGCGGCGTTACCTGATGATGTTGTTTTGCTGGCGGTGAATATGGGGCCAGCGGAACTACTTGATTATGAACCCCACCGGTTGCGGGCATTGCTTCTTGAAGAGGGCTCAGCCACAGCGCATGTCGCGATTGTCGCCCGTGCCCTCGACATCCCGGTAGTTGGTCGGATAAAGGATCTTCTCGCGCGTATTGATCCGCATGACCCAGTCATCGTCGATGGTGACAATGGTCAGGTATTTGTCCGACCTGGTGAAGATATTCAGCAGATGGTGGCCGATACCATCCAGGCGAAGACCGAACGGCAACGTCTATATGCTGCTTTGCGCGAGGAAGATCCTGTCACACTCGATGGTCAACGCATCTCACTCAACTTGAATGCTGGCCTCTTAATCGATGTACAACAGCTTAAGGATACCGGTGCCGATGGCATCGGGCTGTATCGCACGGAAATTCCCTTCATGGTGCGGGCCGAGTTTCCTGGTGTTCAAGGGCAAACCGAGCTTTATAGAAGTGTTTATGAAATAGCTGATGGCAAGCCAGTCATGTTCCGCACCTTGGATATTGGCGGTGATAAGCAGCTGCCCTATTTCCACGATGTTGCGGAAGAAAATCCAAATATGGGCTGGCGAGCTGTTCGCGTTGCGCTTGATCGGCCATCGATGCTGCGTCAGCAATTACGGGCATTGATCCGGGCTGCAAATGGCCGCGACCTTTCGATCATGTTCCCAATGGTGGCGGAAGTCGCAGAGTTTGAGGCAGCGAAAGAAATTCTGGAAATTGAAATTCGTCGCGAAAAACAGCGCGGTGGTGTTGCCCCTGGAAAATTGCGGGTCGGGGTGATGTTGGAAGTGCCAGGTCTAATGTGGCAGCTTCCCTCATTGTTAAAACGGGTCGATTTTATATCTGTCGGCAGCAATGACCTGTTTCAGTTCCTGTTTGCGAGTGATCGTGGGAACCCCAAGGTAGCTAATCGGTACGATGTTTTGTCACCCAGTCTTTTATCGATGCTGCGCCACCTGGTGAAAATGGCTCAGGAGGCAGATGTCGAAATTTCGTTATGTGGTGAAATGGCCGGGAGTCCTGTTGAGGCGATGACATTGATCGGACTTGGATTCCGGACGATTTCAATGGCACCGGTTAGGATTGGTGCTCTACGGGCGATGTTACGAACAGTCGATGCGGCAGCATTGTCGAATTACGTTGATAGTCTCGTTGACCTGCCCGATCACAGTGTTCGGCAGAAACTCGTTGCCTATGCTCGTGACCATAATATTGCTATCACGCCAGGCTAGTTTAAGGGCGGGTCAAGAAACCGTTGATTTTGAAAGATGAATTCTGTTACTAACGGCGCATACCACGCGTTGAATTAGTGGTATTCAAGCAGGAATTGAGAGTAAAGCATTGGCAGAGTCTGGGACTGTGACAGGACCTGAATTGCCCCCCGCCGATACGACGTCGGTGGAGTTTGGTGCAGCGATGCGCGAAATGCGGCAAGCGCATAATCGTGAACTATCCGATGTGGCCAACGCGCTGAGGATTCGCCAGGTTTATTTGCAGGCAATAGAAGACGGTCGGTTTGACGATTTGCCTGGGCCAACCTACGCGGCAGGGTTCGTTCGGGCGTATGCAGATTATCTTGGTCTTGAGCTAGATGAGGTGATGCGGCGCTATCGCTCGGCGACGGGCAATATCCCCGCCCAGGCGGCCTTGGTACCGCCATCGCCGATGTCCGAGGCTCGATTGCCGACAGGCTTTATATTGTTGGTAGCGGCAGTGTTGGCTGCTGCTGCCTACGGTGGCTGGTATTATCTCACCGTTCATGGTCAGAGCCCGACAGAAGTCGTGTCAGCAATTCCGAAACGTATTTCCGAAGCGGTTGGTTTAAGAGATAAGACTGCCGTGCAACCGTCCTCTCCCGACGCGATGAAATCTTCAGTGACCGAACCTGAGACAAAGCCGCCTGTGGTGAGTGTTCCGGAAAAATCATCAGCCAAACCGGCTGAGCCGATGTCAGTGGCTGATTCATCGACGGTTGCTCCCGTGACTCAACCTGCGCCTGCGCCGGAAATCGCGGCGAAAAACAAAATTGAAATCGCTGAGGTAAAAAAGCCCGTTCCGGTTGAGCAACCGAAGGCGATTGCGGTTTCTCCAACGGCACCCCCTGCCAACACTTCTGTGTTTGCTGTGGAAAAAGCACCGATAGCGGAAAGTAGGCAGGATCAGACTGTGACCCCTGCGCCGTCAATCGCTGCGCCGGCCGTTGCCACTGGGACAGCTAAAGTTGCGCCGGTAGAGGCACTGGTGGAAAAGGTTGAGGCTACTCAGCCGCCAAAGCCAACAGCGCCTCAAGTCGCTGCGGTTCCGCCACAACAAAAATTGGATAGTCGGATTGTTTTACGGTCGACGATTACCTCCTGGGTCGAATTACGGGATGCCGATGGAAAACGGTTGCTCTCAAGGCTGTTGCGAACCGGTGAGACCTATAAGGTCCCCGGCCGATCGGGTATTTTATTCACTACGGGTAATGCCGGAGGGATCGATATTCTGGTCGACGGGCAGCCCATCGCTGCGCTGGGGCCGGTTGGTGCGGTGCGCCGCGACATACCGATGGACCCTCAAACCTTACTCACTCGCAAACCCGGCCAGCGTTAGAACCTGATGGCTGGATTACAACCTGTTCGCGGGACTCGCGACATTCTCCCTGACGAACGTCAACAGCATCGTTTTATCGAAGAGACAGCTCGCGAGGCGGCGCAGCGCTACGGATATTCCGAGGTTGCGACGCCGATTTTCGAATTCTCAGATGTTTTTAAACGAACACTTGGTGACACATCGGATATTGTCACCAAGGAAATGTATACTTTCACCGATAAGGGTGGGGATGAAGTTACCTTGCGCCCCGAAGGAACGGCAGGTGTTGCCAGAATGCTAATTTCTGGTGGTTTGGCGCAGAACCTCCCGCTCAAATATTTTTATCGTGGGCCAATGTTTCGGTATGAAAGACCGCAAAAAGGCCGTTTCAGACAGTTTCATCAAACGGGTGTCGAACTCCTTGGTGTTGCCGAACCCCTCGGTGACGTTGAGGTTATCGCATTGGGAGCCGCAGTTCTCGATGGGCTTGGTATTCTCTCAAAGGCGACGCTAGAGCTGAACACGCTTGGCAATACAGAGAGTCGGAGAGCCTATCGCGAGAAACTAATTGCCTATTTTAATGATTTCCGCGCTGATTTATCTGAGGACAGCCGGGATCGATTAGAGCGGAACCCGCTTAGAATTCTGGATTCCAAGGATAAACGTGATCGTGAAATCGTGGCAAATGCCCCAGAATTTTCCGATAGCCTCGATGCAGAATCGGCGGAATTTTTTGCGGCGGTTACAGAAGGCCTCGACGCCTTGTCGATTACCTATCAGTTGAATTCACGGCTTGTACGCGGTCTCGACTATTACTGTCATACCGCGTTTGAATTCACGACAGAGGCGCTCGGAGCACAGGGAACGGTCCTTGCCGGTGGTCGATATGACGGTTTGGTCGAGCAAATGGGGGGCAACGCGACCCCAGGCGTTGGTTGGGCAGCGGGTATTGAACGACTAGCGATGCTGGCGGAGAATGCGCCAGCTGAGAAACGACCAATAGCGATCATCCCGGTTGTTCCTGATTTGCAAAGTCGGAGCCTCGCAATCGCCCATGATCTTCGGTCTCGGGGCTTTGTTATTGAGTTAGGATATCGCGGCAATATGAGTCGTCGACTAAAAAGGGCTAATAAATTGAACGCATTGGCTTCAATTATTCTTGGACCTGACGAACTTGAACGCGGGGCGGTGACGGTGCGCAATCTTGATACGGGTGATCAAGGGGAAGTGCCGTTAGAGACGCTTGCGGACCACCTGAAACAATATAATTAGCCAGTCATGACTGCAGCCATGGGCCTCCCCCGGCTGCTTGTGGTCGGGGCAAATCAACGTAGTAGTAGCGTTTCCTTGCGGGAACGCCTGTTTCTTGAACCAGAAGAAATCCCCACTTTTCTGGAGACCCTGCGAGGTGCCGGCATTTCCAACGGGTGTTTGCTCTCGACGTGTGATCGGGTTGAGATGATCCTGATTCATGATGATCCTGATATGGCCTGTGATGCCGTTGTTCAGGCTTTTGCAGATCGCGTTGGCGTTTCAGCGTCTGGGTTGTCGGAGGAGTGCGTTCGACTCGAGGGAACCGATGCTGTCCAGCATATTTTTGAGATCGCCGCGTCTCTCGATAGTTTAATTGTCGGCGAGCCGCAGGTTCTTGGTCAGGTCAAGGATGCCCATCGCCTGGCCCGCGACGCCAAAATGGTTGATACGACTCTCAATGCATTACTTGAGGCATCCTATCGTACCGCCAAGCGTGTGAGAACGGAGACTGCGATTGGGGAGCGGCCAGTCTCGATTGCCGCGGCTGCTGAGAAACTGGCTCTCAATATCCATGGTCCGTTATCAGAAATTGGTGCTCTGATAATTGGTGCTGGTGAAATGGGTGAGCTGATCGCTGAACATTTGCGAAATCGCGGTCTTGCCCGGCTCACGGCCATCGCGCGAATAGAGGTTCAGGCGACAACACTAGCAAATCGATTGGGAGGGCATCATGCGCCCTTTGATCAAATGGAAACCTGTCTTCGGGACGCTGATGTCGTTATTGCCGCCGTTGGCGCCGGACGCCATGTCCTTTCGCAAGATATCGTGGAAAACGCATTACTGGCTCGACGACGTAAACCAATTTTTCTAATTGATGCCGGTGTACCGGCAGATATCCCGCCACAAATAAACGATCTCGACAGTGCCTTTGTTTATGACCTTGGTGATCTCGAAAACGTTGCTACGGAGGGTCGGGCCGGACGCGATGAGGAGGCCATCCTTGCAGCCCGTATTATCCATGAAGAGGTTCAGCTATTTGTTAAAGCGCGCGCTGGCAGGGAAGCGGTAACGGCGGTTTCTGCCCTGCGACAGCATTTTGAAGAAATTCGACAAGGGGTCGTGCAGGAAAATTCGGTAGATGTCGATGCTGCAACCCGTTTGCTGGTTAATCGGTTATTGCATTCGCCGTCTGAAACGTTACGCAAAGCCGCTGAGTTAGATTCAGTCGAGCTATCAGAGTTAGAAGCCGCTATTGGCCGATTGTTTGGACTGGAGGATGAATCAGGTGACAAGGATTCAGGAGGTAAGGTGTGAATTTTGATGACAAGCTTGATGTTCTCGTTGCGCGGCGCGACGAGCTCACCCAACTTATGTCTGGTGAGCATAGCGGGGATTCTGATGAATTTGTTCGCCTGTCCAAAGAGTATGCAGAGCTGATGCCGGTGGTCGAATGTATTGAAGATTTACGGACGCTTCAGAATGAAATCGCTGATCTTGGTGGCATGGTGGCCGATACGGAATCCGATGCTGAAATGCGTAGTCTCGCCGAAGAAGAAATGCGCGAGGCGCGTGAGCGCTTGCCAGAGATCGAAAAGCGATTGCAACTGCTTTTGTTGCCAAAGGATGCGGCCGACGAAAAGAATGCAATTATTGAAGTTCGGGCCGGAACCGGTGGCGATGAGGCGGCGCTGTTTGCAGCTGATCTATTCAGAATGTATCAGCGCTATTCCGAACGTCAGGGCTGGCGCTTTGAAACCATGCAACTTTCCGAAACCGGCATTGGCGGTCTAAAGGAGGCCATCGCGGAAATAACGGGTAAAGGTGCTTTTGCCCGTCTTAAATTTGAATCCGGTGTGCATCGAGTGCAGCGAATTCCTGAAACGGAATCCGGCGGACGGATACATACATCCGCAGCCACAGTCGCGGTATTGCCGGAAGCCGAAGAAGTGGACGTCGTTATCGAAGACAAAGACCTTCGAATTGATACCTATCGGTCTCAGGGGGCTGGCGGGCAACATGTCAACACGACCGACAGCGCAGTCCGGATTACCCATTTGCCCACGGGTGTGGTGGTAACCCAGCAGGATGAAAAATCTCAGCATAAGAACCGCGCTAAGGCGATGAAAGTTCTGCGGTCTCGGATATATGAAGCGCAAAGGGAAGCTGCGGCGGCGGACCGGGCTCAAACTCGTAAGGGGCAGGTAGGGTCAGGTGATCGGTCAGAACGCATTCGAACCTATAACTTTCCACAAGGCCGTGTGACGGATCACCGGATCGGCCTGACGGTACATAAGTTGGATCGTGTTATGGAAGGGGAAGCGCTCGACGAGGTGGTTGATGCGCTGACCGCCGAGGGTCAGGCGTCACAATTGGCGGAATTTTCCGAACAGTGACGGAGATTACTATCGCCGCAGCATTAGAGACGGCAATCGCCAGGCTATCGGCGGTCGGGGTTGATACGCCAAAAATGGATGCTCGGATACTATTGTGCCATAGCGTGGAGCTTGAGATGGCCAACGTTATCATTGATCCGTATGTCGTCCTCGGTGAAAAAGACCTAGAGAAATTCGAGGCGCTGGTTGTGCGGCGGGAAAAACGGGAACCGGTCTCTCATTTGATTGGCGAGAGGGAGTTTTGGAGTTTACCGTTTATCGTCACCGCAGATGTTCTTGACCCCCGCCCTGCCAGTGAAACTCTCATCGAAACAGCTCTCGATCACATGCGCGATTGTCCGGAGCCATTATCTATTCTCGACCTGGGTACAGGGAGCGGTTGTCTGTTGATTGCCGTTCTATCGGAATTGCCTGGAGCAAGTGGGGTCGGTATTGATTGTTCCGAGGCGGCATTAACGATTGCGCGGCAAAATGCCGAAAAGAATTCAGTGGATGACCGCGCGACCTTTGTATCGTCGTCATGGGGTAATGCTGTGTCAGGCAGCTTCGATCTCATTTTGAGCAACCCTCCATATATCGCAGATCCGGAACGTGGTGACCTTGAGCCAGAAGTCGCAATATATGAACCGGCGTCCGCGTTGTTCGCGGGCGAAGATGGTTTGTCTGCTTACCGTGAAATCGCGGCCGAAATATACCGATTGCTCACATCAAATGGGATTGCCGCAATTGAATGCGGCCGGGGTCAGATGGCCTCGGTGATTAAAATACTTGGTGACGCCGGGTTACAGCATATCGAAACTCGATGTGATTTCGATGGCGTCGAACGGTGTGGCATTTTTGGCCGTTAGAAGGTTTTAACCAAGTTGAAAAAAAAGGGTTGGAAAGGCGGGTCATCCCCACTAGGGTACAACTCGGGCGAATGAGGAGGGCCACAGGCACCTCGCCCAAATGATCCTGAAAAGGCTGCGAGAGCAGAGCCACAGCGACCGTGGAACAGCGGTTGCCAAGATGGAACGTGATTGTCAGGACGACGTCGCGGTGTTCGCAAGCCATTCGGGGGTTAGTGAAACAATAACCGGATTAGAATTGATGAGATCAGGTCCTAATAACCGGCGCCCGCGGGGACGCGGCAACCCGGGACGCGGTAACAATAATCGGCAGCAACGAAACAACAATGTGGACAGCAACGGACCCGACGTGAAGGTTCGGGGCACGCCCCAGCAAGTTGTTGATAAATACCAGACGCTTGCCCGGGAAGCGACGACAGCCGGTGACCCGGTTCGGGCGGAAAACTATTATCAGCATGCTGAGCATTATTATCGTGTTCTAAGTGCGAACGCTGCTGCTAATCAGGAAAAACAGCAGCGTGATAATCGCAACGACCGAAATAACGGGGCGACCGAATCAAATGCCGCCAATGGTGCTCAAGAAAGTGGCAATTATGGTAATGGTGCGGCCGCTGTAGAACAGTTAGCACCAAACGCCAATGGTGAAGCAGAAGCAGAAAAAGTGGATGCAACCGATGAACCCGCTGAGGCAGATGAAGCAACGGTCGAACGCATTGAAGTTGTGCAGGAGCCTGTAGCTGAAGAGCCGGAAGAAACTGCACCGGCGTGATGCGCTGACGTATTTATGTCAACCTTTCCTTTAACAGATTTTGCCAGAATTTCGTATTTGGGCAGTGTTATCGTTCGTGCGGCTGTCCAATGTTCCGGCGGCGCGGTAACCCCTCTTGCGAGATCTGGCCTTTAGCACCATATCTTCGGTGGGACGCCGGTTTTGGGTCCCAATCGAAACGCTCGCCGGTATCCGGGAGCACTTTTACGCAATGTCTCTAAAGGGAGTTGCCCGATATGGAGTTTGAGAAATATTCTGACCGCTCGCGCGGTTTCGTTCAGTCCGCTGTCACCCTTGCCAATAACAGCGAACATCAGCGCCTTGAGCCCACCCATCTTCTAAAAGTCCTGTTGGATGATAAAGAGGGATTGGCGTCGAATTTAATTGAGGCAGCAGGCGGTAACGCTGCGAAAGCCGTTGCCGCTGTGGATGTGGCCCTAGATAAAATACCGAGAGTAGCTGGCAGTGGCGCAGGTGATGTTCGACTGTCGTCCGAAATTGGCCGCCTTTTTGAACGCGCGGAGGAAATCGCGACAAAAGCCGGCGATAGCTATGTAACGGTCGAGCGGCTGTTGCTAGCCCTCGCACTTTCGTCTGGAACTGCTGCTGGTGATGCATTGGCAAATGCTGATGTCACCCCACAGGCGTTGAACGCTGCTATTGAAGATGTTCGTAAAGGCCGAAAGGCTGATAGTGCGTCAGCAGAAGATAATTTTGATGCGCTTCAGAAGTTCGCTATCGACGTTACTGAGCGGGCGCGAGAGGGCAAACTCGACCCCGTTATCGGGCGAGATGAAGAGGTCCGGCGGACCGTCCAGGTATTAGCAAGACGTACAAAGAATAACCCGGTTCTGATTGGCGAGCCAGGTGTTGGTAAAACAGCCATCGTCGAGGGACTGGCGCAACGCATCATCAATGGTGACGTTCCTGAAGGTCTCCGAAATAAGCGACTCATGATGCTTGATCTTGGGGCGCTCATTGCTGGCTCAAAATTTAGAGGTGAGTTTGAAGAACGGCTCAAAGCTGTGTTGCAGGAAATAGATGCCTGCGAGGGAGAGATTATTCTGTTCATTGATGAATTGCACACACTTGTTGGTGCCGGCGGTGCCGATGGCGCGATGGATGCATCGAACATGCTGAAACCTGCGTTGGCGCGTGGTGAACTGCATTGTATTGGCGCGACCACTTTGGATGAGTATCGCAAACATATTGAAAAAGATGCCGCCCTCGCGAGACGTTTTCAGACAGTGTTTGTGGCCGAACCGTCGGTTGAGGATACCGTATCGATCTTGCGGGGCCTCAAAGAGAAATATGAACTCCATCACGGTGTTCGAATCACCGACGGTGCTATCGTGTCGGCAGCGACGCTAGCCAATCGCTATATCACAGATCGGTTCTTGCCAGACAAAGCGATTGACCTGGTTGATGAGGCGGCCTCCCGCCTGCGGATGGAGGTCGACTCCAAACCTGAGGAGATTGACGAACTTGATCGTCGAATTATCCAACTGAAGATTGAACGAGAGGCGTTAAATAAAGAAGACGATGCTGCTTCTCGCGACAGGCTTGAAAAGCTGGAGTTGGATCTTGCCGAGCTGGAAGAGCGGCAGCAGGAATTGACCAGGGTCTGGCAGGCAGAGAAGGAAAAGATTGCTGGCTCGCAGAAGGTAAATGAAGACCTGGACCAAGCCCGCAATGAACTGGAACGCGCCCAGCGAGATGGCGACTTAACACGAGCCGGTGAGCTCATGTATAGCGTTATTCCGGAACTCGAGCAGCGTATGTCTGAATCCGATGAGGGAGAGGAAACCAGTATGCTCCGCGAAGAGGTAAAGGATTCTGACATTGCGTCGATCGTCTCGCGCTGGACAGGTATTCCTGTGGACAAGATGCTCGAAGGCGAACGCGAGAAATTGCTCAAAATGGAAGAGGTTTTGGGAGCGCGTGTCGTTGGTCAGGAAGAAGCAATCAGTGCAATCAGTAATGCAACCAGGCGTGCCCGCGCGGGATTACAAGACCCTAATCGACCGATCGGTTCGTTCCTGTTCCTGGGGCCAACAGGTGTTGGCAAGACCGAGCTTACGAAAGCGCTGGCGGCGTTTTTGTTCGACGATGATAGCGCGATGGTTCGCATCGATATGTCAGAGTTTATGGAGAAGCACTCTGTAGCGCGGTTGATTGGTGCCCCTCCAGGATATGTTGGCTACGAGGAAGGGGGCTCGCTGACGGAAGCGGTTCGCCGTCGTCCTTATCAAGTGATCCTGTTTGATGAAGTTGAGAAGGCACATCCCGATGTCTTTAACGTATTGTTGCAGGTTCTCGATGATGGTCGCTTGACCGATGGTCAAGGGCGGACGGTCGATTTTCGTAATACGTTAATCATTCTCACCTCCAATCTCGGCAGTGAGATTTTGGCGGCGCAGGAAGATGGTGCCGATTCAGATGCAGTTCGTGAGCAGGTATTGTCGGTCGTCCGCCGTGCGTTCCGTCCGGAATTCCTGAATCGTCTGGATGATCTATTGTTGTTCCATCGCTTGGCTAGAAGTCACATGGCAACAATTGTTGATATCCAGCTCGCTGACCTCAAGGCAATGCTGGAGGATCGGAAAGTGTCACTGGAACTCGATTCCGCCGCTCGGAACTGGCTGGCGGATGCCGGTTATGATCCGGTATACGGTGCCCGCCCTTTGAAACGGGTCATCCAGACCCATCTGCAAAATCCACTGGCGACGATGGTGCTGGAGGGAACGATCCAAGATAGTGAAACAGTTCAGGTGTCGGCGGGTGATGATGGTCTGACCCTGAACGGTGTTCAGGCGATCGCTGCCTAGAGGTTTCTCCGCCGATGATTGTCCACTCTCCCTCGGTCCGTTATAAGGTGCGTCACCAATAACGCAGAGCTGAGGGAGAGAGACAATGATGAACGTTGGATTTGTTGGCGTCGGCGCCATGGGTAACCACATGGCGGGCCATTGCATCAAGAGCGGAAAATTCAAGGATGTATATGCCTATGATTTGAGCAAGGCAGCTGTTAACGCGATGGTAAAAAAAGGGGCTAAGGCTTCAGGTTCCCTTAAACATCTCGGCAGCGTCTGCGACGTGATTATTATCATGGTCGGTTATGACGATCAGGTGCGGCAGGTTGTGAGCGACCTTGCCAAAAGTAAGCCGAAAAAAGGAACTGTATTGGTCATTACGGCAACGAGCCATCCCGACATGATTCTGGAAGCAGCGGCAATTGCCAAAACAGGTGGTCTTAAAGTGGTTGATGCTCCTGTCTGTTTTGGTCTGGGTGGTGCGAAAAACGGGACGCTAGCTTCGATGGTCGGCGGCTCCAAAGCTGATGTTAAGAAAGCGACGCCGGTTATTGAATGCTATTCTCGCGCGGTTCATCACCTTGGTGCTCTTGGCTGTGGTGAGATCGGTAAAACGGTCAATAATATGCTGCATTGGGTACACAGCCTGGCCAACCAGGAAGTACTTCTTTTGGCTAAATGCTACGGCATCGATACTCAAAAAATGCGGGAAACTTTGTTGCAGGCGCCGGGTCGGAACGGAACGCTGGAAGAATGGGATGGCACGCGTTTTACGTGGCATGAGAAAGATATGGATATCGCCATGGATCTCGCACAGGCACGTGATCTTCCATTACCGCTGTTCGGGCAGGTCGATCAGCTCATCAAGTTCTCGCACTGGAAGCAAATTAAGGAATTGCTCTATAGCAAAACCATTTCCTTCCTTGGCCGGAAAATGAAGGCGGCGCCTCCGGGCAAATCCACCCGTTAAAACAAGCGTTAAAACGAGGTTGCAGCCGGGCCCAGGCCCGGTGTAGCAATCGCACGTTAAAATTCTGAGAGGAGTTCCGATAAATGAGTGACACACCGGCTAAATCAACGCCGACAGAGAGAAGTCCGGCGAAGACGTCTGGCGAAGTCGGCAAATCCAGTAAGGAATCTGTCGGCGGTTCCAGCGCCGTGCATTACGGATTTTTCAGCAACACCAAGACGCCGGAATATCGATCAGGTTGGGATGACATCTGGGCGAAAAAAAAGAAACCAGCGAATAAGCGAAATACGGCGCCGAAGCAGCCTCTGGTGATTGATGTTGTCTTT
>Ga0055584_100005006_pt1 | contig 12981 bp, 13 predicted proteins | sample OSDHelmetaG_FD_58716 | JGI IMG/M metagenome (GOLD analysis project Ga0055584, IMG submission 58716) | Pelagic marine sediment microbial communities from the LTER site Helgoland, North Sea, for post-phytoplankton bloom and carbon turnover... | ecosystem: Environmental > Aquatic > Marine >... | reverse complement strand
CTAGCTTCAGGTGCTAGTGCTCGAAAGGGCGTGGAGGTTCAAGTCCTCTTCTGGGCACCAAATATTTCATAGTTTTAGTTAAAAAAATAGTTCAAAGTCTTATTATGTAAACCTTCATAAGGTGGTATAAATAAGAATGCTTCATTGTTGAAAGGATTATTGATATGTCTGTTTACGAAAAATTGACTCAAACTGATTCCTTTGTTTTCGGGTTTGCACTCGACGGTCTTGGTGGTGGGCATAATCTGGACGGGTCAGGAAGTGATGAGAAACAAGTATGGTGCCATCTTGATTTTATGCAGGATGATTGCCGTTCTAATCTTGAATCCTTGGGAATCCCAGAACATGCAATAGATGCTATAACAAGATTGGATACTCGACCACGCACCATGGTTTACGAGAGCGGGATTCTCTTGTTACTTCGTGTAATCAATTTAAATCCGGGGCAAGACCCCAATGACATGGTGTCCCTCAGATTCTGGATTGAAAAAAATAGAGTTATTACTCTCAGGCACAGGAAAGTGCTTTCGACACAAGATGTCAAAGACGAAATTGAACGAGGCGCAGGACCCAAAAATTTAAGTGAAACTATCAGCACAATCATAGAACATATTGCCGACCGAATTGCAGACTATGTTGACGCAATGGAAGCTAGGATGTTGCAATTTGAAGAAGGCGCGATGATAGAAAATATTGTAAAAACCCGAGCAGAGGTTTCTAATTTGCGCCGAGAAGCTGCTATGGTTAGACGTTATCTAGCGCCTCAGCGTGAAGCATTGGAAGCCTTGCATAGACTTGGTGCTGCGATTTTGGGTAAAGGTGAACTCCTTTATATACAAGAACTTACAGATCGCATTACGCGTTATGTAGAAGACCTTGACTTAGTTAGGGAAAAGGCCATTGTTCTGCAAGAAGAGTTAATGAACTTGATGGCGCAACAACAAAATGAGCGCATGTATGTGTTATCGATAGTAGCAGCTATTTTTCTACCTATCTCTTTTGTCACCGGGCTGTTTGGTATGAACGTAGCAGGGTTGCCAGGGGTGGAAACGCCAGAGGGTTTCCTTTATGTCTTTTCAGGCATGGTCGTTGTAGTTGTTGTTATTCTGGGGCTTTTTAGACTTAAAAAATGGTTATAAGCCAGGCTTAGTTATTTTAAGCTCACCGTCGATATGGACATCTCGTTGTGGGTAGGCGATGACAATATCATTTTGATTAAATAGTTCCTCAATTTTGAATCGCACATCTGATTTAATGAAGCGTAAGCCTCTCTCACTAACTGTAGACACCCAGAAAAAAGTATCAAAAATTAAAGCGTTATCACCAAAGTCTTCGAATATAACCGATGGCTCAGGGTCTTTCATTATTAAATCATGAGACTTCACTGCTTGCTCAATTAATTCAGCCACCTGCTTTACAGGTGAGCCATAGGCGACTCCCACTCTTACCATTCCTCGAGCTTGTTTATCAATTAATGTCCAATTAACGACGGTGTTTTCTAATAAATGGCTATTTGGAATGAGCATATGCACGCCGTCAGTACGGCGAATTAAAGTGGACCTAGTGTTAATGGTTTCAACATTGCCCATGACATCTCCAAGCTCCAAAAAGTCACCAATACGAATCGGTTTTTCCCACATTAAAATCCAACCTGAAATAAAGTTATTGATGATATTTTGTGCGCCAAAGCCAACACCTATAGCAACCGCGCCTGACACAAACGCAAAAGCGCCAAGTGGCACATTTAAGAGTGCCAAGGTAGTAAATCCTAATAACAGCAAGCCAACAATAAAATAAAGGCGATGCACCAGCAGAATTAAATCAGGATCAACTTCTTTAAGTTTTAATTTGTTGATGATGTATGCGCTGGATATTTTTATAAAGTAATAAGCAAGCCAAATTACAATAGGCAATGCCAGCACCTGAAGGGCGGTATATTCTTGACCCTGAATGCTGAAGAGCTTGTAAGACAATATATTGATTAGTTCTTGCATGGGAATAATGTAATTATTTAATTAGTTATATGGAAGGTAAATAGAATAGGGCTATTCAGATTTCAGAGCAACAAAATTGTAAAGTTAATTGAGTTGGCTATTTTATCTGTTCGTTTAACATTATACTTATTTCTCAACTGTAAAAGTCATGTCGATACTTTGGCTAATTCCGCTTTCGACTTCAAGACGTAATCGCTCACTGAGAATATAATCGAGCGACAGCGTTGATTCTCTTTCGAATAAGCCAATTTCATAATGCATAAAGATATCCGGAGTTAAGTATTTCCCTAGTCCAAGTGAGCTTTGATCTAAATTGCTCTGACTATTCAATTCAAGTGTATCCAAAAGAGGAAGGCTGAAGTAGAAAATTTTACTAGGAGATTCATGCCGGCAATATTAACTCAGTAGAAGCTAAAAAAAATCAACTGTTTGAAACATTAAGGTGTTAATGCTTGCGGTTGTTAAACTTAGATTTAATTAAAAGTATAATAATCATAGTTACAATATGGTTGGCACTAGTGTAATCCAATTATGCATTCTAGTTAGGGGCTAAAATGTCACTAAATTATTTATTTAGCGCTTTGAAAGATAAAAAGTATCGTTTAAAGCTGGCAAAATTTAGTTTGTCATTATCCTGAACGGCTCAGATTGAATCGACGAGATATTAACAGTACAAATAGTTCTACTTGCGTCGAAAAAGAATAAGTAAAACTTCTGGCTGTTATCCTTCAGTTTTTTTGAAAATACCTTTGCCTAAGGCAGCCAGCCCTATTGATATAACTATATTGAACGAAGATAGCAGAACCCAGGGTGCATATTGTGCAGTAGATACGCCGAGCGCTGCACTGAAAAATGCGCCTGTAGTTGTCCAGGGAATTAACCCTGCGCTAAGTGTTGCACCTTCTTCTACACACCTAGATAGCATGCGCGGTTGGAGGCCCCGTTCTTCGTAAGTGTCTTTGTAAATACGTGCGCCAAATATCACGGCTAAATAATTTTCGCCCATGCTCATATTGGCCAACATGCAGGTTGCGATGGTTGATGCGACAAGTTGTGTGGCAGTTTTTATACGTTTAATAAGCCCGCTGACTAAGACTTTTAAAAATCCTGCGCCGTTTAATACTCCGCCTAAAGCAAGTGCGATTAGCGCAAGTGATAAGGTCCACATCATGCTTTGCAAACCGCCTCGAGTGAGCAGGTTGTCGACACTTTCAATATCAGTTTCTGAAACAAAGCCATACTGTAAGCTATAAAGAATTTCAGAGAACTCACGATCCTGTAGAAATATCGCAATAATAACCGCAACAATTGTTCCGGCCATCATGCTTGGCTCTGCAGCCATTCTCATAAAGCTCATTGAGATAATGACTAATAGCGGTAGAAATACCAGAATGTTAATCGAAAATTGTTCGAGTAAAGGCTGTCGTAAAGCATCAATTTCATTCAGGCTTAATTCCGCACCCGCGTAGCGAAAACTCAAAAAACCGAAGACCACGAGGATAATTAAAAAAGTGGGGCCGGTGGTATAAAACATCGCTCTTATGTGCTGATCAACTTCTGTGCCTACTGCTGTCGCTGCCAGTATTGTGGTATCAGATAAGGGTGACATTTTGTCACCAAATAATGCGCCTGAAATCACTGCCCCTGCAATCATGGGAGCAGGCAGTCCGATAAATTCACCAAGTCCAACTAAGACAACACCTGCAGTTCCGACCGTGCCCCAGGATGTGCCGGTTGCTAAAGACATAAAACTACAAAGCAATAAACATGCAGGCAGGAACCAGCGAGGATCTACCACCCCAAGTGCATAAACGATGATGCCGGCAATGGTGCCACTTTCAATTAATGCGGCAATAACAACACCAATCAGCATGAAAATATAAATTGCGCCAACTGCAGAGATGACGCCATCATTCATTAAGGCTTTAGTATCACGAAATCGAAATCCCAATAAGGCGGCGTTGAAAGATGTCCAAATAAGCGCAAGTATTAAGGCGATGTGTAATTCGATTTCGAACAAGAAGACGCTAGCAATGATGATGACAAGGATGCCACTGCAACATAATAAAGATAAGGCAAAGCTTGGCTCAGGGTGCTCGTTTACTTCTTCAATATTTGTCATTTAGGCTCCAGGTTCTCAGCTTCTATGATTTGTTGCAATAAGGTACGAAATCTTAATGCCCCAGTATCAAGAGCAAGGTTAATAGGCCTGCTAGTAGTATTCGTAATTCCTGAATGCACAGCCTCCAATATATTTTTATCTTCCATGAAGGCTTGCTTTGCACCTTTGCTAATTGAGAGTGTAATTTTTTCGTCTGAAGGGTCTGTGTTGCGCTGTTGTAACCAGAAATAACGCGTATTATTTTTATCAATTGGTGTTAAAAAATTATAAGAGATCATTTCATAACATTCTTCTCTTGGTTTCCAGTGTGGGCCTCCCGATCCCGGAGGACAATAAACAGATTTATTAATTGCTATGGATGGGAAACGCACTTCGTAATGCTGCAAGCGATCACACTTGCCAGAAAATTTTAGTAAGGGTTGGTAAAAGGGTGGTGCTTCACAATTATATATCCAGCGTGAAACAATTAAGCCCTGTTCATTTTCCTGCATTTCCAATGGCGTATCTTCTGTCCCTAAGGAAGCAAAAGAGGTTTTGTGAACCCAGGCGACATGTGAAGGATCAAGTAAATTATCTGCTAAATAAAGATAGTTGCATTGACAATCCATATAGTCCCCGCTGGTTATATGCCATGCAGGATTTTCAAAATTTTCTATGTCGAGCAGCTTAGATTCATCCGCTTTTGCTTCGCCCATCCATACCCAAAGCAAACCATACTTATCAAGTGCCGGGTAAGTCTTAACAATAGCAGTTGGCGGAATACGTTCTTGGGTTGGAGCAATAATGCATTTTCCTGATGCGTCAAAACAAAGTCCATGGTAGCCACACTCAATGTGATCGTCGACTAAACGTCCCATAGATAGAGGCAGTTTTCGATGCGGACAAGCATCTTCGAGAACGACAGGTTGACCATCATTGCTTCTATATACAACGACACTTTCATCTAATAATTTTAACGGGGTAAGTTCGCGCCCGATAGAATTTGAAAGAGCAGCAACATACCAAGCGTTTTGTAGAAACACATCTTGATTGGCCGTGTGGCTTTGTTCAATCGTAATAGCCAATAGCATCGCCTTCAGTTGTCACACCTAGACCATTCAAGACGCGATTCGAATAGTTAAAATAAGCAACAACTTGATTCACTTCTAGAATTTCACCATCTGTGCATCCGGCATCTCGAAGGTTTTCAATATCTGTTTGTTTCATTTCAGAAACATGCGCAGTGAGCTTTATCGAATATTGTAACAAAGCTAAATCTTTACCTTGAAACTCAATTTCGGGCTTACCCGCTTTTAGAACTTTAAGAATATTGTCAGCACGCTCATCGTCATCTATAAGGCGGCGAGCATTGGTGAAATGATGAGCTAAACTATATTCACATGAATTCTTAATGCTTGTGTACGCAGCGACTATTTCAAGAAACCAAAGCGGCAATGTAATATCGGGATGATGTAATACACTTTTATATAGTGCTACGTGTCCCTGCATAGTATGAGGTCTTAGTGAATGGACTTTCATGACATTGTCGACTGTGCCATGAGGGGTCATCGCCTGCTTATACATTTCTCGTAATTCACCAGTGGCTTCTCCTTCAGAAATCATTTTTATCCAGGCAGACATAACTTACTCTTTATTTTGAAAATTTGGAGTACGGGCAAATATTCGCTTGACCATTGGCTCAAATGTTTCCAGTGGCAAAATTTCTTCATCATAGTTAATGGTTGTTTGATCGAATTTATCGACAAATTCAGCCGTCCAAGCAAAGTGGGGATGGCCGGTAAATTGGTCGCGCGCATGACGATCACAGCCTAGTAAGTCATAGCAGTGGTATTGCTGAAATACGGCATGATTAACCAACATCCAATAATTTCTTTCAGAAATAAACGGGCGCAGCAGTGCAGCCGAAAATTCGCCATGTGTTTCATTGCAGGTGACGAAACCAACATCATGTAATAAACCTACGACCACATCTTCTTCAGGCAATCCTGCGCGTAACATCCGAGTAGCAGTCTGCATGCAATGGTAGTAATTATTGACAGTATAGAGGTAGGCCTTATCGTCCTTTTGGCATTCCAGCATGCGAAGTATGTGCTTAACCCTTTGGCCTTCGAAGTATTGATTACGCTGCTCAGACCAAAGCTCCCAGTCCTTTGCATTAAACTCATCTAGAGAACGTTTTTTAGAATAACTCCATTCATCTTTTTGCAGTTCAACCAAGGTTGGGTCGATTGGTATGGAGTTCTTATCAAGGTGAGGTTGAATATCGTTTTTCATCAAGGATTTATTATATTATGCCGGGCAACTAGTATAGAAAGAATACTGTGTTGACTCCAGATAATTATTTTTAACACTAGAATCTATTTATTTATATTTATTCGCCATGATTATATGGCTTTCAATTTTAAAATATCGCCATTGGGTTTAGTGGCGAGCCAGTTCCACCTTCAACCGGTAAAGGCGCGAAAGTCATTAGAAACTCGTAACGATCAAGCTCACGTGCGGTTTCAACGGCTTGTTCTAGATCTAGGCATTCAATAATATTAATGCCCATCCAGATCAGTGTGGCAATATGGATAGGGTTGCCAATGCCTTCCCAACCGGGTCTTGGATTCCAGTCGATGTTGAAATCGTGCCCCAGGAAAGCCGGCATACGTTCATGAATCCAGGGAATGGTATCTGCATAATATCCGGCAACTTCACCTGCCCATGCGCCCATGGCTTCACGTCTTTTCCAGCGACCTGTATAAAGCAGCACTATATCTCCGGGACCTGCTTGAACACCCGACATTTCCTCCCAGGCCTCAAGGTCGGCTCGTGTTATTGGTGTACCGGGTTCAATCCATTCAACCCCTTTTAGTTGTGCAATGTCATAAATCACTGCACGCGTTGCAATGCCATCGCGCCAATTCATCACACTGCCTTGTTTACAACCTTCTTCCATTGTTACATTGCCTTCAACCGGAATTCCGTTATACATCTGGCCGTCTTCAAAGAAATGACACCAAGTATCCATATGAGCTACGGTAAGGCCATGATAACTAACCTGATAGTTGTCAGCGGAATTTCGATCGCTAATACGCAGCATACTTTGATTAAACAAACCGTTTTCAGCAACATCGGCAGCAGCGACTTGTGGCACTGGTGCGGCCAAAGAAATAACAATTCCTTCTTCAACTAAGGCATTAGCACTGAGCACTTTTTCAGGTGTAATAAGATTTGACGCGCCTTTGTTATCATCGTCACCCCATCGTCCCCAAGTGTTGAATTCTTCTTGCCACTCGCCTTCAAAAAGCGCTCTGAGTTCGGCATTATCTTCAGGCACCATTGATGCTTGGCCATAAGCGGGCATTTGAAAAGTTGCAAGAGTAGTTAAAAGGCTAGCTAATAGGGTGTATGAAATAGGCCTGGCTATCTTGTTAAAGTTTTTAAGGTTCATTTTACTTCTCCTTCTCCTTATTTAAGGGTTGTTCTTTTGTGTAATATTTTTTGTCAAAAAGTTGTTATTTAAAAAATCACATGACTTTTTTATTTAATACCAAGCCAGCGAAAATCCCTTCTGGCGAAGCGGTAAAATATAAGCCATATACCTGAAATAGTTGCTACAAGCGCAAGGATGGAGGCAAATATGACCAAAGGATTATTAAAGTCAGTACGGTTTTTATAATCCATGATGTGCAGCATCCAGAAAAAGTCATATAAGCGCCAGGTTGCGTTGCGCCGTGCTATGACATCGCCAGTAGAAGGGGAAACATAAAGCCGAGTATCCTCAGCATCATTCATAACTACTTGCCAGACGGGTAATGGCCCTCGATATTCAGAATTACCTTGTTCTAACATGGTCGTCGATAAGGCGCCTGCTTCTCCAGCGAAATCAGCACTAGCAATTTGCAGGCTTAATTCTTCGGGTAATGGTGAAAGACTTTCGCCAGTATTTGCATCAAAAAGCAGGGTAGAACCCTCTGTGGTTAAGACTTGATAGGTCGGTTTGCCCAAGAGTGGTTTTAATTCAATTCTGCTTACAGGGCCTATAGATTCAAGAAAGTCAGCGATTGATAGTAAATTGTCTTCAACTGTAATAATTAAAGACTCATCCTCACGAATATTATGTTCCCCGCGCACATTTTCTATAGGGAACCAGCTCATCACTAAGCCGCCAAGAACCCATAACAGCAATTGCAAGCCGACAATCAGAGCAAGCCATTTATGAATTTTTGTCATTACGATTGATAACTTCATTCTAATCTCCTTCAATAATTCCCGGGCTTTTATGGTTCATTAATTAGACACCAGGAAATCACTAGCAATAATTTAAATTAAAGAGGTTGTGCTTACTTATTAAATTGTAAACGCACTTCATTGACGTTGATAATGATCGGGCTATTTCCAACATTTGTAATTCGGTAACTGGCGCCAGCATCACGAAAAGTCCAATCACCTGGCTGAGCTAACTCACGGGTAATACCATCTTCTCGTGATACATGTGCGAGACCTTCCGTGGCCTGAACGATCACAGTAGGGTTGTGATGCCTCTGGGTGAGAGTGGTTTCTCCGGCAGCCAATTCAATGCGATAGGAGCGGAACCAGTTATCCTCAAGTTCAGGCTCTTGTTGCATTCCGGTCGGACGGTCATTAGCTCTGACAGGTTCGCCATTGCCATCATGAATAAAGGCAAGGATTCGCCATTGGTAGGTACCATTGTTTTCAATTTTATGGGTATAGGTTTCTGATGCGTAACTAGTAATAGCATCTATAATGCCAAGTTGTGGTCCGTCCGGATTGCTTATGCGATTTAATAGAATGGCTTGATCATGCCTGTGAGGCAGAGATGCATCACCGGGATTGAGCTGCATATCAATCATATACAACTGCCCTTCCTGCAAGACGGTTCGGTGGCGTGGCTCGTCCAATACATGCACTATTTTTTCGCCGGCAAATTCGCTTTCTTGCGCTAAAGCAGATTGCCAGCTGGTCAAGCTGCTTATAAGCAAGAGTAAGCTTAGTATATTAAGCAATGGTTTCGAAGGGATGTAATGCTGGATTGAGATTCTGTGTATTTTTTTTATTCTCACAATAGCCTCTTTTAAGTTCCAATTCTTAATTTTTAATTAATTCGGCCTTATCGCCTGATTGTTAATGTCAAAGAGTAACTCAGCTGCGTAGATATTTCCTTAAGCTTAAGGAAAAGTCTAAAAGGCTTCTTTATTGTCCATTCAGCTGGAATAAGTATTTCAGTATAAAAGCTCTTATTCGAATCGGCTACTCCCTTGCTTAAATCGATGCTAGCCAGAAATTGGAGAAGTGCAGGCTAAAGCTAAACCTTGCTCGCTTGTTGCAAATAATTAATAATCTTTATTGATTTAATACTAAATAGTTGGCGGAGAGCCCATGTCCAAAGTTAAAGCTGGTTTGTTACTAAAAGGTTTATTGCTTATTTTTTGTTTCAGTATTCAGGCAGCTGAAATAGGTCCATTTACAGTAGTTCAATTGGATGAGTTTGAATGGGATGAAATCGACACAGGCATTCAGCGTAAAAATGTGTTTGGTTCTCCTGATGAGGCAGGCTTCTATGTCTACCGAGTAAGATTCCCGGAGGGAGGCTCAACCACACCGCATTTTCATAGCATGGATCGTCATGTCACCGTAGTTGAAGGTACTTGGTATGCAGGAGGAGATGCCAGTCATGATATGTCAAGAGCCACGCCAATTTCACCAGGCGGTTATATGATTCATCCAGCAGGTGCAGTGCATTTCGATGGTGCGGTTGATGGCCCAGTGGTGGTTGAAATAAAAGGCATCGGGCCGGTTACAACAACACAAGTTGATACAGTGCCTTGATAAATGAATGTTAAAAAATCCTGGCAAGTTGAAGTTTGAGGCAGCCTTAAAGCTCATTTAGGAATGAATTAATAGCCACTCTTGAGAGAGGCTCATTCAAGGTTGGCGCATGGCCAGTCTCTGGTACTTCAACAAATTTAAGGTCGGGCTTTCGCTTAAACATTTTTTCAACACAAGCGGTGCTAATAAGGTCCGAATTAGCTCCGCGTATTAATAACATTGGTATAGACACTATTGCTTCAAACTGGGGCCATAAATCTGATGTGGCTGATCTCGTATCCATGTCTTTGAAAGGTATGGCTATATCTGGATCATAATCCAGACTGAGTTTGCCATTGTCATCTTTAAAAATGTTTCTGGCAAAATCTTCCCACTCTTCATCAGTAAAATTTGGGAAAGCACTTTGATTAATGGCTTTTGTTATAGCGACAGCATCTGTCCAGGAATTAACTTGAGTGGTTTTCCCAACATAGCTGGCGATACGCTGGATTCCTTTTGGTTCTAATTCTGGTCCAACATCATTAATGATTATTCCGCTGATTCTATTTGGCTGCATAGCGGCCATAATGAAAGCCATTATACCTCCCATTGAGGTGCCACAAAGGATGACCTTTTGGATATCTAATTGATCTAATAAAATGAACATGTCTTCTGCATAAGTCAGAGATATGTAATTCGCCGGATTACTATCATATGCAGATTTACCTCGCCCGCGGTTATCGACACAGATCACTCTGTAGTGTTGACTTAGATGCTCTGCTAATTTGCCAAAATCTGAAGAATTACGGGTCAGGCCATGCATGCAAAATATAATCTTAGGCAGCACAATATATTTATCCTGGCAAGGGTAGTCCCGCGCATATAAGCGCAAACCATCCTTGCTTTGATAAAAAAAATCATTGTAGTTGCTCATCTTTTTTAATGTAGGCCTGCTTTTTTAACTATAGTAATCACCTGGTATACATACTGAACCTTCCATTAATATTCGCGCACTTCTGCTCATGCTTATTTTATTTATGCGCCATTCTCCATCAATTTTCTTTGCGTGTGATCCAACTTTCAGACTACCAGATGGATGACCAAAAGTGACCGATTCGCGTTCGCCACCCCCCGCGGCTAAGTTGACTAAAGTGCCTGGAATTGTAGCGGCTGCGCCAATTGCAACCGCGGCTGTTCCCATCATTGCATGATGTAATTTGCCCATCGATAGTGCCCGCACATTTAGATCAATGTCGCTGGCCGCTATGGATTTTCCGCTGGAAGCGACATAGGATTTTGGCACAGCAACAATGGCAACTTTCGGCGTATGTTGTCGCTTCGCAGCCTGTTCAACATTGTCGATCAGGCCCATTTTAAGCGCGCCATAAGTTCGAACATTTTCAAACATATCTAATGCTTTGGGGTCGTTGTTGATGGCATCCTGTAATTCAGTGCCGTTGTAAGAAAGATCTTCTGCCTTAAGAAAAATTGTGGGGATGCCGACATTAATCATGCTGGCTTTAAAGGTGCCAAAGCCAGGGACTTCTAATTCATCAACGAGATTGCCTGTTGGGAAAATTAATTCTTCTTCATCAACAGGGTTCATAAAATCTATTTTAATTTCTGCAGCCGGAAAAGTGACACCATCAAGTTCGAACTCACCGGTCTCCTGAACTTCTCCGTTAGCAATAGGGATATGAGCAACGATGGTTTTATGAATATTAGCCTGCCAGATTCGAATTTCAGCAATGCCGTTTTCTGGAATGCGCTGTGCATCAACCAGACCGTTAGCGATAGCAAAAGAACCGACTGCAGCAGTTAGATTTCCACAATTACCACTCCAGTCGACAAAGGGTTTATCAATCGATACCTGCCCAAAGAGGTAATCAACATCATGATTGGCTCGTTCACTTTTAGACAGAATAACAACTTTGCTGGTACTGGAAGTAGCGCCGCCCATGCCATCAGTGTGTTTGCTATATGGGTCCGGGCTGCCAATAACACGCAGTAATAATTGGTCCCGAACATCACCAGGTATTTGCGCGGCAAGTGGTAGGTCGCGCAAATTAAAAAACACACCCTTGCTGGTGCCGCCACGCGTATAGGTAGCAGGTATCTTAATTTGAGGCTGTGATGTCATTTAAATTCTCTATTTTTCTTCTTAACTTTATTTTCAAACTTTGCATTAATACTTAAGCAGCTTCTGATGATTTAAGAAAGTCTTGCGCGAAACGTTGCAAGACACCGCCGGCTTTGTAAACTGAAACCTCATCCGCGGTATCGAGTCGGCAGGTAACTGGTATTTTTACCTGCTCGCCAGTGTTCCGGTGAAAAATTAAAGAAAGCAGGGCGCCTGACTCAATATTGCCCTTAACATCAAAGGTTTCTGTGCCATCAATTGAATAAGTATGGCGAGTGTCGCCAGACTGGAATTCAAGTGGTAACACACCCATGCCGACTAAGTTGGTCCGGTGAATACGTTCGAAACCTTCAGCAACAATGGCTTCAACGCCAGCTAAGCGCACACCTTTTGCCGCCCAGTCGCGTGATGATCCTTGTCCATAATCGGCGCCGGCAACAATAATCAAAGCTTGCTTGCGCTGCATATAAGTTTCAATAGCTTCCCACATGCGCACTTCCTGACTGCCTGGTTCGAGTCGAGCAAGTGAACCTTGCTTGATGTCGCCTTTATCGTCTAAGCACATTTCATTTAATAGTTTGGGGTTCGCAAAGGTGGCTCGCTGTGCTGTTAAATGATCACCGCGGTGTGTTGCATACGAATTAAAATCTTCTTCGGGCAAGCCCATTTTAAGTAAGTATTCCCCCGCGGCAGAGCTAGCCAAAATAGCATTGGATGGTGACAAATGGTCTGTAGTGATGTTGTCACCCAGTACCGCCAAAGGGCGCATATTTTTTAAACGTGGTTTGCTGGAAAGTGCGCCTTCCCAATAGGGTGGGCGACGAATATAGGTACTTTGTGGGCGCCAGTCATAAAGTGGGCTATCGGCTTCATCAATGGCGCCGAGGTCAAACATCGGGATATAGATCTGC
>Ga0055584_100005005_pt1 | contig 12985 bp, 11 predicted proteins | sample OSDHelmetaG_FD_58716 | JGI IMG/M metagenome (GOLD analysis project Ga0055584, IMG submission 58716) | Pelagic marine sediment microbial communities from the LTER site Helgoland, North Sea, for post-phytoplankton bloom and carbon turnover... | ecosystem: Environmental > Aquatic > Marine >... | reverse complement strand
AGCCCCATCTGTTCAATCAAGCATGTATATCGCTCCATTGCTACGACATCTGTTTCTGTCGTGGTAGCAAGTTCATCGACATTCATTGACTCTGTCATAAGATGATCTGCAATATGCAATTCCGCCATCAGAGATAGCGCCTTTCCTTGTAGCGCACCGAATATCATCGGTAACAATGCATTCACAGAGTTTTTTTCTTCACTCACCAAATAATACTCCCTGATTTAAAATGAGATTACCAAGTTGAGAACATCTCGACCGATTATAATTCATGTTTACGTTGATATTTAGTATATATATCAAAAAGCTATCGGTCGTTGACTCTATGTTGAATGCATATAAAATTAAGTCTATTAACTAACAAACCCCTAGAATCAAACTGCATAGAGATTCTATATTTATCAATTACATAATGAGGTGCATTCACCATGAAAACTGAACATATCTCTCCGGATACTATATTTGATAGCAAACCCTACGGTTTTTCTCAGGTTGTAATTAGTGAGGGAAGTCGCATGGTGCATATAGCAGGACAGACATCTCAGGACAAAGACTTGAATATAATGGGCGAAGGTGATTTTCCTGCGCAAGCTAAACGCGCTTTTGAAAATGTGGGCCTTGCCCTGACAGCAGCAGGTGGAGAGATTAAAAATATCGTTAGCATAAATATTTATGTGGTTGACTACAAAATTGAATATCTCGATCTGATCGCTATAGCAACAAAAGAGTTTTTTGGTTCTTTGCCTCTTCCTGCATCGACAATGGTAGGAGTCCAGGCTCTTGCCCTGCCTCCGTTTTTAATTGAAATTGAAGCTACCGCAATTCTAGATTAACTACGAATAGCGTTTATAGAATTCACACTTGTAGCGCTTGTAAAATTTAGTTCTAATATTCGGAAGATTTTTCTGCACCAATGCCTGTCATGGAACGCACAAACTGATCGCTAAAGGCATCGCGTTCTTCGTTTGCACTCTTGCTCTTATCAAGTAATGAAACAACAATTAGGCAAATAATTCCTGCGGTCATAGAGAAAAGGGCAGGGTATTTATAGGGGAAAATAGCTTCAGCATTACCGAGTACGTCAACCCAGATAATAGGGCCAAGGATCACCAGAGTCACTGCAGATATTAGCCCAACCCAACCGCCGGCTAGCGCCCCTCTGGTTGTTAGGGATTTCCAGAACATGGAAAAGAAAAGAATGGGAAAATTCGCACTTGCAGCAATAGCAAAAGCAAGACCGACCATAAAGGCGATATTCTGTTTTTCAAATAATATTCCTAATGCAATTGCGGCGATGCCAAGCCCCACTGTCGCCAATCTTGAAACGATAATTTCATTCTTTTCAGAAGCTGTACCTTTTTTTATGCAATGAGCATAAAGGTCGTTAGAAACTGCGGTGGCTCCTGCGAGAGTCAGGCCTGAAACGACCGCCAATATAGTGGCAAACGCAACGGCAGATATAAACCCTAGAAACAAATCACCCCCCATCGCTTTCGATAGATGGATTGCTGCCATATTATTGCCACCGATAAGTGCGCCTGCTGTATCCATAAATTCTGGGTTAGTGGAGACAAAGACGATTGCACCAAAGCCGATTATAAAAGTAAGAATATAAAAGTAACCAATAAACCCGGTAGCATAGAAAACCGAACGTCTGGCCTGTTTTGCATCGGGCACTGTAAAAAAGCGCATCAATATATGCGGCAAGCCGGCAGTACCAAACATCAGTGCCAATCCAAGTGAAATTGCTGAAACCGGATCGGAAACCAGTGTGCCCGGACCCATTATCGCGATGCCTTGGTCGTGAACGTCTACGGCTTGTGCAAATAATGCGCTTATTGAAAAGTTTTGGTGATATAAAACTAGGAAAGCAAGAAATGTCGCGCCACTTAATAACAGAAAAGCTTTAATTATTTGTACCCAGGTAGTAGCCAGCATACCACCGGCGCTTACATAGATAACCATTAATACGCCGACCATCACCACCGCATACTCGTAGGGTAAACCAAACAATAGCTGTATAAGTTTTCCCGCACCAACCATTTGCGCTATCAAGTAAAGTAATACAACAGCAAGCGAACCGCAGGCTGCCATCAAGCGAATTGGTCGTTGCTGAAGTCTGTAAGATGCAACATCTGAAAACGTATATTTGCCCAGGTTTCGTAATCGCTCTGCTAACAAAAATAAAATTACTGGCCAACCGACGAGAAAGCCAATCGAATAAATTAATCCATCATAACCGGAGGTAAATACGAGGGCGGATATACCCAAAAAGGAAGCTGCTGACATATAGTCACCGGCAATGGCCAGGCCATTTTGAAAGCCGGTAATACCACCACCGGCAGAATAATAGTCTTTTGCCGTTTTGGTCCGTTTTGCAGCCCAGTAAGTGATTCCAAGAGTTGCAGCCACAAAAACAAAGAACATGGTAATCGCGGTAATATTTACAGAGCCATTCATGACGACGATTCTTTTTTGTCTGACTGCATATCATTGACGTGTTCATGGGAGGCATCGATTACTTTTTGCATCAGCATGTCATAAAGATTATTTGCTCGATGTACATAAATTCCCGTGATAATAAAAGTAAACAGGATGATTCCAATGCCAACTGGCATGCCCCAGGTTAGGGTTGAGTTTGAAGATAAGGGCGTTCCGAGCCATTCGGGGAAAAAAGCAATAACCAAAATAAAACTGTAATAGACAAGCATCATTAAGGCTATCAATGACCAGCTTAGTTTTGATTTCTGAGCTACAAGTTCATGAAACTTATCATTACCACGGATGTGGTCATAATGGTGTTTACTCATGCATCCCCCGAGTTATTATTATTTTATAAGCCTAATGGCATGAAAAATTAGAGTCGATATACTGTTTGCAAAACCTAACTCAGTCTACTCGCGGACAAAATCTTTCACAATTTCTAATACTTCATTTCTACTGGTTAAAACAATAAACAGTAAAAAATCACCCGATACGGCCCAATCAAGTGCCCTTTTTACACCATCAACAGGATTTTTTGTATGCCAGATACCTTTTTCAGGAAAGTTATTTGTTTTTATGGCAGCGGCAATTATGTTAGATACTTCTTGCGCTTCTCTGCCGCGCTCATAACCAGGTGTTTCACTGACAATCATTTTGTCGGGCTTTATTGTCATAGCGGCATTCACAAGATCGACTATTGCGTCATCACTTCGGTCACCAGCTTGCCCCAGCAGTATGAGTGAACGTTTGGAATGGATATTGGAAACGGTTGAGGCGAGGGCTTTCATACCATGTTCATTGTGGGCAAAATCAATCAGGATTTTGATACCTCTGGCCTCAAAATAGTTTCCTCTGCCAGGGTTTTCATCAACGGCACCGCTGAAATTAAGTAGCCCTTGTTTAATATGTTTGTAATCAATACCCATTGAGCAGGACAGGGCGACAACACCGAGCGTATTTTGTACATTGTGAGGTGCCATGCCATTGAGAGTAATCGGCACCTCAGCAATATCGATTATTGGTGTCTGTATCCCATTTTTGATATGAACAACTTTCTTCTCAATTAAAGTGACGACTTCACCGTCGGACTCAAGGTGCTGGCGAATCACATTATTATTAATTGATTCAGCAAACCATATAATATTTTGTTTCAGACTGGATACATACTCAACTACACCTACATCATCTGCATTAAGTATAAGAGGCGAGCATGGTTGAAGAGCCTTATGTACAATAAACTTTGCTTCAATTAAATCAGCTACATTGTTTATTCCATAATCTCCAAGATGATCAGCTGCGACATTGGTAATTAGCACCGCATCTGCTTCAGGCACACCTAATCCGCGCCTAAGTAAACCTCCTCGTGCGACCTCTAATAAAGCCACTTCGACCCGTTTATCACGTAACAGGGTTCTGGCACCACCAGGTCCAGAGTAATCGCCTTCATCAATAATCTCATCACCCACTTTTATATAGTCCGTAGATGTCAGACCTGTATTTAGACCGGCAGCTTTTGAAATGGATGCTGCGAGGCGAACAGAGGTTGATTTACCATTGGTGCCGGTTATCAGGGCAAGTGGAATGGAAGATGTCTTATTCCAGGGTATGTTATCTGGATTAGGTAAGTGCTCAATAGACCACTGATGGCAGTCGGCACCGAGACCAACAGAAACGATGTCATCATCATATAAAAATACAACATCATGATTTTCTGCAGCCAGTTGAATATCAAGTAGAGTTGGGTTTTCTTCTTCTTTAATTCGTTTTCTCAGGTGTGAAACGACGTCATCGAATGATGATATTTTTTCAACTTCAGTGCCACTAATCAGCCCCAGCTCTAGTTCTTTCGCCGTCAGTGTCAGAGCAAACTCATTCAGTTCTGTAGCACTATATAAACAATCTATGGGTGCAGTAAAACCCAGGCTTACGCCCTTGTCATAGAATCGATGAAAAGTTGATTGATGTTCCCAGGATAGCGCGGCTAGAAGAGCGAGGACGTGACGTTCCCACATTTTGTGAAATAACTCTAGATCGTAAACGGAATTATCATCTGATTCCGCAGTGTCTCGAAGCTTAAGATCGAGCACAGCTCCCGGTAAGCTTGAATATAAATTGGCTCCGGTTAGACGTCGACTATCCTCACAATAAAATCGACTCATTAATCAGATTGCTCACCTGTTTTTGCAAGCCTTACACCTCGCTCATCTCTGATGAGGGTTTGTCCTTCTGCAAGACTGAAGGCATCCGGGTCTGGTTTTACATAGCCTTTTTCGACCGTTTCGGTTTGCTGATTATTTGTAGTCTCGATTTCGGAATTAAATTGAATGATTTGTTTCCAGCAACGAGTGATGTCATCGCCAAATATGAGCAATAAGTCACCTTGAATTGCCATGTTCAGTGCTGATTCTATTGCTTCGGTTTCATCGGCAATTATTTGGACCTGATTTTCATCTACATTGTTGGCTATTAAACCTTTTCTCAACAAGAGTGGGATTTCCTGTTCGTCTCGACCGCGTCTGTTATCGTCTGCTTTGCATACGTACAGATCGAAATGCCCGGCAGCCAATCTGGCCATCTCCAGAACGTCTTCATCTCTACGGTCCCCCGGTGCAGATAAAAGCACAATTTTTCGACCTTCAACATCAAAGCGATCAATTGTTTTGCACATTGTATCAATCGCAGCAGGGTTATGAGCATAGTCGAGAATAACTTTAAAAGCGTGCTCATCATATATATTCATACGCCCGGGTGTCTGGAAGAAATTGGTGGTGAATGTACGCAGGCCATGTCGAATATCTTCAAGCGATTTTCCCATACTATGGGCCATACCTGCCGCAAACATGGCATTTTGTACGTTGTGAATGGCCTTACCTTCAAGTGTTGCGGGAATAAGATGCGTCCAGAGTAGTGGAATATGAGTGCCATTATCGTAAATGGTGATCATGTCTCCATTCATACCTTTCTCAAGCACAACAGCACGACCACCAGCTAGCGTGTGCTCGCGTACTAATGGGTGAGCAGGGTTGATTGTTACATAACAGAGAGTTTTAGCTCGGGTGTGATCAGCCATTGACAGACAAAGATCATCATCTGCATTCAGGACAACTGTATCTTCGGCTATTTCAACGACGACACGTTTTATTTCAGCGAGTTGCTCCAATGTGTCAATGCCTTTAAGACCCAGGTGGTCTGCAGTGACATTTAAACAAGCAGCAACGTCGCAAGTATCATAACCAAGACCTGCGCGTAATATTCCACCGCGCGCTGTTTCCAGTACGGCACAATCAACTCCGGGATCCCTAAGCACAATGCTTGCAGATTTTGGTCCTGTCATATCGCCCTTAACAGTTAAATGACCATCTATATAGATACCGTCAGTCGAGGTACTGCCAACGATATGTCCGCTGGCTTTCAGAATGTGAGATAACATTCTTGACGTTGTTGTTTTGCCATTAGTGCCGGTAATGGCAGCGATTGGAATTCGACTCGGTGTTTCGGCGGGGAACAGCATATCCATAACCGCACCAGAAACATCTCTAGGTTCTCCCTCTGAGGGCGCGACATGCATTCGAAACCCGGGGGCTGCATTCACTTCAACAATACCTCCACCGATTTCCTTATAAGAACGACTAATGTCCTCGGTGAGGAAATCTACACCCCCGATATCAAGTCCGACGGCCTTTATTGCGCGTTCAGCCATGTCGCGATTATCTGGATGTACAATGTCTGTTACATCAGTTGCTGTACCACCAGTGGAAAGGTTGGCAGTTGCGCGCAGATAAAATTTCTCTTCATTTTTCAGAACTGTGTCCTTGTTATAGGTTGCTGAGGACATCAAATCTTCTGCCTGATTATCAATCTCCAGGCGTGTTAATACTTTTTCATGACCGATTCCGCGTCTTGGATCTTCGTTAACAATACTAACTAATTCTTCAATAGTATTTTTACCGTTTCCTACAACATGCCCTGGTTCACGTTTTGCAACCGCTACCAGTTTATTATCGACCGCGAGCATACGATGATCGAAGCCGCTTAAATAGGACTCCATGACGATCGAACGACCCTTAGCGCTTGCCAGTGCAGTTTCGAACCCTGCGATGACCTGTTCTTCATCATTAAGATTGATAGATACGCCACGACCGTGATTACCATCCAGAGGTTTAGTCACAACGGGATAGCCAATTCTATTGGCAGCGCGAATTGCGGAGCGTGCTGACTGAACAATCAGTTGAGTCGGTACAGGTAGACCAAGATCACGCAACAGGCTACTGGTGTCTTCCTTATCGCAAGATATTTCCACAGCAATATGAGGTGTTTTACTGGTGATAGTAGCCTGAATGCGTTGTTGATATTTGCCATGGCCAAACTGTACAAGGGAATATTCGTTTAACCTCAACCAGGGAATATTTTTTGCTTCGGCGGCGTCAATAAGTGATTGTGTGCTTGGACCAAATTCTTTGCGTTGTGCAAAGTGGATAAATTCTTCACGTTCTTCGGCAAAATCAAAATCATCTTCAATCTCGTCAGCTAATGCATCTTTCAGCTCGGTCGGCAGCAGACTGAACATAAGCTGCCTGCCAATGCGTGAGGCACGGAGGCCTACATCTCGTTGCTTGTATTGAAAAACAACGTTATAGCATCCTTCGTTCTGCATTGAACGGGTGCGTCCAAAGCTGACATTCGAGCCTGCCAGATTCTGGAGCTCGAGCATCACATGTTCCCATATGTGGCCAAACCAGGTACCTTCGTCTTCGCGCAAACGACGAATAAAACCACCCGCAACGCTATATGAACACCCATGTTCCTGCAGACCAGGAAGTGTCTCAACCAGACCATCAATGAATTTCTCACCAATTTTTGCCGACGGCCATTGTTCCAGTATCCCCAGATCAATTTGATGACGAATGACAGGAAAGTGTGCGTACTGGTTTGGTCCAACATACACGTTTGTCGTAAGAATTTTCATATACTCACCATGTTATCAGTTTGGCCGATTTCCTCGGTCAATTCATTGCTCTAAGTAAAATTATTTTTCGCTAAAGGCTTCTCTACTATTAATATCAAATTTTGCGCCACTTGCCAGCACATGTAGCTTCATTCCAATTAATGTTATCGGTTCTTCTGCTCGCGTGGCAGCCATCGATGAATGACTCAATTCTCCAGGGTCGAGAACCGTTACCGCACCATGCCCTAAAACTTCTAATAGACCAAAGGGGTCAATAAAGGCTGCAGTGTTTTCATCAATACCAATACCAGAGACAAAAGGGTTATACGACAAAGCCGTCATTAAGCGACCGACTCTATCTCGTTGACTAAAATGTTGGTCGATAATTATTTTATTTGTTAAACCCAAGCCCGGAGCCATCGTGACTCCGTTTTCTCTGGGGGTCGGGCCGCTCGCGCCTCCGGCAATCATATGTTCTGACATAATGGCTGCACCTGCCGAAGTGCCTGCAACATGCACACCATGAGCATTCAGGCTACGAATCAATTTTGCGACGGGTGTTCCTCCCAATATTGTGGACAATCGTAATTGATTGCCACCTGTTATAAATATTCCTGTCGCCTCTTTTAAGGCTGATTGAATTTCTTCCTTAAAACAATCTTCACGTTCATCAACAGGAATGTATCGTGAACGACATCCCATGGATTCAAACAAGTTTGCGTAGTCAGGACCAGTCTCTGTCAATTCAGATGCTGTTGGTATCACAAGGATGTTTGCTTTCGAGCCTCCTGACAATTCAAAGAATCGTTCCAGGATAACTGGATTGTTTACTTTCTCAACTTCTCCCCCCATTGGTATAACGTAACCGCGTTCAGTGTTTGCTTGTGTTGAAATAGCTGGCATAGTGAATTATAAATATTGTTATTAAATAAAATTGGTTTCAAAATAAAAGTAGAATTGCTTCAGGCTTCAAAATTCCCTTTAATCAAAGGCTGACGATCATGAATGTGCCAGACGCCGTTAACCATTACATCTTTTATCTTATTTTCGTCATCGATAACAAGAAGATCAGCATCGGCGCCTACATATAACTGACCCTTACGCCTCAGCTTAAGCAGGGTTGCAGGGTTTGATGTCATAGCAGGTAAAATGTCTGCTAAATTTAAATCACGCTCAAGTAATTCTGTCAGGCAGTCGGATAAAGCGATACAGCGACCATAGTCCATATTAAGTAATTCACCCTGACTATTAAAAACAGGTAAACATCCCCCTCCATCTGAACTGATTGTGATTCTATCTGCAGGGCATCCGGCTTCCATATAGGTTTGCCAGCCATCTGCCGCTGACCAGGCGTCTTCGTCTTTTGCTACAGGAAAAGCAGTTAGATCTATAAAAACTCCCTGTCGGCTTAAGTCGCAGGCTTCTGCGAACAGGTCTTTTTTTCTATTCACATGAGTAGGATTAAAGACACGAGCAGGAATTTCAGTTTCTTTTATTGCGCGATCAATCATTGATAGCCCACGTTCACCGTCTCCAAGATGCAAATGAACGATGCCAGCTTTACCAGTCATTAACCCGGCTACATGAGCATCACTTGCCACACGGATAATTTCTTCAAATTGTGGTTGACTGGAACGATGATCACTAATCGCCAATTCACCGACACCGATAATGCATTCAATATGAACGATATCACTGCGAGCAGAACCTGTTAGGGTTGTTAGAGGAAAATGATATCCACCGGTATAACACCAGGCGTTCAAGCCTTCCTCGCGTAAAGCATAGGTTTGCGCAATAAGTGAGGAGGTCGAGCGGGTAGTATCATCCGTGCCAAGTAAGCCGACAACGCTGGTGACACCAGCACGGGTAAACTCGGATAAAGGCACAGTGGGAACACGTGTGGAAAAGCCAGCTTCGCCACCACCGCCGGTTAAATGGGTATGACCATCTATTAGTCCGGGCGCAAGTCTTGCACCCTGTAAGTCCAGGTCGGAGCTGAGTAAACTTTTATCGATTTCAGGTAATGTTTGACCCAAATACACGATTCGACCGGCTGCGATGAGAATATGTCCAGACCCATATTCAGCGGGAGTGAAAATTTGAGCATTACGGATAAGGTGTAGCATGTGTTTGATGATAGCGAAAAGAGCGGGATTATAAACCAATTTGTCAGGGAAAATACGCCCAAATAGGTGAATTGGGCAATTATTTTCCAATAGCTCATTTCGCAGGTAAGATTCTCTTGAAGAAATAGTTCGTTGTTATTTTCAGGCTATTTTTCAATATTCAATTTCAGGCCTATTTAGAAAAGAGTTGGCATATGACTAGAGTTTATTCTTATTTCAATGAGGTGTTAATCACTATACTGATTATCTCCTGCTCGCTATGTACTTACGCAGATGAAATTGAAGTACAACGTTTAACCTGGGCAGGAGTAAAAATAGTATCTGCTGACACAACTGTATTGATTGATGCTGTAGGCCGTGACCTATGGGATGGCAAAGCGCCCGAGGGTTTGGTGCCGGTAACTGTTGAGACAAACCGACGCTACGCACTAATTACACATACTCATAATGATCATTTTGATGTTGAAACCTTGAAAAATGTATTAGGAGAACGAGGATATGTTATTTGTCATGAAGCAATAGCCAGCTATGTTGCATCAAGAGGTTTACGCGTAATTCCGGCAACTATGTATAAACCTGTATTGCGGGGAGGTTTCGTATTTACAGCTGTACCGGCGGAAGATGGATTGGGTGCAGAGCAAGTTAGCTGGATTGTTACTAAAGACAGAAAGCGTATTTTTCATGCAGGCGACACACTCTGGCACGGACAATGGAATACCATCGGAAAGCAATACGGTCCGTTTGAAGTAGCTTTCTTACCGATAAACGGTGCGCAGGTCAGTGCTGAACCTGCCTCTGAAACACCTGCTGTTATGACGCCAGCGCAGGCAATTGATGCAGCACTTATTCTAGGTGCCAAGGTAGTGGTGCCAATTCATTATGGTCTGAATGATCCACCTCACTACATTGAAGTTGACGAACCTGTTTTAAGTCTGGAACGCGAAGGTAAACGCCGAAAACAAAAAACCGAACACTTACTGCCTGGGCAAAAACTAAAAATAAACGACTAGGTTATCTTTCTGAAAGGCGCAAATTACTTTTTGTGTTCTTTCTTATGTTTGTATTTGTTTTTCATATGGCCTAGCTTTTCATTGATCATGCCTTCGTTGCTGTGATACTCGGTCCAATCGATGTCGTCCCAACGCCCTTGATCTACCAGGCTTGCGGCATTACGTTTAATTTCAGCTTGACGTGCGTATAATTCTGAAACTTCACTCATGCCTTTATCACGATACTTGTCAGATTTAGCATCGTATTTTTCAGCCGTTTTACGAAACTCATCTCCACCCTTCGAATTCCCTTCTGCAAGGGTATTGTTGCTAAGTGATAATGCCAATACAAGAGTGCTGATTCCTAACAAAGTATTCATAATAACTCTCCGCTTTCAGATATTTATGTCTATTTTAGCTTTCGACTAACCTTTGGCAATTTAAGTTCATAGAATTGATGCGCATTTGTCTAATGGGTCACATAATTGGGAGGAAATGCTCAAGACGTTTGGCATCCGGCTTTAAATTCCTTGCAAAGCAAACCATAAATATTTGTGTCGTTGAATTTCCCTTTGCTATGCCAGCGCTGACGCAATAAACCTTCGTGTGTAAAGCCCAGTTTGGATATCAATTTATTTGAAGCGAGATTGTCTGGATCAATTTCAGCTTCCAGCCGATGCAGTGAACAGCTATCGAAAGCATAGTAAAGAAGACCTGTTAGCGCTTCAAAGGCAAAGCCCTGACGCCAAAATTCACGACCCAATACATAACCTATTTCCGCTCGCCGGCTTGCTTCCTCCAGACGAAATAACAAGCAAGTGCCTATTACGCGATTAGAAGCTTTATTAATAATTACAAATTGAAGTACGGTATTTGTTGCATGTAATTCGCATATCTTTTTATACCATAGCACGCCATCCTCGACAGACTGCCAGGTGTCATAGGGGAGGAACCTTGTAACGCTATCATCACCATTTATTAATAACAGCTCCTGAATATCTTCTTCTTGCACGAGTCTGACAAGCAGATGTTGAGTCTCGAATGTAGCGGGTAAGGTAAATGGCATAATGTGAGCAGGAGATACAAGTTCTTCTGAGTATCAGGCGCCGTATTTTAAACTGAAATGAGAAGGCGGATTATTTTTAAGTTTGTTACTGACAATAAGCATGGCGATTATGCTTAAAAATGCCGAGCCAGCGAATAAAATAAATGATGTTTGATATTCACCTGTTTTCGTTAACAGGTAGCCACCTAGATAGGTTGGCACAATAGAACCTCCATAGGCGAAAGTAAAAACTAAACCAAGTGCTTTACCTGAGCTATGTGGAGGCACTATCAGCGAAGCGATGCTCATAATGGTTACCACCACTTGGGAATGACCCCAGGTAATAATAGTAATAGTAAGCATGGTCAGCCAGAGAGGTAAATGACTACTACTGATGAGAAAAAGTATGCCGAGTCCGGCAAGAGAACCGCCGGATACGCAAAGCCACACAATGCGTCTTAGATTAGTGCATAAATAACCAGTGACAATTGACGCAGGGATTGCTGCCAGTCCAAACATAGTTGCACTTGCGCCTATTTCGGAGGGTGAGTATTTGTAAACTTCAGCTAAAAAAACCGGTACCCAGGTGAGGACGCCATAAAGTTCAATGAAGAGAACTCCTGTACCTATGGAGAGAATTAAGACAGCGGGATTAGAGAGCAAAGTATAGAGAGAAATCGATGCATCGGAACTTGAAACCTGAGTTGCTCTATTTTCATTCAGGTTCTTTAACAAAGGTAATGCCGCAAGGAAAAGTAACAGCAATGAAAATGAGTAAATTCGAGCTGTCCAACGCCAGCCAATCGAATCCGCGATTATAGGGGTTATAAAAAGCGCTAGTGCGATACCAATATTGAGAGATGCGTTGATATAACCAATGCCATGTCCGACTTTTTCGCTTGGCATGTATTTAGGGATTGCATCAACAGCTGCGATAAAAATTATTGCGACGCCAATAGACACCAGAACTCTGAGAATCAACATGACATAGTAATTCGAGCCGAATGTACCCAGGATACCAAAGACACCTATGGACAAAAGGCATAGCAAAATTACCGGGACGGCGCCCCATTTGTCTGTAATCGAGCCAGCAGGAAAGCTCGAGAGACATCTGACGATGGAGTATGCAGTCATAAATATCCCCGCCTGAGCGTAGGAAATGTCCAGTTCGGCAACGAAAATAGGAATCATTGAAGGTATCTCAAATACCTTAACGAAGGCTACAAGGATAGCAAGATTGACAAACCAGATAATTTTCATAGCGATGGATTATGCCAGATTGTGCGACAAACCCCATCGATATTGGCGCTTAGCAGTAAACAAGATCGCCAGTCTTACTTTTTGTAAGGATTAAAGAGAGCAACATCTTCGGACACAATTTCTTCCGGTCTCAGAG
>Ga0055584_100005003_pt1 | contig 12989 bp, 11 predicted proteins | sample OSDHelmetaG_FD_58716 | JGI IMG/M metagenome (GOLD analysis project Ga0055584, IMG submission 58716) | Pelagic marine sediment microbial communities from the LTER site Helgoland, North Sea, for post-phytoplankton bloom and carbon turnover... | ecosystem: Environmental > Aquatic > Marine >... | reverse complement strand
GGAACTTCTATTAAGTAATCCCATATCACCCTGTCTTGAGCATTGATAATAATAGAACATTCTGTACTATAGCTTTCTTTGTAATCATTGAATTGTGATTCAATAGGCAGTGATAGAAAAGGTATAAACATAAGACTAAATAACTTTTTCTTATTGATTCTAACTTTTATTCTTTTAGCCATTACTCCTAATGCACCTGCCACAAGTAAGTACGGAGTTCCTATAATTAATAGACAAACTATGTCTTCAATTCGAGTTACAATTGCAAATATGAAAAACAAACATATAGAAGCGACAGGCCAAAAAAATTGTGACCTTATAGTGCTGAAATCTTCCTTTTCTGCGAATACTATTGGAGTAATACCTATTATTACAGGAATAATTAAAAGGAAAGTGAAATCTAAAACTGAACTCAACTCTAGCCCTTTTAATGAAGAACCATATCCAGCAAAGAATCTAAAGAAAATACCATAAAGTGGTCCAATTAAAAGACCAACAAATTTCTTTGGTACTGGCTCGTAATATTCTTCATCATCTAACATAGGCTCATTTTTCTTATCAGAACTATATTTATAATAGAATACTAAGAGTACGTATGAGATTAATAATGAAGCAACAAAGAAGAACATATTTTTATTCCTTTAGGATTATAAACTGAAATTACTTAATTCTTACTAGTTATACAATCACAAGTCAACTTTAGCCTTATCTCTCCATATATAACAACTAATCGCGTCTTACGTGAAATTTAACGAACGGCATTATATTAATTAAAACTAGAATTGGCGCATAGAAGATACATATATATTGAAAGTGAATACAAAAAAGTTAAGTACTTCGATGAAATATTCTAGATAAGATACTAGTAAATAATAAGATTAAAATGATGGCTGTCCGATTGGGCGGCCTTTTTTTTGTTAATTATTCGAAAATGATTAAGTTGTTTTGTAATTGATAATTTTAATTATTTCCAATAAAAGATTAGTAAAATGAAATTTAAACTGATTATAACTTCTTTAATATTTTTCGTCCTGAGTTCGATGTCTTATTCATATGACTTTGATTTGATATGGTCTAGCTATACAGGTGGTAATAGCAATGATGAAATAAAGAATATACAATCTGATAAAGCTGGGAATATTTATGTGATTGGCTTTACAAAAAGTACGAATTACCCTACCACAAAGAATGCTTATCAGGAAACAAATAGTGGTGACATTGATATATTTATTACAAAATATGATAAAAATATGAATGTTGTTTGGAGTACTTATATAGGTGGAAATAATAGAGAGATTGTACATAACATGGCTGTTTCCGACGAGGCTATTTGGTTTGTTGGTGAGACTTTGTCAAATGATTATCCAACTACAAGTAATGCAATATCAAGGAATTTTTCAGGTGGTTCCGGAGATATAATAGCAACTAAATTATCTCTAGATGGTGAAATGCTTTATTCGACATATTTTGGTGGACAGGGATACGATCCTGCCGCTGGAATGACAATTGATGCTGACAATAATATATGGGTAACAGGAAGAACAAATAGTAATAACTTTAGAACTACTACAAATTCCATGAAATCAAATTTGGATGGAGTCTATGACTCATATATTCTAAAAATATCAAATAGTGGAGAGTTACTTTATAGTACATTGCTTGGTAGTGAAAATTCTGATTATGGACTAAGCATTTCATACTCGGAAACTGACAATCAAGTTGCAGTTAGTGGATTTACAGATAGTAAAAGCTATCCAATAATGGGAACCCCTCTAAAGCCAGAAAAAATAGGAGATCAGAATCAATTCGATACTTTTATTAGTATTTTCAATATAGATGGTTCACTCAATTGGTCTAGCTTATTTGGTGGAAACGGACAGGATTATCCGGTGACTATTAAATATGATAATCAAGGTAATCTAGTAGTTCACATATATACTACAAGTGATAATTTAGTAACAGATAAAAATTCCTATTATCAAAACAAATCAGGATTGATAGATAATTATTTAATGAAGTTAGATCGTGATAAACAAATAGTTTGGTCAAGTTACTTTGGTGGCAATAATATAGATGGTCAAGATAATATCTTCCATAAATATGGAGATTTGACTATAGATGAGTATGACAATATTTATTTGTCAGCATTTACAAGAAGTACTGATTTCCCAACAACTACAGATGCAATATTTAACACGCTAAATGGTTCTGAGGATTGCTTTTTTGCTAAATGGAGTTATGAAGGAAAATTATTATATAGCAGCTTTTTAGGAGGGAGCAATATAGATGGAGGGAGAAGTGTTTGTGTTCTATCGGATAGGATAGTAGTTGCTGGATGGACAGATTCCAATGATTTCCCCACCACTGATGATGCCATCAGCAGAAGTAATCTAGGCGGAAGAGATGGGTTTATATCCATATTCTCTACTCAGTCCGTTTGCCTAAGTGCTTTCGATTCACAAAGTGGGTTCAAAGATATCGGGCTGCTAACTAATAGGAATGTAGAGGATGATAAAATTAGTATTACTAGAGATAATTCATTCGATCTTGGATACATATTCTATGATAAGAATATCAATATTTCTCAAGGATTTGAAACTGAGTTTTCTTTCATCATCAGCAAAGGTAAATACGAAGCAAATCAGAATTTCATACCAAATGAAGTTATGATAGATTCATCACTACCAGGGGCTGATGGTATAGTATTACTTCTTCTAGGTGATTATCCTACTTTTCAAGGACGAGACGGAGGTAATATCGGTTATGGTGGATATAAAAATGGTCTAGCTATAGAGATAGACTTGTATAAGAATACTGAGTTCCTAGACCCTAATGGCAATCATTTGGCTATACAGGTGGTAGATGATGGGTATTTAACTCCTGAGCACACTCCGGCTAGAAACATATTTATGACTCAGGATATACCAGAAATAGTTTCAGATTCCTCTCAGCAGTATCATTGCAGAATAGAATATGTAAATAGAAAATTGACTATCTACTTAGATAGTACGGGTGAGTTTACTAATCCTGTAGCTGAGTTAGATGACTTTGATTTTAACGAGTATCTGGATATGGAGTATTACAGCAACGCATTTATTGGTCTTACCTCTTCTACTGGGAAGGCGGTGCAGGTACATGATATCACTCATTGGAGTCTTTGTACTTACGCAGATTTAGCTTTTACTACATCAGTGGAGGATTATCAATCTAGTTTTCTAGTTTATCCTAATCCTGTTCAGGATATATTCTATATTAGCTTTGATGAGAGCTATGCTAGCTCACTGGATATCACTATTACTGATATGCTAGGTAGAGTAGTACTTCGTGATACTAGATATGCTCAGAATCAAGAACTAGAGTTCAATGTATCAGGACTAATAGACGGAGTGTATAATATAACAGTAGCTACAGAAGGTGAGTTGATTCATTCATCGAAGATAATAGTGAAGTAATAGCGCTGGAATATAAATATAAGAATATTTAGATGTTATGGTTAAACACTTAGTTAAAGATAACGTTTCGCATCATCTAACGAAATTATACTCTCCGACTTTGTAAGATACATACAAAAGAACTCTACTTTCTTTTATAATTAGTATAAGTAATAGCTACTTTTCCCGTAGTGGTTTCTTTTTTCTCTGTGTTCTTTTGGGCAGCACCGCCTATATCACCACTGAACTGCGCAGGTATTTGAAAGTTTTTCATATCGAACTGAAGTAGTACTTTGCTTGGCATATCGTATAAGTTATTGCCATACTCGAACTCACTAATGAAAGAGCCATTGGACTCAGTAAATGCTTTCATATTTATAATTCTGTTTTTCTTTTCATCGATAAGCATATTGGCAAGTATAACCCCGTCTTTGTTCTTACCCGGTATTATTTTAATTTTTGTGAGTATATTACCTTTACCGTCTTTCTCTGTTCCTTCATAAATAGCAGCAGTTCTGTCTTTTATGATACTTAGATACTCCATCTGAGCACCATTTTTGGGCATTAGCATGAAATCTTCAGAGCTTACATCTATATCATCTGGTCCATTATAGACTAGTTTCGCTTTTCTTTCTTTTATTTTTAGAAATTCTACATCTATGTTGATTTTCAAATCAACTGTATATGGCTTTACTTTCTCTAATTTGACAACAAGTTTTTCGAGTAATGGCTCTGCGTCTTGTGCCGAAGCAACAAAGCTAAATGCTATAAAAAGTATGAATATATTAAAAGTTTTCATTAGCTAAGTATATCTTTATTTTTGAAATAATAGAAAGTGTAAGTTATAAATGCGAAAGTATAAACTAAGTTTACTACTATAGCTCGGTATAGTTTTTCAATGTCCATGTCCATCTGGAAGAAAATATCCCAAGACGGTAAATAAGTGGTAAATAAGTAAGGTACTATGGGTGCTATTAAAGCATAACCAAGAGTGCTAACAATAGTTAATCCAACAATAATAGCAAAAGTACCTACAATCGGACCTATAGAGTTTTCAGATAGAGATGAGAGTAGAAAAGACATAGATGTAACTGTAGTCATAGATAAAATACCGAAAAGAGTAGCGTATCCAAATCGCCAAAGTGTGTCATCCGAGGAGAGAATACTAATAGTTGTTTTGATGACTATCAAATCACCTATTCCGAATATCAGATAACCTAATGACAAGCTCAGTAAAATCATAAATATCAGCAAGAGTACTGTATATATCCATGCAGATATGAATTTCGCTGCTAATAATTTGCTTCTGCTTACAGGCCTTGTCAGTAGAAGTCTAAATGTTCCGTTGTTCGCCTCACCAGATATCATATCGCCAGCTGTTATAGAAATAAGTATAGGCAGATGAATCCATAAACTATTGAGAATGACAAATGCCATGGTGTATGCGTTTATTAGATTGCCACTTAGTAGGAATTTATCTTTTAAACTATCTATCAAAAATCCAAGAAGTTGTTCGCCCTCGAATAGGAAACCAAGGTTAACTACTATGACTATGAAGGCAATCGCACCAAACCCAATATAAGTTCTTGGCTTTCGAAATATTTTATAAAGTTCTATTTGTATTAAATTTATCATTTTGTCATGCTAATGAAGTATTCTTCCAATGAACGGATAGGCTCTATCGAATATACTTTCACTCCTTCGTTAGAAAGATAATTATTTAATTCAGGAATACTCTCATGTTCAATTAATAAACTTAACTTTTCTTTCTCTATGCCATTGAAGTATTGTTTGAATGAGGAGTTTAAGAGTAAATTTTTAGTATTCTCATTATCATCAGTCACATAACTAACTTTCATTCTACTACCTGTTAGCAACTCAGATACGTTACCCTCGACCATAGATTTGCCTTTGTTAATAATCACCATACGGTTGCAGATCTGTTCTACTTCGTTAAGTATATGACTAGATATAATAACAGTAATTCCACGTTCTTTATTGATACGAACTATCAACTCACGCATATCAACTTGACCTTGTGGGTCTAGTCCATTCGCAGGTTCGTCTAAGATGATTAATTTTGGGTCATGGAGCAGTGTTTGAGCTATACCCAATCGTTGTTTCATACCTTGTGAGAATGTTTTGACTTTGCTTTCTCGTCTTGAAGTCAAGCCTACTAATTCGAGGACTTCATCAATTTTCTCACTTAAATTAGCAACACGAGATAGTTTCCCAAGTAGTTCAAGATTCTTTTGAGCAGTTAAATAGGGGTAAAAATCTGGTTTTTCTATCAAAGCACCTACTTGAGCTAGGGTTTCTTCTCTTTCATTTACTATATCTTTACCAAGCAATTTGATATTTCCTGACGTAGGTTTTATAAGTGATAAAGTCATCCTAATAGATGTGCTTTTACCAGCGCCATTGGGACCAAGGAAGCCAAATATATCACCTTCATAAACTTTAAATGATAGGTCATCGACTGCTAGGAAGTCTTTGTATTGCTTTGAAACATTATTGAATTGTAGAAATACTTCTTTTTTCAAGTTGTAGTATAGTATTTGTTTATTTTTCTTACATAACGAATGATGGTGTTTTTTCGTGGGGAGGTATTGAACAAAAAAAGTCCAAACTTAGATCAAGTTTGGACTTTTATAAATCTATCTAAAGTTTATGAGGATTAATCTTCGCTGATAACCCAAACTTTTAGAGGAGCGACTACATCTTTGTGCAATTTAACTTTCACGCTAAATACACCTAAAGATTTGATTGGCTCATCTATAATAATGTCTCTTCTATCTACTGTGTGACCCATCAAGTTCAATTGTTCTGAAATAGCTTGACCAGTAACTGCACCAAATAGTTTACCTTCTTCACCAACCTTCATAGGGATAGAAACTTGTAGTTCCGCTAATTTTGCGGCGAAAGTTTCAGCAACAGCTTTTTGCTCTTCTTGACGTTTGTCATACTGCTTTCTCTCAAATTTCAATCTTTGGATAGCAGCGGGAGAAGCATAGTAAGCATACTGTCTAGGAATAAGGAAGTTTCTAGCATAACCATTTTTAACTTCTACTACTTCGCCGATAGAACCTAAGTTGTCTAAATCTTGTCTTAAAATTATTTTCATTCTAATACCTGAATTTTAAATTTTCTTGTTTTTTTATTCTGATTTTGCTTCAGCTTTTTCAGCACCAACTTTGCCTTCTTCTAAGTCTCTTTGCTTTCTGTATTCTATAAGTGCATCTGGTAAATCTAGGTTAAGATGTCTTAGAATAGTATCTTCCAAAATCAAGAATTTATTATAAAGAGTTTGGAAATCCGAAGCAGCTTGGAATTGAATATGAACATAGCAGCCGTTATATTTTTTGTTGATTGGGTAAGCCAATCTACGACGACCTGCATTTTTTATATTTTCAATTTCGCCACCATTGTCTTCTATATATTTTGTTACTTTTGATACTACTGCATCTATTTCTTGATCTTCAAGAGCAGCATTTACTATCAAAGTGGTTTCGTATCTACGACGTTCAGCCATTTGGTTATCTCCGATTACTGACGGTTTATAGTTTGTACAATCAAATGCGTACAAACCAGTAAATCATTAATTGTATTTAATTAGACCACAAAATTATCTAAATAAGGTCAATTAACAAAATAAAAAACAATAAAATCAGAAAAAAGTTATAAAAAACAATATCAAGTTTTGTTTCAATGATTTATAATACTTAACTTGTTAATCTTGTCAAAACAGAAATTTGAATTTTAAACACACATCTATAAAGCGAAGCGTATGAGTAACGAAGAACAAAAAAATACAGAAAACAGCCAACCAGAAACTGAAGTTAATTCAGAAGAAACTTCTGCAAGTGCTGAGCAAACTGCTGAAACTATAACTGAAACTCCTGTGGTAGAAGCTACTGAAGAGAAAGTAGAAGAGGCCGCAGCAGAAGCTACTCCTGAACCGGTTGTAGAAACTAAAGCAGAAGAGCCAAAGACTGCAGAAACGAAAGTTGCTGAGCCTGAGGCAAAAAAATCAGAAGATTCAGAAACTGAAGACAAAGCACATTATAACAGTGTTGTTAGCTCTTTGGAAAAACTAATTGGAACTGAAGAGACTATCAATGTAGAAGTTATAGCGAAAGCGAAAGGCGGTCTTCGTGTAGTTTATGATACTGTTCCTCTTTTCTTACCTGCTTCTCACTTTTCTTTAGAGAAGAATGTGAAAGATGAAAAATTAGAAGAAGCTGTAAACAGTAACTTTGACGTAAAAGTAACTGAAGTAAAGCAAATCGGTGAAGGTAAAATAGTAATAGTATCAAGAAAAGATATGATACTAAAAGAGATCTGGGAAAAAATCAAAGTTGAGGAAGAGTTAACTGGTAAAGTTTCTTCTATAACAAACTTTGGTGTTTTTGTTGATTTGGGTGGAGTTGAAGGTCTGGTACACGTATCTAGGCTATCGCATGCACACATAGACAACCCAAAAAATCACTTCAATAGAGGTGATGAAATGAAAGTAAAAGTAATCGAAATAGATAAAAAGAATGGTAAGATTACACTTAGTAAGAAAGCTTTAGAAGATTCACCTTGGAAAGGTGCTGAAGATAAATACAAAGCCGGTGAAACTGTAAAAGGTACAATCAAACGATTAACTGACTTTGGTGCTTATGTAGAGCTAGAGCCAGGTGTAGAAGGTTTACTAAGAGTAAGTGAGCTAAGTTGGTCTAAACGAATCAACAAACCATCTGATATGTTATCAGAAAATCAAGAAGTTGAATTAAAAGTAATTCAAATATCAGAAGAAAAAGGTCAAGCCGCACTTAGCTTAAAGCAAAACCAAGAGAACCCTTGGCCAGCTTTAGCTGAGAAGTACAATAAAGGTGCTGAAGCTTCTGGTAAGGTTGAGAAAGTTTTTGATAAAGGTGCTATCATCAGAATCAATGATGAAGTAGATGCATTCATGCCTATAAGTCGTATCAATGCTTTGAAAGAAAATGAAAATGACCAACCATTGAAAGTAGGTGCTGATATAGCTGTTAAGGTTATAGATTCGGCTGCTAAAGATGAGTCACTTGTAGTATCTCCAGTATTAACTGAAGAACAACAAGAGAAAATGAAAAACAGAAGAGAGAAAAGAGATAGAGCTCCAAGAAAACCAGTACAAAACATACAAACTTCTGGTGGCGCTATATCTTTCGGTGATTTATTATCAAAGACTGATTTAGATAGTTTGACTAAAGACTCAAAATAATATTTAAATCATATAATTTGAATTTCTTAATCCCTTATAATCGTTTTTATAAGGGATTTTTTTATATTTATTAATAATTAAAATAACAATTCAATTATATTGACGTTAGAAAAGAAAACAAACCAGACAATATGATAAAACTTACAGTATTAATCCTTATTCTAATTCAGCTCAATGTAGTTTCTCAGGAACGAGAAGCAAATACTATTCTCAAAAATGAAGTACGTCGATCATCGTTTGATGTATTTACAAAGGATAGTACTGACACAAAAATTCCTGGCTTTGAGGATAGAACTACTGAGCAACAAGACAGTGCTTACTTTAGGGCAATGAGAATGAAGTTACCGGTTGGGTTGAGATTAAGATATGACCTAATGAATGTTGGGTATACTTTGATAAATTTAGACCCTGCTGTAGAGAAAACTGGAATGGATTATATTCCGAATGAAGCATTCAATCCAGACCCCAACATGATAGTCCAAAGACAGGAGAATCTAATGAGGGCATTTGAAGTTCCCTATGCTAGGACTTATGACCCCTTTAATGGTATGCGAGTTTCATTTTCAGATATTGGTCGGTTTTTTGGTCTTTCTGAAGATTATAGCGGTAAAATACAATTCAGGGTTGATGATTATACAGAAGTGGAGATTGTTGTTTACTCTATCCAAGCTGTAGTAGTGGCTACTATATTCAAAGGTTACTTGCCAGCAGGCAGCTATCAGAGAACGTGGACTGGAAGAGATGAGAATGGACGGAAACTAGCACCTGGGGACTATATAGGCGAAGTAAGAATAATGGGTGATAGGTCTATTAGAAAGAGAATAATATTGCAGTAAATTAGTAAAATTCTGTGTCGCAGTTCTTGCATCTGTTTACTGAGTCATTATAGAAAGGGAATATGGAAAGAAAAAGAGCAATAACAATAGCTACTTTCCCTTTTGTTCCTTTGTTTGATTTGAATCCATGATAAAACTCTTTGGATCCACAGTTTGGACATGTTATTATTTTATCGTTATCGTCAGTCTTGTGTGACAGTTCTATTTCTTGCATTATTTCTTTAGCACGAACAGCATCTTCTTCTCTAACTTTTACCCTTACTCCTCCTAAAGAGAAATTGAGCATTGGATTTACACCCATCATGTGTTCATCGTTGAGGAAACATAGTATTTCTTCATCTTCTATTCTTGATTTCAAAAGGTGTGCATCTATATTATTGTCGAATTGAGCAATTGTAACTAATTTCATAAAATGACCAAGTTGAAAGAATTAGTACTAACCTAAAAACGAGCTTTCGCGCTTGTATATACCTGCTTGCTTGGAGATATTTAGGAGTACTCCTATAGCAATAGAGTAGATAATAATAGCAGTACCACCAAAAGAGATAAAAGGAAGTGGTAAACCAGTAGTTGGTAATAAGCCAGTATTGACACCAGCATTAACGAATACATATATAGAAAATGTAACTACTATCCCAACTGAGAGGAAGTAACCAAAAGCGTTTGGAGCTTTTCTAGCTATCAGCATACCCCGATAGAACACAAATCCAAAAATAGCAATAATAAAAAACAATCCTAAAAAGCCAAACTCTTCGCCAATTATAGAGAATATAAAATCACCATAAGATTCGGGTAAAAACATGTGACTCTGACGTGATTGACCTACTCCCACACCGGTCACTCCCCCATTTCCAATGGCGATGAGTGCTTGTTTTAACTGATATGATACAGCTTCTCCTCCTGCTTCTTCCCCACCTAAATATGCTTGGATTCGTGCCATTCGATATGGAGCTGAAACTGCGTAGATACCTGCTAATACGACACCGATTATACCAGTATAAATTAGATATAGTAGGTTGACATTTCCTATGAACATCATAGCAAAAGAGATCATAAATATCACTATCATTGTCGAGAAATTGGGCTGTAGTGCTATGAGAATACAGATAACTAAAGTCCAAACTATAAATGGTACAAATCCACTTTCAAAATCTTTGATGTCTTTTTGTTTTTTTTCGAGCATTGCTGCAAAGTGAAATATCATAGCAAATTTTGCAAACTCAGATGGTTGAATACTTACTCCTCCTATACTAATCCAACGAGATGCACCTTTGGCGGAGGAGCCACCTACTAACACAAACACTAGAAGTATGATGGCTACTATAAGTGCAGGTTTGGTAAACCTTTTGTAATGATTGTAATCAATGGCTGAAACACCTATCATGCAGACAATACCAATTAGTATTTTGCCTAAGTGACTAAAGAAGAGTGTATCGGATGATCCTGTTTTCAGTTCAGATATGGTAGATGATGCAGTATAAACAACTGCTAAGCTAAATAGCATAAGAGCTATAATAGAGAGAAATAAGAACCAATCTATTCTATATTTTTGTTTTGTTTCCACTATACAAAGCTATTTACAACTTGTTTGAATACATCACCGCGGTGTTCGAAATTCACAAACTCATCAAAGCTCTTGCATGCAGGAGAGAGAAGAACTACATCTCCCGGTTTGGCAGCAACTGCAGCTTCTTGAGTTGCTTCTGTGAGATTATTAGCTAAAAAGCATTTAACTTTATCTGAAAACTTATCGAATAAACGATTTTTTTCTTCACCAAAACAAATAAGATATTTTACTTTATTTTCAACTAATTCTGAAAGTATATTATAGTCATTGCCAGAGAGCAATCCACCTGCTATCCAAACAATATCATTGTCAAATGAGTTAAGAGCGTACCAAGAGGAATTAACATTCGTAGCTTTGGAATCATTAATAAAACGAACACCATGCAAATCACGCACTACTTCTAACCGATGTTGGACACCTTTGAAAGAAGAGACTGCATCTCTTATGTCTTCGTTTCTTATTTGTAAGTATTTCGCTGCTATAACTGTAGCGAATGTATTGTATAGGTTATGCTCACCATAAAGTGGCACATTACTAGTCGGCATTATTTCCTCTTTTTGCTGCTTTGTACGATATACTATGACTTCGTTTTCACGAGTTACCCCCATAGTACTAATTTTGCTGCTCTCTAATGAAATTAAACCAATTTCAGCATTAGTTTCCAATTTTTCCCCACCAGAAACTAGTTGCTTTTTTTCGAGAATTGATTTTAAAATCTCATCGTCACAATTCAAAACTAATAAATTATCGTCAATTTGGTTGGAAGTAATTTTCCACTTAGCTCTAGCATATTGTTCATAACTACCATGATATGCCAAATGATCTTCTGTGATATTCATAATAATAGCTACATCGGGTCTAAAAGAATCTATCCTATCTAGCTGGTAACTCGACAACTCAACTACCAAAATGTCATCACTGGTAACTGAATCAGCAACATCCGCCATAGGTGTACCCACATTCCCAACTAGTTTTACACTTCTACCTGAATGTGATATGATATGAGCGAGAAGCGTAGCTGTTGTTGTTTTGCCGTTAGTGCCAGTTATACCTACAATCTTTACATTTGCCGATAGATTTTGGTAAGCAAACTCAATTTCAGAAATTATCTTTATGTCTTGTTTATTTAATTCTTTGATAATAGTTGCAGAGGGAGGAACACCAGGTGAGGCTATGCATAAATCATAGTTACTTAGTTTATCCAAACTGTTATTTCCAAACTCATATTCTATATTATTTTCAGATAATTTTTCTTTGATCTCTGACGTTTCAGATTCAGGATTCGATTCTGTTAGAAATACGCTGTGTCCTTTTCTTCGAGCTAATAGTGCAGCAGATACGCCACTTTTTCCAGATCCAATAACTAATATCTTCATTATAATCGTCTTACTTTTATATATTGAACTTTATTTATTTACAATTTACGAATGATTTTTAAGTGTTTATATGTCAATTTTAAGAATATATAATTGTTTTCACCCAATATTGAGGGAAAAAGCAAAAAAAGTAGAGAAATTTGACCAAGAGTTGAAAGATTTTACCAACAATATGTTGGCTACTATGTATAATGCTGATGGTATTGGATTAGCTGCTAACCAGGTAGGAGATAGGAGAGCTATTTATACAGTAGATATAAATACTGGCAATGAAGATAAATCTAAATACACTCCTATAGTTATGATCAACCCATCTATTCTCTCATTCTCAGATGAAATAACTACATATCAAGAGGGATGTTTAAGTATTCCGAAATACTATGAAGATGTAGATAGACCCGAGGCTGTACAGATACATTATACAGACGTGGACATGAAAGAGCATACTATCGAAGCCGATGATATATTGGCTAGGGTAGTGCAACATGAGTATGACCACCTGAAAGGTATTCTGTTTTTTGACAGATTAAC